>Ga0100378_1004536_pt1 | contig 12921 bp, 19 predicted proteins | sample CryGeymeta201502_FD_81535 | JGI IMG/M metagenome (GOLD analysis project Ga0100378, IMG submission 81535) | Groundwater microbial communities from Crystal Geyser aquifers in Utah, USA - Crystal Geyser metaG 2015-02 | ecosystem: Environmental > Aquatic > Deep subsurface > Groundwater | place: USA...
ACATAAGCTATCATAGCTACAAGAGACAAACCGTAATTTGAAGAAACTAAGGCAACAAAAGAGTAATCATCTGAGGCAGATGATATCTGAAAGTCGATCTCACAGTTGTGACAAATTCAATAAGTTTATTTTTTCCCTCTTTGCTACCAAAATTGATCTTGATCTCTCTGCTCAATAAAATGAAAATGGTGAGTAGAAAATAAATAAATAAAATCGAAGCCTGTAAAAAATTCATCACATAATAGCCCATCTTCTTGACGCCTCTTAACCTAAACAATTCAAAGAGTATCTTCAGTTTAGCTCTCAACTATTAAGAGGAGAAGAAGAGTGCAGTAATGGCGGAGAAAAGAGCTGATATGTCATGATTTTTGAATCAATATGGTACTAATCCATCAATATCACTCGAGCCATTTAATTTTTTTTCCTCCGCTCCAAACGCCAGCTCTCTCAACCCCTTCTTTATTACGGTATAACCCTCTACCATCTTGTTTTCCATTACGCCATTGTCCTTTATAAGTGCGACCATCAGGCCAGCTGAACTCTCCGTAGCCTTGCTTTTTCTAATTTTCATATTCACCTTCATACTTTCGACCATCAGACCAAACAAAAGTTCCTCTTCCGTGCATTTTATTGTTCTTCCAGAAGCCTTCATACTATCGGCCATCAGTCCAAAGGTATCTACCATATCCTTCTATGTTGTTTCCTCTAAACTCACCTTCATAGCGATTTCCATCAAGCCAAGTGAAAGTTCCATGTCCCTCTTTGAGGCCCTCAACATAGTTACCTTAGTACTCAGCTCCGTCTGCCCATTTTTCATGACCATAGCCATGCTGCTTATCGTTGAGCCACTCACCAGTATATGATGTTCCATCTTGATGGAAATATACACCCTTACCTTCAGCTTTATCATTTATCCACTATCCTTCGTAAACGTCTCCTCCAGCTTGAATGAGCCTTCCTTCTCCATTGGCAGCATCATCAGCCCAGTACCCTTAATAAAAAGTTCCGTCTTTCCACACTTGTCTTCCCATCCCATGACGCTTTCCATCTTTCCATTGTCCGTAGTAAATGGCTCCATTGTCAAGTTCAACAGGAGGCTTTTGCTCAAAAGGATAGGAGTGTGTGAACTTAAACTATCCAAGCTTCATATAGGTATTTTTGACTGGTTCTGGGCAGATCTGAGCCAACTCATCAAAAGAGAAAGGAGCAGGAGTTTCAGGATAAGGAGTGAGATTGACACCTGCTGTTTGGTTGACATTTTGGCAAGTTTCGCAGTTTCCCATTGTTTGAAATGAGTCTTTCCGTTAAAATACTATAGTCCATCATATAATGCCTAACTTATCAGATGATATAATATCTCAATAAATGCATCATGATCATAAAATCAACCCTGGCTGGTCAATATGTTCCTAGAATCTTCAAAAGCAGGAAGTATTTTGTTGACAGAGTCCTGCATAGTCTAGAACACATTGTTCATTTCAACCTCTAGAGTTGCAAAGCAGTTCTTCAAAGCTTCTTCAGCATCTCCTTCTCCAAAAGAAGGGAACCAGTCGATCTCATCCATTCCGACCTGACGATCGATTTCGAATTAGAGGCCAGTGTAATCAGTTGGGTCCTTTTGCTTTAGGACATAAAGGTAGTACATATAGTTCCACATGAAGTGCTTCTTTTGAGTATGAATCTTGAAGTTACTACCACTTTTTTCCATCTAAATATCAAAAAATGTACGTCAGGCTTGGTCATTCCACAGATGTAGCAAATATTCTCCTTGTCATCGTTTCGGGCTTCATCCTGCTCTTTCAGTTATGAGAAGGCATCAATCATCAGACCACTAACAATGCTACCAAACATTGTGTCCATAAAGGTGGAATATACGGTGTCAAAGAAGAAGCGCATCATATCAAAGGTATCCATTTCCTATCCTATGGCTCCTCCAGTCCAAAGAGCAAGCACGCAGTCGACAATATCCTAGCAGGCCTACTCTGGAAGATCATCTTACCAGAGAACAGGTGTGTATGTATTGAGGGCTACCACATTGAAGACAAGAATAAAAACTGCAGCAAGGAAGGAGAGGAAGACTAACTTTTTGAAGTTATTGAGAATGGCCTTGAAGATGTTGGTGAGTTCCGATATTTCAGTGAATATATCAAAGAGATGAATAGTGTACCACTCTACTCCAACAAAATTACCCATGAAGGTAGCCGTCACAAACATCAAAATTGAAAGGAAGCCTGATTAGTAAGTTGCGAGGGCATAACTAGCAATAATGAAATTTCTTATGAACCAGTTATTGACTATAGCCTCCTTGATTCGAGTAAAAGTAGGACCCATTCTGGCTACTAAATTATGATAATGACCCATCAACAAATCCCAACCTTCTATCTAAGACTCATCTTTTTTCTTCACATCCTCCCCTTCTTGAGCCTTCACTTTTTTGTCTCGTTCTTCTGTCTCTTTTTGTTCCATCACGTCTAGATCATATTTCTTCAAACATAAAGGTTTACGAAGACTTATCCATATGACCAAGAACCATAGCGTGACAAGAAGCTGTGAGGCTGCAGCTGTGCGCATGATGAATTCAGTGAAATTGCTGGTATAAGAGAAAGTGGAGGTCATCTATTCAGTGTCATGGTCAATGAGGACAAAGAAGAACATCAGAAAGCAAATAAAGAAGGAAATTTTTCGAGCAAGGGACCGTATCGTTGTGGCATAGTCAGCAGTGATCTCAAATTTGACACCTTAGCTCTTGAAAGGCACCTCGTGGGGTACATACTGAAGTCTGAAATTTAGATCGATTTCCTCATAAACTTCATCTTTAAGTTTGAGGAATGTGATAAGCTTATCACGCTGAGTTTATCTCTTCACTCTGAACATGATATCATCGCGGGTATCATCAGATAGTTTGTTGAAAATAGGATGGTTAGGGAAGTAGATGTATTGAGTTCCAACTTCTTTTCCATTATTGGAACTGATTTCAATTTGCCTGATCAAAGTTTCAAACAATGACATGAACTTGTTGATGTGATCATATCCATCACTTTTTGCATAGGCTATCATATCACTTAGAAATGTAGTAGCTTTCATGCCTTTCTCTTTTTCATTCAAGTCAGGTTTATTCTTGTCGGCGAAAGCGATTTCGTATCGACTCTCTTCATAAAATTTTATCTTTTTAACTATGTAGAAAACCTGAAGAATATTCAGTAGCTCGTCTCTGAGTAGCGGACTCTCGCAATTAGTTTCATTCAAAAATTATTCAATGGCGTCTTTGTTGAATTTTTGGAGAAGGGCAGTGTCATATGACCTTTATGCATCCTTTTCTCCATCTGCGGGTTTGACAACTCCATAGAGATCTGCTCTTTCTCGAAGAATCACTGACAAATTTTGTTTGATCACCATCCACAAATACTTTGATTGACACTTGGATATGAACTCTTCAATCAGAATATTGTCATTGCCTTCAAAGTTAATAAGAGCCATTTCGATACCCTTCTGATAGATGCTCAAAAGGAGGGTGGTTGGTTAGTCCTCATCATCATTTTAGGGAACAACTGCAAACTTACGCTGCTTGAGGTTGTCTTCGCTAACAAAGTAGTCAGCCAGATAACTGAGGTCCTCAAAAAAGGTGCTCTTCATGAAGGCAATTTGATTGTTTATGCAGGGAAGTTGAGTTATTTCACTGATGAAATCTAATAGAGTAGCAGGAATTCCTACAAGCTTGACATTCATGACTTTAAATAACTTTCTGAGGAGGAAGGATGTGGTTTCAATAAAGTTAACAGCATTCGTCTTTCGGTCTCCGTTTGTATTTGTTTGTACCAGCAAGAATTCTTTCATCTGGTTGTTTCCATTTTCGCACATCAGCTGCAAGAATCTGAACACTCGGCACAGAGCCAACTAATTATTTTTCTCACTCCTCATCTCATTTTTGTCAAAGCCTGTCACTCCAAAAGCTGAGAATATCACATTGCTTTCACCATCAAAGTAGTCATAGGTATCAACAATCGAGTAGGCAAACTATCTATCCTTTCCAACAGCTTCATCCTTTATCTTGCGCATCTCAATCAAAATGAGGCCAATATTGGTTATGATGCGTCTAATGCCCAGCATCATGTAGTTGTCAGGATCAGCTGAGAGAACAGTGTGAAAACTATCCTGACATTTGGTGTTGCCTCCGAAGAGAAATGCTATACCAAGCAATAGTGTTTAGTTTAGAAGCTCGAGCTAGCTGTCAAAAGTGTTGTAAAATTTGAAAATAGATTATATGAACTCTGCTCCTCCACAATCTCTGATCAGACATTGTCTTTCCTACAACTACTTTTCAGTCTTCTCTATCAATTATTTTCGATGTTCATACTCTTAGTCTCCTTCTGTCAACTCACCGGGGAAGTAACTGGCATTCCACTTGTCAACTGGATATTTGTAAGTTTGCTGACCTTCAACAGCCTCAGTAATGAAGCAACGAGCTATTTTAATCACAAATATTTTTTCAGCAGTGTTGATGGATTCATGATTGTTCATGATGAGAGAAAATGTTTTTGTGAACATTTATCTCAGAGGCACAACTGGAATAGGATTTGGCTCTCCGGAATTAAGCCATTTGTCTTAATAGTACAATCTACTGGTCTCATTAATATTTGTAATGCTAGTTACTAACTTGTAGAACTCATCCTCTCTCAGCTTCCTAAAGACAGGGGAATCGTCAATCAGCTCTTTCACGATGGACAACCTTCTATTGAATTCAATATTTTCCTCGTTGTTATCAAGTGTTGGCTTAGCGATCAGTTTGAATATTCTGGAGTTGGCAGTCTGAATGTGAGGCTTGTAAAGAGATGTTGAAACTTCACGAGCCTTTTTAGAAACAATTTCCTTCAAGTTTTCACCTTCAACACTGAAAATAATAGCTAAATATATTGATTTCAGCTATTCCGGAGTTCCATCTTTCTTCTCTCGTTTGCGAGCAAGCTCCTTCATTATCTCCTTCTGTTACTTGGCTTTGATTTATCTGATCATGCATGAAAGATTCTTGAAGAAACTTTTCGAGTGATCATATACATAGTTTTTCTTCTCTTGGTCGACCCCCAAGTCATCCTGTTCTTCAGCGATAGGTGCCTCATTTTCAAGTTGAGTTTGTTTTTCAAGGAACCTGATATCGAACCACATCATCACACGGGTCATGTGTTCTTTGATTTCTTTGATGAATGAGTTGATTATATTTTTCTTTGGATATAACTTATTGAGACATCCAATGTTGTAAAGCAGTTTCACGAACTGATCATGAATTTCTCTCTGATTTTCTGGTTTTTTCTCCTCCTTCTCAATCTACCTCCTTAATATTTTCAAGAACTCCGGTTTCAAAAGCATTTCTTCAATGGTGATGAAAATTTCAAGGATCAGTTCAAGAACCTCACTGATAGCAAACTTAAAGCGAATTCCATTAGGAATGGCAACTTCATCGTTGATGCTTTTGTTGCGGTAAAGGGATATGATATCGTCAAGTTCTCCATTGATCTATTTGAACTCCTTACGGATGAACTCTTCGAACAGGAAAATTTACCTGTCTTTGTTGACATAGAAGAGCCTGTTGATATAAGCCCTCATTGACCTTCGAATCTGCCATCTGTTAGTATTCTTCAAAAAATCAAGGCAATAAGTATAGGGATGAATATTGTCAAGTTTACCGACGTTGATGAAATTTTTGCTCTCCACTAAGACTGAAAATAGTTCGAAGAAGCAGGCGACATAACTTTATTGAGGCGAGAGTTCGAAGTTGTCTCTTTTGCTGATGAACTCCCCTTTTCCTTTGTATATCAGTCTTTTAAATCTATTGTCTTGGAACCTATTCATCAGAAGCTCTTGATTGAGTCTGAAGCCTTCATTGTTAAGAAGAAGTATTCCTCTCAAGGCAAACAATATTTGACTCTTTTCATAGTTATTGTAGGCCACAAACTATTTGTTGTCTATGTTATCTTCATATAAGGGATCTTCTCTGTCCAGCTCAAGACAAGCCTCTAATGCTCCATCAATTATTTTAGCAACAAGTCCAGTGTTGGCTATCAGATTTTTATTATTTAGAGTCACCTGATATAAGAAGTTAGCAGCTCCCACCCTTTTGCTGAGATGAGGCAAGGCATCAAGTACATATTACATGAGCTTTTGTTTACCGTCAAGATTATTGAAGCAAAGAAGAGCAAGGTACTGGTAGACAGCGAACAAAACCTTTCGATGGATGGGATTGATTGGTTCATCTCCCATAAGGCGAATGTAGCTAGCAAGAGGCAAATAAATGCCTTCTGCAATATTCATGTCCTGAAACAACCTGTTGTTCTTTTCTTTTTCAGTTAGGTAGCTGAAAACATGGTTGTCATCAAACATCCAGTTTTCAACCAGCATCAAAGCTTCAATGTTTTTGAGGTTTATTCCTTCCTTGAGAGTTCGAGATAAATAAAAAAGGTCTTGAAGAATGCCTGATCTCTTCGCCGGGCTTTTCTATGTAGCAGTATAAGGCTGGTCAATTGCATAAGATCCATTATCGATCGGTTCATCAATATTGCGGATTACATTTCTATTGGTAAGCATGTCGAACTTTTCTCTCATGTACTTCAGGGTTTGGTACACTTACCATAAATTTCCTTTGCCACAAATCAGAAGTCCTTTAAATTGCTCAATCAGGTCCTTGCGCTGCTCGAACATCAATCTTAGCATTCTAATTGATGAATTGAGGAGCTGATCATCTTTATAGACTGGAAGCTCGAGCAAAGCCAGTATCATGCTGTGGAAGTTAGGGACAGGTTGATCAGGAGAACCTTGGAACAAATATCTGTTTTTGCTCAAATTCAGGGAGGGAGAATGTTCGAAGGGAGTTAACTCTTTGAATTTGTTGCACCAAATGTTCACTTTTTGCATAATGTCCTGATCCTAACTGATTTTCCTGACGTCTCCCAAAATTGCGGAGAATTAATTTTTGTTGAATTATTCTTTTGCTGAAAAGTTTCTTTGATAAACATCCACCTCATCAATCTTGGGCTAGTCTTCAGGGCGGTTGTAGTCATCAAAATTTTCAGTGGCTTCATAGAGACCCTTGAAGAAATTCATCATGTACCTCAATCTAATATCGATTTCCAGATCGTTGATGTATTTGAAAATTTAAGTACTTTTGCCTTTGCAATGAATATTCTGGGTGTTTTCAGGTCTGTTGAAGCTGTGCTCTTCCTTATTCAAGGCAACGACCTCTCTGACTGTTTTTTTCTCGGTCCATATATTGAAAAGCCGAGTATCGTCTAACTTGATGATCCTCATGATGATGGATGGAATCAATTTTCTGAAGTCAACAATGCTCTTCCATAAGCCGAGGATAACCGTTTCCTTGAAGAGAAGAAGGACTGTGTAAAGTAAGTTAAGATTAGCACTGTCCTGAGTCGCAGTTTGAATGAAATTTTAAATATAGCTCAGGATAGAGCGAATATAATAGTACTATTCTTCCTCTTTTTCACCCTCAAAGGCCCTTTTAGTGCGGTTGATATCCTCCCGACGAACAATTCCCTTTTATTCTCCTTCATGACGGTACCACTTGCTGATATTTTTGATAGGTTTGATGGGAGTGAACTTGTTGTTACATATATAGATGTGCTGAGCGATCCTGACAAAGGGTTCATGAACGCTAGCAATAGCTGATCCACCTTTCTTTTTAGCCTACTGTAGGAGAATTTCATTGAGAGCTGCTATTTCAGGGTCATTTAGAATGACAGTGACTGTTTGAAGAGAAATCAAAGCTGAAATATTTTCAATAGCATTGTTGTTCTTGTCCATACAGACATCTGCAAGGAGGTTAACAAAGTAAAGGAAGTAGTTCCATTTTGTTCCCCAATCTTTGTAATACTTCGGGATAGGGCTGAAGTCCTGTGTGTAGAGAGCGATCTCCACTCGTTTGCATTTAATCTTGCTGAATTCATCTTGAGGGTTTTCTTGCTCATCTTCTTTGTCGACGACCTTGAAACGATAGCAGTAGTAGTTATTCTCATCCTTGAAGAAATTGTCGAGAATGATGTTTTGATTTTCTTTCAAAATACGATCTTCACACTTGATAAAAGTAGAAAACAGTCTAAGATACTTAGTCGTCAGCTCGGGACTGTTTTTGTTTGAAGCCTACTCATAGAAACGCCTGATCAAGTCGATAATTTTTGCTTTGTTGATTGTCGCCTCAATAGCCTGAGGGTTATTCTGGAGAATGCCGACAAGACAAGATTGGATGTATTCTCTGTTGATGTTCTTCAAATGTTCAAGAAATAGGTCGACCCAGCGAGCCAAATAGAAACGATTTTGCTTGTTGCCAACTACAATCTTCTCAAGCAAAATGTATAATCTTTCAAATACTTCAGAGTATCTTTCCTTTCTGACACGATTCATCAAACTTTCAGAGTTGTTCTCAACCAGCTTGAAGCCATCATAAAGCTGAAAGATTGACTCAATCAAAAGTTAAGTTGTTCCAGTGTCAACAAGAATTTTTTGAATTGTTGAATTGGGAGTGTTTCCTGAAGAAACAATATCAGCATAAGTAGTCTCATATATTTTTCCTGCCAACATCTCCAGCACATTTCTCAAGTTTTCCAGTTATTCGATGGGAGTTTACTGGAATTGATAGTTTTATCGTTCCTGAAGCTCAGTTTGTTTGTTGTCAGGCATAGTTGAGCTCACCTCAGCAATTCTTTCTCTCTCCTTGACGAGATAACTTCCAATGCCCTTCAGGAATTTAACTAGATGCTCGTGGGAGCTGAGAATAAACATGATGTTCATGATTGTTTCTTCTTCAACCTTCACTATAAAGAAACTGTCTTCAGTAAGCTCTTCGACATCCTTCAGCTCGTACAAATCATACAGGCTCTCTGCGAATTTGATAGTCTGAGGCTTACTCGGATCCTTGGGGATCAAGGGGCCTCTTTCGAGCTTGCGGTCTTACTTTCCTTAAGCTCCTTCACTGCAGATAAAGTTGATCAATCCGCGGCTTTCGAAACCTCCACCTTCAACTTCAGCCTGAGAGATAATTCTGACTTTAAAGTCTTGGTAGGTGAGATATTGTCCAGTAACGATGTTTCTAGCAAAAAAATCATTACAGTTTTCTGGACCCAATTCGTTGATATCCTTCGGAATAAGCTCCCAAAAAGATTAGAAGCTAGGTCTTTTGTCCACTGTTTCTTTGAGATAGTACTTATCTCCGCTAAGAGATGAAGAAATGCAGCCTTTGTTTTTTGTGTGCTCAAAGTAAACAATGTCATGCGACTTTATTTTCTTCTTTTAGTCATACTGCTCACCACTACAATGCTGAATGAACTTCCATAAACATTTGTTCTTGTTCTAATTGATTATAGAAGTTCTTCTCTAGTTGGCTGTCTTGATTGAGGGTCGAACTTGTGCGTAAGGATAAGCAATATCCTCTTCGTTTATTTTACGCTAATCTTTGATGGGGCTATCAAGGTAGACGACGTTGTCTCCCAGAACAAAGTTCATGTAGCAGTCGGTGCTCATGTGATATATCAGGAGCTCATCGTCGAAAAATATTGGATCTCCATCGTGCTGGTAGCTTCTGTGAGAATCGATCTTCCAGATGACTTGTGAGCAAGGAAGAGGACTGACTTCAATCATAAAGGCGCCCTAGCCAGTATCAGCAGCTTTTTGCAGACCCCGCAGATATCCATTGGATTCCACATGACGGAAAATAGCTTATGCTCCGTATAGCACATGATCGCCTTTCTTGCTTTTCAGATTATTATGAAGGATCTCTAGTTCGTTTTCAGCTTTCTTCTTGAGGCTCTCCATGTCGGCTGGTCTACAATGATTAGGGAGCTACTTAGAAGAATTGGAATTAGCAATTTAGTCATGAATTTCGAAGCCAGAGATGGGCATGATCTGGAACAGAGACTCACGGTAGAAATTGACATTTTCGAAGTTGGTGTACTTCTGGTAATAGATATTCGAATCTGTAAAGCTGAGTAAAGGATAAATTACCCTTTGGAAACAATAAGTCCTTTGGAGTTTTCTTGTTCGCTCTTGTTGAGATTGACTCCATGGATCCTCACAATGTCACCCCACTTCAGAGTGTTGCTCTCTTGATCTGACATTAATATATCTTAATAAATTTTAAATTAATGACCTAACAATGGCGGTCATTCAGTCACTTAGGCCTTCCACCATGTCTCCTTCAGCTGTCCTCATACTCTTAACTATCTTTTATTTATTTATTCTGCCCACAATAGCAATCTGATATTCATCAGCGGTTTTATAATCAGGCCTGAGCTGTGGCTTCGCTATTTTCAGCCTGCTCCTGTGCTTCTCTTTCCTTTCTCTCTTTTGCAGCCCTACGTTATTCAGCCTTGGCCTTGAGCTCTTAGTAAGACAAACAATACCTTTGGTGTCTTGCTGTTTTTCGATTTTTTCGATGGAGTAGTAAAGAGTTGGGAGAATATAGAAGAAAAGCACAAAGAGCTGGAATAGGGGCCAATATTTTTTGCGGAAGGTAGGGAATGTGAAGAATTCATAGTCGACTTCACAAGTAAACCAGGGCCAAGTCATGGTTCGAGCTTTGTGTTCATTGAGATGGAAGTTCTTGAAAGACTATGCTTTTTCTTGGGTGATGACATTGTACTCAGGATGGGGGTTGTGCTACTCCTCAATTTATTCTTGGCGATACAAGGTACCGGTCTGTCCCAATGAATTTCCTCTCAGAGTGGTACCCTTGCGAGGAAGGCCACCTCTATATCTTCCAAACTGATCAATATTGATCATCTTTCTCAGAGATTGCTCGCTAAGGTAGATCACAAGAATACCTTCTTTGTTTGCGGGTTGCCAGATATGATTTGGTTGCAGGAGGGGCTGATTTTTCGTCATTAAGGTAAAATTGTTTTCTCACAGACAAAAGGGAGTCATAAGCGTCTCTGGTCTTGAGATCGGAAAGAATAACGAAAGCTTCATTAAGAGCTTTGAATCGCTCGGCATCGAGTTCTGGTTTAATGTTTTCGGTGAGCTAAGAGTAAGCCTTTTTAATGGCAGCAGCGGTAGCCCCACTCGACAGTTATAGAACTTCGTAGTAGTTGATGTTGTGGCGAGAACTGGAGAAGCAGTTTGGTCGAGTTACCATCCTCCTTGCCAGGTTGATCATGGTGAATATAAAAAATATACACAAATAGCTTCAATCAACTAGTCAAGGAACCAACTACCTACAATAGTACAATATCTGAGAAGATTCGGTTTTGATTAATATTTTACTTATAAAAGAAAATTAATTGAAATGACAAGCACTCTCTACTTCACGAGGTCCAATGATCCCAACCTCCTCCAGATTCAGATAACTGCTGCTTTTCTCAATAAAACCATCCCCACTCAATAGATCAACAAAAAGTATGAGCCTTTGATCCTTCTCACACCAGAAGGTACTCTCAATCAGCCCACCTCCATCTTGAATCACATTGTCGAAGGAAAGCTTTCAGGCAAGAGTCAGCAAGACAAACTCAAGGTATGGGAATGGTTCGAACATTTCAGTCTCGAATTGCATCCTCTCTTACGAGAGCTTTACGAACAGGTCCAAGGAGCTAGAGTAGCTGATCAAGAAAAGTTTGACTATTCAGTCAAGGAGCTCCTTAAGGAGTTGGATCTCATCAACAATCATTTGAAGCTGAGAACTTTTATGATTGGAGACGCAATGTCCATCATTGATATTAGCCTAGCGACTCACCTCAATTTTGCCTTTTAGTAAATATCCTTCTATCCAGAAACATAGTAACTGAAGACTTCAGAAAGAAGATACCCAATCTTGTGAGATGGTTCAACTACGTCAGATCCACAGGACCTTTTGTCAAAATTTTAGGAGAAGTCAAATTCTGTGGAAAAGAGGGAGTGGCATTTGGACAAAAGAAAGAAGACGAAAAAAAACCTGAGAACAAGATCGAGAAAGCTACTACTTGATTTGATTATGTCCCTATATACTTAATCAACAACCAACTTCGGAGAGAAATTAGCTATTGATATAATGGAATAGAAGAAGTTATGAATACATCAAAGCGATAAGACTCATCCTCAATAGTTGAGGAGCTCAGTGAAAAGTATGCTAACGTTCTTGGAGTCAATTTTTAGCGAAAAGAACAATAACTGATCAAACAACTTCTTCAAGAAGCTAGAGCATTGAAAGACGATATTTCCTTTTTTAAAAAATAAACCAGCTCTGAGAACATCGAACGGCTTGTTAATGATCGGAGGAGATAGAAGGAAAAAGAAAGGCAACTCCTTGAGTCACGTTGGAGATAATGCACTTAGTCATTCCAAAAGCTCCAAGAAGAAGAGAAAAAATTAGTGAACGAACAAAAATAAAACGAGTTTGATCTCAGCAATCTGAAAAACAAGATTGAGGAATTCGGATCTTAAATCACTCGCCTCAAAAACAGGCCCAAAAGATCGTAATTGAACTCCAATCATTTCGTCACTGAAGTCAAATAAAATTACCGATCGCCTTACAAAGCCTATGATTCCACTCAATAAAAAATACTCGGAAGGTTTGAGAAAGAGCAGCGATTATTGATCAAAACTCAAGATCATTTCTTTTCCAGAAAGTACAATCTTAACTTAAATGGTTCTCTTGGGCCAATATCAAAATTTTGCAATAGTCAACCAACACCCCAGGCCAGTAGTCATAGTCTTCTGAATGTCCTCAGAAGCGACTCCAGCAAGTAAAATACGAATCAGCTTTTTAAAGAACCATCCTCCATCAACTTGCGCCAGTTCTTATGTGATCGCTAAATAAGGCTGAAAATCTTCAAATTTTTGAAGAAGCAAATCTGATAACTATTGTCAATTTGTTTCCAACTTGCATCATTGACTTTTTTTGATAACCTGATACCATCATATTTACATCAATTAGACCAGCCCCATGTAGAAAAA
>Ga0100378_1004538_pt1 | contig 12919 bp, 12 predicted proteins | sample CryGeymeta201502_FD_81535 | JGI IMG/M metagenome (GOLD analysis project Ga0100378, IMG submission 81535) | Groundwater microbial communities from Crystal Geyser aquifers in Utah, USA - Crystal Geyser metaG 2015-02 | ecosystem: Environmental > Aquatic > Deep subsurface > Groundwater | place: USA...
ACATGCAAATAAATATATATAAATGACAAATCTGAATGAAATGAAAGTTACACAAACAAAATTCAAAGTTGTTAAAATTATTGATCATATATTTTGGCACTATCCTCACTAAATCCTTACCAGATACTAAAATCATTTCAACACTAGTTCAATATATGAATCTTAGATACAAAAATTATTTGATGATAGGGGTAGTTCGATCACAATTTCGCGAAGAATTCATTGCATCCTCCAATAAATTGATCTCCTTTGAACACCATTGGAACAGTCCTAAAATTATATTTCTTTGACTCTTCCTGTCTGACTTTGTTGCCCTCGGTAGTATCGCTATCGATCCACTGGTAGTTGATTTTATTGCTGTTCATGTAATTTTTGACCTTATTGCAGAAGGGACACCAGTCATTTCCAATCACTCTGTATGACATCAGAAAAAAATATAAATACACAATTACTAACATTTTATTTAAATGCTCATATTCTGTTATTTTCTGATGAAAATACGACTTAAACTCAATTTCTATGCTTCGAGATGATGTTAGATTATCAAAAAGTATAATAGTCGACTAACGAATACTAATGCATGAATTTTCCCAAAGCCCATACTCCTCAATATTGTCTCTACATGGTTACTGCAACATCTGCTTTAGAAACTACAACCAATAAAACCGAAAACCACTCTTCATCTGTCGCAATGATCATTCCGTCTGTAAACAGTGCCTGCTTACAATCAAGCAAGGTCGACTTCGATGCCCTTTCTGTCGCTAAAATGTTCGTCTTGATCGGATTAGACTCAACAATTCAGCAGCTGAGCTTGTGAGACTCCGAAGTGCTCAGGTGAGTGCAAGAGGGAATGCTAGCCAAACAATTAACTAGGTTGGGGAAAAATCAGATCGATAAGAATAACATGGCCAGATACAATATGCAATCACATAAAGACAACCTTATAGAATGTACCTTGGTGAATCATAGTTTACAAGTTCAGCTGAAAATTCGATACTCTCAGCATCATCTTCAGTCCAAAGTAGACAAATAAACAATAATAACAACTGTGAGAAATTATGGGATGTTCTGACCTTTTTCAACGTAGTGGTGCTTCAACTTCCGATCAGTATATTAAACTTTGTTGTTTCTGTTAAACATTCGGGGAAGGGTTGCTTCGATTGTAGCTTACCCCATAGTTCTTTTTCTCTTCAATCATACTGGAGCACAGTCGGATTCATGGAACTGATTATTCCTACTCTTGGCCTATATTTTGTTATCATTCATTTGACTTCTGGGGTTCTCGATCGAATGGGTATGAAAAACTTTGAAGCACTTCTGACTCTGATAATTGAAATAAAAAGTGTGCTGTCATTTATCTTTTATTTGAAATTGCTTCGAAGCTAGATGATTTGGCTTTACTCACTCTTTATCGTTGACTCTTTGGTAGTCAATCTCTATATAAACTGCTTTTCTCTGCTTTTGGGAATATTCCTGTTGACCAGATACGGGCAAATACTCTTTGACAATTGATAGCAATTAAAAATGATTTCAATTTATTCTTGAATATTTCTATATGAAATTTTATTTCATATTTTTTTCTATCCAGACCACATCTCATCTTCTTCCCGTAAAATCGTTCAAATACTGAAAATATGGTTTACTCTGAAAGTAATTAAAAGTAATAGCATCAAGCAAAAAGTTGTGGAGTCGTTTTCTTATAGTGAGAGAATACACTCTTGGTGACCTTCCTTGTCAACCTCATCACTTATTTTTATTCCTTCCTTCTTGAATACCTCAAATAATCTGGTATCAAGTTCCTTTTAAACAATTTTGCCATCTAGTACTATCTTTGTTGCTGTAGCCTTGTTCCTTCTCTATTGTTCATTGAATTGTTGGCTCTTCTGATTTTGACTGTTTCTCTCGGCTCCTGAATACATTCAGGGTGAACTATTTCGAAAGAAGTTCTAACTCTTTTGAGAGGTGTCTATCGAATCTCATCATTTTGGATTGAACTACTGTATTGTCTAAAATAAGTAGCTCTTGTATGTGATCTTCCGATTCTAAAGGTTCCTGAGTTGAGAGACGATTTTTTAGCTGTAGGCATCCCATCTTCCCATCCCTAAGTTTTGACTCTCGTCTGCTTGAGAATATGGTTGTTAGTAAATTGACATTCTTCGTACTTAAGCTCATCAGTTCGAGGTTGCCTGTCAAACTTTGGAAATAGATTGGAAATATAGCTGATTTATGTGCTGAAAGAAGGTAATTTTTATGGAGAATGCCTGTTAGTCAGTCGATCATGCCAGTTGCTAAATCCATGGGTATCGCTTGTTAGTTTGTTTATGTGGCAAAGGTTAAATTTAATCTTAGTACTGTGATTGTCTAGTTGTGGGACCTTTATATGGTCTAGTGCTTTTTCCTCAACAATACTCATTGCTTTATTATTATTGCTGATCAAAAAATAATCATTGTTCATTTTGGACAAACCTGCCGATTCCTTGGTTTGAGTTGGTTTCAACATCTGGAAGGATAGATTTACTCAAGGGGGTGCTTTATGATTCGACTAAATCAAGCCAGCTTCTGTCAAAAGTCTCGATTTCCTTTTATACGGGAGTCAAGTAATCTCTGTATAGTCTGTCAGCTTTAATTCGTATATCAGGATCTGAGTATAAAAAAGAAGTGATCAGTTCACTGAAAATACTGCTGTATTGCTGCTTTACCTTTGCAAGTAAACAATTGAGGTATTACTGATTGATTGCTTATGAATATACAGCTTTACTCTACTTTTTCGCCAAGCTAGGAGCTGCTGGAATAGATTCAACGGTGTTGAATGCATTACTCCGATTGTTGCTCAGAATATAATATGGATCAGGTGTGGACATACTATTATTGGACTATCCAACTGACATTCTGGAATTTATATTCAAATTTCGATTAATTGTCCCGTCTTGGGCTTTGAAAATTTTCATCATGTTGGTTTACAGAGTCGCCATAGAAAGCAAAGTCAACCCAAGGCAAAAAGCTTAGCAAGCCTGTTTATCTACACAGCGAGGATATTGCGGATAGTCAGCATATTTAGTATTGCTCAAAAACCCCAGCAGCTCAGGACTGACAAATGCTCTGCTATCTCCATGAATTCGATACTCTTCAAAATGATCAAGCTGACCCGGCAGACTATACGAGAAGTTAGTACATAATATTTTATGTTACCCTTTTCGATTGATTAACACGTTGTATGGATGTATGTTTCCAATAATGTGTCTTTCTCCATATGAATAGATATGAGCTGCGCACCTGGTCAGAAGCAAAAGAATGTACCACATTTATTATTCGGTGTAATGAGTTTTATTGAGCTGCCGAGCAGTTATTTATTACTTGAGAGTGGTGACATATTTGTCGTCAAATTTGGCCACAAAGGTGCCAGAACCACCACAAACTCCACTCACTTCTACCTTATGCTCAATTGGTCTGACAATATCATTTGAATTATATATGTGAGCGTAGAGACGTTGTTTTTATTGCCATTACTCGATGCATTGACTCTGAAAGACGATCGGCTCACGGACTATCATTGCTAGCGTGTTTGAAGAGTATTGAACCTTGGAGAATCTCGCGTGATCAGAAATATCTTCATAAGACTCGTGGTTTCCCATTGCTTTATTATTTTTATCGAAAAGACCTATATAAATATCTCATGAAAAACACCCTCAGTTAACCGAGCTCTCATAAGGCAAAAGAAACAGTATCATATTCCTACTAGGCAATGTCTGACACTGCTGTTGACAAACAGAAGAAAAAGAGGACCAATCTTATGAAGGAAGAAGAGATGTAATAGAACGATGAATGGCATGAATAGCTTAGATTATTCTTAGGAGTTATGATTAGCTATGACGAGAAGATAGAGAAATTTCTCCGGAAATAAAATGGCTAGAGGTACATGAATAGATCAAACTTAGAGTGGAAAATTGTCTCACAATCCTCGATTTGCTTCCAGGATACAAACCTCAACAATTAGTTTTTTGTTTCTATCTACAATCACATCCTCCATTCATCTCATTCATGGTAGCCTTTTTGTACCCTTTGATTCCATGCATAATATTCTATCTGGCCTGTTTCATTTCTTCAATGGTTCACCCTTAGAGACCTTTTTTATTCTACTGCTTCTAAATAGCATCAGTTGGACTCAGATGCTCTCTCGTGGCTTATATGCTCAGAAGTAGCATCACTTTCAAAGCTGACAAAAGATAATGGTTTAACATAATATGTGCTATCCTTATTGGTATTTTTGTACTCTTTATGAGCAATACACAGGAGAGAATAAATAGTATAGTCTTGGTCTATAGCATTATTTCTCTTTTAGCTTTTTCTTGGATAATTTATCAAAATCCTTCAGAATCAAGCAGCAAAGAAGAGCAGGAGCTTACAGAAGCATTGTAAAAATTAGGAAAAATACCTCGTCCAAAGCCATTCTGGACAGTGGGGGCACTGCTGAGTCTTCTCTTCCTTTTTTGGATTATGGGAAAGTAAATATTGACTTATGTAGACAAGCAAATCCAAAAGAATATAGCCAGCTTATATACTTCTCAGCAGTAGGATTTTTGCCTCATTACCCTCAAACAATCGCAGTCTTTTATTCTTTGGCCATCTCTTCTCTTCCACTCCAGCAACTTGTTTATACAGCAGATCTTTATGCATTGGGATTTTTACTGCCAGGGTCATATCTCCAGTCATTTTTCCTCGTTCTTAAAAGTCACTCTTTTTCTACTCTTTTCTTCAGCTACATAGCTCTTTATTTGCCCTCTTTGCTTTGCCTTTATATTTATTTCAGTCTCAAAGATAAAATTAAGCCGACATTCTGGAAAAGCATCAGCAACTTGATGGCATGGCTTAGCCAAGGTCTTATTTTGATAACAATTTTCAGATTGGTTGGTGAGTAGGTGTGTCACATGAATATAGTTTTGTTCACAGGAATTGTAATCTTTGCAATCACAAGACTGTACAGTTTAGATGAGCTCCTTTCTGGACTATTGGGAATATTTTTGGTGACGTCGAGAGTGATAGCAATGTACTTGGTGCATCGGAAAGACGTGAAATAATTTATCTGCATGAGTAACATTCAGACCTTGGAGCCTCTAACTTTCTGATTTTAATTGATCTTCTTCCATTTCTTTTCTATGTGATATTTCAAAATTAAGAATTGTCTCAAGCGATAAAATGATAAATAAAATGATCTATATACTGACAACATCACATCAAGATCTCTTTCTGAACGTTGGTTCCAATATTTTTGTGAGAGCATACCATGCACTCTGTAATTCTCACGTCGTCTCTCACTTCACAGTCTTATGCGATGGCTGTCAGACCTTAGATTCTGACATTCTTACCCACAGCACAACCCCAAGAAATGATAGTGTCGCTGATGAATGTGTAATCTCCCACTGTAGTATCAGCGATTATGCTGCAATTTGCCAGTCTCACTCCATTTCCTATCTTACATCCTGGGCCAATAGCCACATTAGGGCCAAGCTTACAGTCCTTTCCGACATTTGAGGTCTCATGAACAAAGACGTTTCCATTCTTTTGGTCAGGATTAGTATGAATGTTGTAGTACTTCAAGTAAGCTCCTTGAGCCTTGATGTAATCAGCAGGTTTGCCGATATCATACCAGAAGTTATCCTTGATGGGAAGAGAGTACAGTTGACCTTCCTCAGCCAACTTGGGATATATCTCAGTTTCGATCATGCAGAATCGTTCAGGAATTCTGTCCAAGATAGATGTGTTCAGAACATAAATTCCTGCATTGATATGATTTCCAACAAACTGTTTGGGTTTCTCAACAAATCTTTAGACTTTTCCAGACTCTTTGTCATGAACAACCACTCCAAATCGAGAAGGGTCCTCAACATTGGCCAACAATATCGATCCCTCCTTGCCATGGCTTTTGTGGAATTTAAGTAATTCCTCAAGAGGGTAGTTACAAATGACATCACTGTTGAAAACAAAGAAAACTCCATCTTTGTTCCCTTCTTTAAGTTCTTTTTCAGCAAATTTAATAGGCCCTGCGGTTCCGAGAGCTTCGTGTTTCTGAGAATATATAAGTTTGACTCCATATTTTTCTTCCAGAGGAGAAAGAGTCTTGATAAGCTAAGCGGCCTGAGCATTGATCGGAACAGCCTTTCCTGAACTCCCCTTCTTCTCGCTTTGCTGATGAAATTCCTGAATAGAATCAATGATACTTCGGCTGAGATTTTACTTTTTGATTGACAATTGATGCCCAAGATAATTTCCTTGACTCCAATCTTGGAGAGGGCCTCAATCATGTATTAGACTGGAGTTTTTCCGATGAAAGGAAAGATGGGTTTGGGACAATGGAAAGTGAGAGGTCTCATACGAGTTCCATATCCTCCAACAAGAATAATGGCTTTCATTAGATCCGAATTATAAATGCTACTCACACGTACTGATTAATTGAAACAATCATGAGAAGCGTTATGCTGTTAAACACACAAAAAATAAAAATCATCCAGTCATGATGGTGTACTTGCAATTTTTTGAGGGATGAAACACAACATCTTGTTTATCGTCTAAAATTAGCATTTATTTCTTGTTGAGACTAGGGATGTATCTGCCTTCGTATTCGACATATACATTCTCGGCCTTGCACTATGGAATGATTTTTCTGCTGCTGGGAAACCCAAATGATTTTTTAGTTGTTTGTTGTCTAAAATTTTTTGTCGTCTATATATTACATTGAGGCTTTTTGGTAAGTTTAGAAGTTTTTTTACTAACCTAAATAGCCTCTCCTGTATTAGAGTAGTAATAATTTCTGTTCCCCATCATCTGATTCCATTTTTTCTTTAACTTACTGCCTTTTTATTCCTCACTTGCCATCGTCTTGAAAAAATCCTGCTTTGTTTTTTCTTCATCATCTTAAGCTTGCTTCTGCTTCCTCAAATTTTATATCAATTGCTCATTAAATATGTCATCTTCGCTGTTGATTCTGGCTATAGGAAAGAAATATTCCTGATTTTACTTTTATAATTTGAACCTCCGATTACTTTTTGTCAAGGCGCTATCAAGGTGTCGGGTCGAGCGAAGAGATGATCTTAACTGACTGTATCTAGTTTTTTTGAGGTTGCTAGATGACTTGTGTGAAACAGTTCTGTATGAATAGTTGACTTTTGCTGACATGGGCCTTTTAGTTTAGACGATGTTGCTAACCTGAATGTCAAGATCGGTACTGCAGATACGTCTTATTCGATAACTCTAATAGAATTATTTCCAGGGTAGGCTTGATTGATCGTATAGTACTCTATGTTTGACAACTATTGTGACAGAACATGTATCTAGGCTTCCTGAACTATTTGTTATTTCATATGATCTGCAGTGTTTTAGACTAACTGATTGATAATGTTTCTCGCAGCATGTTCGGATTCTTGCTGGGGGTTGTCGATTATTAGCTTGGTGAAAAGGACTCTTTCCATTTTCCAAAGAATTATATAAATTAAGTAGCAATGTTCCATTAGTCATCAATAAAATCTATAGTCGTGCGATCAAGCCTTTTATTTTATAATTTTGGACCTTTACAAATTATAATTGCCGATATTGTTGAGCTAAGTTGTTTGTTCTCTTATCTTTGAAGAAAACTCTGACAATAAGCTTAAAACTAATTTCTGCCCTTTAACTATACACTCATGATCATGAGTGATCAACTGACCACAGACTTTGACACTGCATCAATAATGCAGTATATTTTCAGTTAGTTTGAATACGCACAATTTTAAAAAGAGCTGTTTATAAAGCAAGGGAAAAGAAATGCATGACTAAATGTTTTCTGCAATTTTATCGATTAAAACTGAAGGAAATCGAATAGGAGATATATATCGGGAAAGAACTAAGGACAGCTCAACTCTTTCTTGTTTTAGTGATCTTGATAGATTTTCAATTTGTAACTAATCAAGGTACTTATATTAAGCAAAGTAGATCAGCTTTGAGAAAAGAAAAAACTTGAGGATCGATAAGAATATTATCATCCCATTGGGGATGGGAAGGGGATCCAGTATACCATGGGGTAAAAGAAACTGGGTTGTTAAACTCCTATTTGAGCAGGGGTTTGGTTGACATTTTCTATCCTGACTTCTTCTCTTATCTCAGGGACATTTATTTCCGGTGTTTGACGGCCAAGAGAAGAGTCATCCTTTCTAACGTATATCCTCTTCTCTTTTCGGTAGAGGTAGAGGATAGCCTTGGCGGTTGGAATTTTCACTCTAGCATTACGGGCAGCTTGGGGCACTCCTAAGCCCTTGTTTTCAATCAGATCGAGGAGTTTGATTCTTTTCTATATTATGAAAAACATACTGTGAGTGAAATTTTAGAATATCTCATCTTTCTTGAAATTTTCCTGATGGAACTTAGATTAATAATTATATACGAAGTTGTGAATTAATGGTTTAAGGCATAAAATACTGTTTTTTTTATGTTTTTTTTCCTTTCCAAGCAATCAATGACTAGATCTTTGAAGTCCTGACTGCTACAATCCTGGATTTTTTCTATTTTTTCTATTTTGGAGTTGACGAAAAGCTGATCTACTTTTTGAAAACTTTTATTTTGCTTACAATAAACACTCAAAAGATTGTGATAACCTAAAAATGAGTTCCATACGAGCTTGCAGATTTTTATTTTGTATTGGAGTGTCTGCCTAACATTATTAATGTTCCCTTGAACAGTCAATAAAAACCTGTTGCTGGAAAGTAACTGGATTATATTGAATACTTTTTCGAGAACTAAAAGGTCCAATGTTATTTCTTTCGCCCTTATCATGATTAAAGGTCTATATCCGGAAGACAAAAAAGCGTTTAAGCAAGGGGTAGTCGAAATATCATTTATACAACCATTATCTTACCGAGAAACATTGGCCTGAATCCCTCTATCTGAGGCTAAACTTAGGAAACCTTTCTCAATCGTTTTTGAAAGTTAGGAAGTTTTTTGAAGTTCTAAGTAAAATACGTGACTGTATATTTCAATTAATTAAAAGAGATTCGTAAAACCTAAAGTATATATTTATTTCCTCAAAACCCTTGATGATGCCCAAAGGAAATAAAGGAGCAATATAGTAATGCTGTTCAACTCATGCACAATGTGATTTGATCAATGAGATATATACAATGATAATAAACTCAACATCCATACTTAGTAATATCAACTATACTATTCTTCTTCACAAAAGTTCATCTTCATGTATTTTTGTCTTTGCTGACCATCTTTAAATATTAAAACCATGATGAATGGGAAAATGATCATTATGTTTACTTGAGGACTTTAGGTCTTCAAATCAGACAAATCAAATCTATCATTTCCCTTCTTCTCACTCATTTATGTAGAACCGCAATAAATTTAATCGCTTTTGATAAGTATTGATTGATGTATTGCTTTGCATGGATACGAATGTTGTGAGCAAATGCTCAACAATAGTCCTACTAGCTCAGAACATTGAAAAAACAATTCCAGGATCCTCCTGGGTTCAGATTGACAGGCATAAATACTGAAACAGTATCAATAACACTTCAATAATATTCATTTGCATTTAAACGCAGCAAAGCAAAAGGAGAATGTCGAAAAAGCTGGACTCATCAGTCCATAAATAGAAGTAGATAATATACGACTGACGATTATCAATTGTATAATTTAGATAGCATTTTACAATACAAAGAATGTATAATCCAGAGGAATAAGTTTCTCACAGTCTACAGTCTGGCCCTCCATCTTTATTTGGTGTTTGTTGATGAAAACCTGCTTTGATATATCAAATAACCTCTCTTTAGTTTAAAGCCAGACTGATTTTCTAAACTATTTCTGAAGTTTAATATTGAAAGTAAATGCTTCAATAAAATTATTTTTTGTGCTTTTAGTTCCCAACAGGCACAATCAAAGCCAAATTACCTTCCTTTTTTATTTATTGTAAGCATGCAAGAACCTTTTTCATTTATCGTTATGAGTTTATATTGTAGCAAGTAGTTTAGAGTAAAAAGAGTGTTAGGGAGAATCAAAACATCATGAATGTTGTGTATTAAGTGGTCGGGGTCCAACAGCAGAAGGGGTAATAATTGAAAGGCAGAGGCTGTGGAATTATTTGTTGAGGAACATCTTGATCTTATTCGATGTTTTCCTCCTTTAATTCTGGAGTATTTTGTTCCACAGTCTCCTGGGGAATGGTCTTGTCGTTCTTTTTTGAGTATATGCGGCCTTTTTTCCTGTAGGTGTACAGGATAGCCTTGGCGGTAGGGATCTTCATTCTTAAATGCCGAGCTGCCTGAGTGACGCCATAGCCTTCTTTCTCAATTAATTAGAGAAGCTTTACTCTTTTCTGAATGAAGAGATAGTTACAATGTATGTGATTTTCGAGTACCTCATCGTTTTGATCTTATCTGTGCTTTCAAATTTATTATACAACTCAGAAACATTTGAAACACTAATACAAGTTAAGAGGGTCTAAATGTTCATTTATTCAATATAATGCTTATCTCCCTAACCACTTTTACTCAGGTGCAGTCTGCGGCTGATAATTTAGCGAACGCTTATCCCCACACCAAAACTTTGATATTTTTTTCTTTTTTGTTGTTGTGAAGTTTTTACTTCCTCATTAACATACGAAGCCAGTAATGAGTTTGTAAACCCGCTGCACTTCCTTATTTAAAAATCTATGAAACTTGATGAGAACTCCATCTTCTCATTCAAATTCTAGGCGACATAAGAAACACTAATCCTTTTGGATGAATCGGGAGCATTGTCTGATGGCTATCTTTAATGTACTGATCTTTTAATTTATGGCGTGATTGTTGAATGAGAACGAAAGATGCAAAGTAATGATGAATATTCAGATTTAAAGAAAACACTAAACAAAAGATTTCAAGAAGAGAGCTCGGATTAGAAAGTCATTATTTGTCTTGAAGAAAAGCCTGGAGCATTCTCAAACAATTAATCGCAGTCTTCATAAAATATGCGATTCTTCGGAAAGCTATACAACTTTCATCAACATTTATCGAAGCCGATTCAATCATGCTTTATATAATCAAGATGCTGCCAGCGACCATATCCAATGATTTTAACATCTGAGAAACTCTTTCCATTGCCTTTTATCAAGCTTATTTTGATTTACTATAAAGTCGTTTCATATGTTTATCATTTATTATCTACCTTTAAATATAGTGTTCAATTAATTTCAATCATCATAGCAGACTCAACTAATAATTCTTTCACTATCCAAATAATCTTTTAATCGCAAAGAATGCCAGACCAATAATTGCTGCTTCTGCAAATACTTAAAGTGCCTGTCATCGTCATCAAATACCTTGCAAAAGCATTGTCTATCCTCACCTACCTTCCGAATTACCTGCTCCTTTTCGTTGTGGACCATCTTCTTTTCTAACCATATTATCAAGCATCTCTATCAATCTATAGTGCGCTTTGGATTCCCAAACTACTCCTTCTGGTGCTTGGTCTTTGCTTGTTCTGCCTGTAGTTCTATGGTCTTTTTGCTATTCTTCAACTCGAGCAACATGGCTGGGCAATTCAAACAGTCGGAATGTTAATGACTCTGGCAGGACTTCTAATATTGATGCGAAAAGGATATCTCTCCCTGATCGAGAAGTACAATCTCAGCAAGCTAAAATCAGTGAAATAGCATATTATCAGAGCATACGATTTTTTCATCGACCTTGTTGGAATTGTCTTGGCAGTTGTCAATATCCTTCTTGTAGTGAATTCTCTAAAAACTCTTGACTATGTTTATAATCCAAAGATGCAATACAATTTTCTTCAGCACATTTCCAACACAATAAAACTCAGCTTCATCTTCTATATCGAATTTTTCTATGTGAAATTATTCTTCAGATTTTTCCCCTGGAGGTTTAGAAAATAGGAATAGACCTACCTCAAGGAAAAAGAGGCCAATAACATCCTTAACTGCTTGGTTCTACTCACCTTAGTCTTCCTGAGTACATTGCTCGACTTATTAGCCTTCATGATGTTCGGTCTTCCTAATCTCATTCATTTCAAGAGAAAAATATATATCAGTTCTCTGTCAACTACTCATGTTAAATGGAAACCTACTCTAAGGCACTTTGTATTCATTGTTTTGCATACAGTTCAGCTGTGCCTTGAAGTCATCATGTTTCCAATCTGTCCGAAAGAAGTGGTCTCCGGAGTCAAATAACTTTGGTCCTACAGCAAATTGAGTTAACTATTCGGAGAGGAGTTTATACACTTAGTCTTAACATTTCTACTGAGAATCCCTTACCTCATTTGCAATTTCCTAATTTTTGCCGGAGTATACAAATACAAAAGAAGAAATTTACTGGTCAAAAAATTTGAGGAAAGCAAAGATAAGCTTTCCACGAAGCAATATGAGGCAAAAATAAAAACAATTGTTGAATTTTCAACCTTCAAGTGCTTCAAATAACAATGCGCCGATATATTTTTTATACCATTAATAGTTGTAGCTACCATTCTGCAGCCGTGGAGATCAAATTGGCTCAGATACCTTCTGAGCAAATAATACCAACTCAAACGAACTGAAATCATGATAATTCTATTCAGAGGGGTCATTTAATGGATAGCACTTCCTTTTTGCCTCTTCTTCAGTCTTATGATAGCTGTATATCGAGGCAATTTTCCACTTAAAATGTTCAAAAAGGCCAGATAGGAAGTTGAGGAAGATTACAAGTAGCGGGTGGCTCGGAAATAGGTTGAGTCATAAATAGATTATCTTTTTCCATACACAGATAAGGACATACTACTTGTTGAATACCTCAGTCTCTGCTTTTTCACTCTCAAACAAGACATTCCGCACTTACCACTATACTTCCTCAGTATAACGACTTTCCTTTCAATTTATGATAGCAGTATAATTCCAAAAACTTCAACAAAAATCATTTTCAATCTA
>Ga0100378_1004540_pt1 | contig 12912 bp, 10 predicted proteins | sample CryGeymeta201502_FD_81535 | JGI IMG/M metagenome (GOLD analysis project Ga0100378, IMG submission 81535) | Groundwater microbial communities from Crystal Geyser aquifers in Utah, USA - Crystal Geyser metaG 2015-02 | ecosystem: Environmental > Aquatic > Deep subsurface > Groundwater | place: USA...
TAATGATTGATGAGATTATGAGATGAGATTACTTATTTGGGATGAGCGATAGTAGTGTTAGTACAATTCTTATTAGTGGTAGCTACTCGGAGTACTAGCTAGTTGTCTAGTAGTAGTCTAGTAGTAGAGTAGCAATGTGATTTTTTAAATTTGGGAATACTACTAGACCTACTAGTAGACTACTAGTACTACTAGAGTAGACTACTTCGTCAGTTGAGGTGCGAGCAAGGACAAAAGGAAGGACGAAAGAAATCATACAGTAAGCACGAACTCGGACCTCGAACCATCCTGAAAGCCTCCATATTTGTTGTGCCTTTTTAACTCTAGACTACTAGTAGACAAGTCTACTAGCTAGACTACCACCTGGTATCGTATGTTGATAGGTACCAGGTACCACTCTAATAGAAAAGAATCCTGTAGCTAGCTAATTCTAAAACACTACTCTATATTATTACTTAAAAGGGATTAATAATAGAGCTATTCCAATACGGAGCAAGCAAATTTCTTTTGGTAATGCGCCTGTCATCCGTGACAAGAATCAATGTAGTAGCATACACATTCTTGTCGATATCATCGTCCAAGACATGATCATCATCATCATCATCATCATCATCATCAGGGGCCTGCTCCTGCTCCATACATCTGTGAGGATGTCTGGGAGGCAACGATGATCGTTGTCTCTGTGCATTATTAGTACTATAAGAAGCTGTAACTGTAGCAGTGATAGTCGTTTCCGAGGACGATCGAGTGATCGTTGGTCGACAGGGCAGATTCGCAATCTTTGTAATGCTGAGCAGGGACGTTTCCCCCCATCTTGATGAGAATGATGAAAACGGTACGGCACCATCGTCGATGGAAGAAGAAGATGTCTCGGTGAGAGAATTTCTTCGACGTGGTGGTGAAGGAGGTCGTGTGATACAGCTGTCACCACACTTGGTATCGTCTTCGCTAGAGAGCCAGCGCGATCGTCTAGCACACTCTATGGAATCAATAGAGATATCTACGTTTTCTTTGTATCTTCGACGACAACATCCCGGAGCATTGTCTGCAACAATAGTGACTTTCATCCTAGCAGGATAGAATGTCAGTGCAGACAGCGCCTCCCGTGATGATGACGACGACGGATTTTCATTGAATTCTTGCGGGACCTCCAAATTGGATAGTCTCGAGAAGAGAGCCCCTTTCAGGAAATTTGACAGAGGTGAGTTGAGCTTCAGCACTTTCGTGTGGTCCTCTTCGGCAACCTCAACGTCGTCGCAACGAGGCATTGGGTGGGTATTTAATGTGGCTGATCGATACATGATACAAAAACGGTATGTTGACTTTTTTAATAACAATATTATGTTGTTGTTTCTGTTTCAATGGTAGTGAAAAATGTTTTTACAACTATTGAATTGAACGGACAACGGCAATCAAGGAAGAGCGCGATGGACACTGATTCTGCGGAACGGAGAATCATGCAAGTATGTATTAGCCCCGCAAGGAAGAAAAAGAAGGCTCTGATTCGCATCGTAATGATTGTTTATTGTTGGAAGGATAGTCGGGGACTTCTGTTGACAAAATGAGTTTTATGACTCGGGGAAGAAAATGTAGTACCAGGTACTGTAGTAGGACAAGATTTTCCTAGAAGGAAAGAAAGCATGTAAAGAAACCATGGTCTGCGTCTGAAGAACGACTGACAGGGCATTTTTAATATTCTTCCGCGAAATAAGTGAAGTCCCCAACGTTTGTGTTCGTAAGGGCTATGGTACCGTACTACCACTCACCCGGTACTAGCTAGCTAGTGGAGGTACGGTAAGCAGTACTACGGTACTACTTACCAGGTACCTGGTACTACAAGTACCTGTAATTACCGTACCTGGTACCTGGTAGCAGGTAGCGTACTAGTACCATACTACTAGTGTAGCCTTGCGATTTTTCGGAGGAATGGCAACTGGAGCTGCAAACACTACTAGTCCAGAAGAGTCCATCGAAGGCAAACAATAATAATATGTTCGTGTGCTACTAGCTAGTAGATGTGTTAATCCTACATCTGTCTAGCCATTTGAACACTGGTATGGTAGCTTGTAATTGTTGATCTATTGATCCGAATGACCTTCATCTAAAAAACTACACACGATCATGCAAGGGTGCCTGTTAGACTAGCAACGGGAAGCACAGCTCTTTAAACGATCTATCACCATAACAACCCTAGAATGAACTCCTTTCCCTTCTCATGCAGTGAACTCTACGACAAGCTGGGTTTTTGTCTGTGATATTCCAAGCCAATAGGAAAGGACACAGGGAGTACGACGAAAATCTAATGATTGTTGATAAAACTTTCTGCTACAAGCGACAGGAAGCAAACCACATCAATAAACGCGACTTCCTGGTTTTGTTTTCGATGGCGACAATCAAATATTGTAGAGTCTTTTCCGTATCTGCCAAGGCCTAATAATGCTCTGCTACCGTATTGGTACTTCTACTACTGTACGATCATATTCATGATTTCGAGAGAACACCGGTCATAATAAAAACAACAAGCGATAAATTTTATTGTACGACTACTAGTAGTCTACCAGGTACTAGTGTATGAAACGGAAGGGGTACACCTGTTTTTGTTTTAGTACCAGGTAAAAGGACCAAGCTAGCAGGTCTACTAGTACTACCACTACTACTAAAGGTAGTACTTGTCCATACGACTCTACCGGTACCATGGTGACAATAGATAGTACTGATAGTCATACCCATTTTTGACTCCTACTAGACTACTCGAGTACGGTACAGTACCTGGTACTAGTACTCGTAGCTAGTCCTTACTATTACCTAGTAGTACCCGTATCTACGTACTCCACGTAGTAATAAAAATAATACTACTACGATTAGACTAGCTACCAGGTACCAGGTACTCCGCGTAGCAACCAGGTACTTTGTAGTACTACAGTACCAATGCATGCCATGAAATTGTGCACACATCCCGTTGTCCGTCACGTCTGGAGCGGTTGTCATCCGAAAATACAGGCATGAAGGTTCTCTGATACAATTAGTAGCTAGCCTTGTCTTTATTACCTCTCCTGGATATGCTCCAGACGGCTGTGCTGTCTATTAAAGTTATGAATCAAACCCTGTACTACGTAGAGTACTACTGATATCTCTAGCTTCAATGGACACACAGCATTCATGAGGAGAAACTCAAAAAGTAGGCAACGGTATTGGCATCGTCAAGTTCCAAACGACGCGTGTGTATGTATGCCTACGAAAGCTGGTACTACTAGAGCTACTACTGCTAGTAGTAGTAGAGAGTAGCTACACACAAAGTCCAAAATCATGGTCCGATTATCCGGCTTTCTCGTCGCACATCAATTTGCTACATGTTTCGTATAATTTTGGACGCGGTTGTGTCTCCCGAGAGTCCTCCTATTATAACAGTGCGACCACTACTAGTAGTAGAAAACTACTTCTTGGAGTAGCGAACTACTTGGAGTAGTAGATTGTACTGCTATAATAAGGAGGTATCATGCCCTTGGTAGTAGTACTAGTAGTAGGTACGAACTGGCTGCTTAGCTGTATTTGTGCTGTAGGGTATCAAAGTAGTAGACCTACTGCTAGCTAGGTAGTCTAGTCTAGTACTATGTCATACTACTGTTATTATCTGGTAGAGTTGGTCGAAAGAGCCTACATAAGTACAGTAGTTGTAGTAGATGCGACCGGTACGAATATGGTACCTGGTACCAGTAGAAAACAATAGGTACCAAGAAACGCTATCCCTAATTGCCGGTCATTCATCTGGATTTGAATAGGCGTTTATTAATAGTAGTATTTTTATTATTTCAAAATTGAGCTGGCAGTGATGCCTGGTAGAGTGTGTGCTGCAGAAAAAGTTTCTACTTTTGTCATCACCATAACATTACTCTCAACTCTCAATAGTGTTAATTTTTCTTGTGCTGTTCACTTAGACACCTACTGTAGTCGGACACCCAACAATCAATCAATCCAACAACAACAAGAAAAACAAACCAAGAAGAAGAACGGACGTCTCATAACAAATAGCAACAATACCTAAATGCAACAACCATGGGAAGAGATAAAGAGAAAGCATCCACTACGACTAAAGACAACAACCACAGCAGCAGCTGTTGTACGGTTTCTGGAGTGGAACAATCCTTGAACATGAATGATAGTGGTAGTGGTAGTGGTAGCGCTGCGAGTGCTGCTGCTGCTGCTACTACTACTACTACTCCTGATGGTGCATTGCCTGGTCAACAAAGTACTACCCGCATTCACAATTCCAGTACCAGTACCAGTACCAGTACCAGTACCAGTAGCTTAACGGGTATTAGTGTACAGTATTTGACAACTCACTTGGTTACGGAAGTAGAAGCCGCCGCTGGTGTAAGTTGTTCCAGTACGATACGAGATATTCAAGACAGTTGTATCAAACCAAAAGGCAAGGATGCTTTTTGTCCTCGCGATCAAAACTATGGTGTCAGTTACGTGGACTGCTTACAACAGGGAGGAAACGACCACCATGTTGGACCAGCACACTTTTATGTGATTTTATCAGAAGATACGACATTGGATCAACTGACATCGGCACTGATGGATGTATGTGTCTGTCAATCGAAAGAACCCAAACAGACCTATGTCTGGATCTATGCCTTGTGTATTAATTTGCACCGAATACCCAATCTACTACTGTTGGAAGAACACGAAATAATGGAAGAACAAAAGAAACAGGAGGCGGCGCAAAACGAAAACGAAAACGAAAACAAAAACAATACCAGTAGTGTTGTCGTCATGAAACAAATACAAGAATGTCAGGACAGATTAAAAGATATTCGCAACGTTCTGGTACTGATAGCACCTCACGAAGATCCTCTGCTACTCAAAAGGACGTGGCCTATTTATGAAGTGTATCTTGCGGTGCAGCTAGGACTTAATATTCGAGTTATTTGTCCTCCGACGGATAAGATGAACGTGGAACAGTACATTTTGGGAGGCTACGAGAATGCCAATCGCCTGTACGAAAAATTGGGAGCTACCAAAGTGCAGCATACCAACACCACCCTCGACAGAGATCGTGACACCATATTTCAACAAATTACCAAAGAGGATGGTGGACCAGGATTTCCAATCTTCAACAATAAGGTCAACATTGTTTTTCGGACCTGGTTTAGGTCGTTGGTACAAGAATTTGATGACCTGCAAGAAAAGTACGCAAATCTGGACAATACCTATACCCTCACACAGCATTATATTCAATATTTTGAACAATCGTCACTCATGTTCTTACAGCACGATGAACAAGAAGCGGCGTTGGAAATGATGCGACGAGCCATGACTATCGAACAAGTATTGGATCAGCCTGTCGCACCAGAAGAAATCGAATTGGCCAATCCTACCTTTCGTCTGACGGAATACAACAAGACGTTACCACACAAACGATTGCCCGAACAGTGTGCAACCTACCACACCATCAGTAATGCCCTCGCGAGACAAAAGGACTTACCCGGTGCATTGCAAACGGCTGCCAAGGACATGGTGATTCAAGAAGCTGTTTTTGGGATTGAACATGCATCGACAGCAACACTGTACGCACGACTAGGTGATTTGTTACAAAAACAGGAAGAAAATGCAAATGGAGCCATTGTTGCCTACAGGCGGGCCTTGGATGTTCAGTCGAAATTATTGGATGAACATCATCCCGCTACTGCTACATCGCACATTAATTTAGGTTTATTGTACCAAAAGACCAGCAAATTTCAACAAGCCATATCACACTATGCCAAAGGACAAGCCTTGTTGAATGCAGCTTCCGCAACAATGAGGGATAAACGATGGTTGTTCCAAGCCTATGAAACGCACGAACAACAGCTCAAGGAAGCTCGAAAGATCAATGCCGCTTTTAAAGTCTTTCAATTATCACAGGTCGTACAAGATGCCGTTATTGGGAAGGATGGAAATGATCCTCTGGTGGGTACCATCAAGGCTGCCACAGAAGCCATTACAGGCAAACAACTCATGAAAGCGGGAGATCTCGACGGAGCGCTCTTAAAGTATCGCAAGGCCTTGGAATTGTACGTTCATGCCTTGGACACGGATATCGATGGTCGAATAGCCCTTTTATATAATAACATTGGTGCTATATTGCAAGAAAAAAGGGATCTCGATGGCGCCATGGAGGCCTTGCAAAATGCTCTGTACATTTACGACAGTATGGATAAGGCAAAATTCCATGAAAATACCAAAGAAGAACGTGCGACAATACACAGCAACATTGGATTCATGCTCAAGGAACAAGGGAAAACCAGGGAGGCTCTGGAGGCTATGCAAAAATCGCTCTGGTTTCGAAAAAAGTTGTTCGGTGAGGATCACGCACAAACAGCCAATACTATATTCATGATTGCGTCTATTTTAGAAGAACAAGAAGATTATCCAGAGGCCGCAGAAGAGTACAAGAAAGCCTACAAAATTTACAAGGAAACGTTGGGCAAGGAACACCAACGCACCAAACTGGTACGACGGCACATACATATCGCCAAGAAAAAACAAAAAGCCGTAGAAGAAGGACGAGAGGAGGAAGATTTGGATGAAGAAGAGGAACCACCGGAAAAGAGAAAATGTTGGGATCCCATTTTGGAATGTTTACGGGAATTTCTGAGCTGAGCTGAACAGTTGCTTTTGAAGAATTTCATCATAAGAGTGCAAAAGTACAACAATACAAGCTTGACGACTCTTTTTTTTCTTCTATCATATGATTCCTTTTGTATTTCGGTTAGGCTCTGAAGGAAGCTTTGTACCTACAGCCTGCAGTGTGCAACAACTTGAAGGCACTCTGGATATTTACGATTGTTTGTGAAAGCAGGGAATGTTGTCAGCGCCGTTGCTAGCTTTGAACGCTTGTGAAACGAAAGTTGAACTTCCCTCGTCTAGCCATGATCACGAGGTTTCGTATCGCTTCCATATTGGATCTCCTTGAGAATCAGTTGAACGATCAAAAGTAATTTGCCGCTGGTTGTTCATCATCATCCGATCAGAGTTAGCGTGGGTGCCCTGTGCCCTCAACAAAGCCGCTTGAATTTGGAGAAAAGAGAATATGTTGTGGTCTTCATTCTTTATTTGTAGCTTCGAATGCTTTGGTTTTGAGTTTTGATCATTGTTGACAGCAATACAACCGTGCAGTTTTCCCGTGCACTTGACTAAAGAGTAAAGAGAATCAGCGTTTACTGGTTTACTGCAAAAGCAACAAGAAACAAGAAGAGCTTTGCACTTTGCTAATAGCCAAGCCGTGTCGTGCCGAAGGAGGATTAGCATGCCAAGACAAATTGCTTTTCTTTTTCTTAAAATATGAAGCTTATTCGTAAGGACTGCGAAATAGAACTGTCTTTGATGGCACTCCGAATAGCAATACCTTCTTGTTTCTTCGCGGTTGTTTAATTGTTTTCGCATTACTAGCAAAAAGTGAGCGTTGACGAGTCGAATCGCTAGCTAGTAGTAGAACTAGTATCAGCCAGGAGTAGTACTAGAGTAGTATGGTACTACAGTAGTAGCTAGTGCCTCTAGCTACTAGTACCTGCTAGAGTAGTAACTACGTGTAGCTAGTAGTAGTAGTCTCTAGTAGACCCCCCTACTTTTGGTGCCTACTAGACTAGCGTTGTGATCCACTTTAAATAATTATTATTGGCTAGTAGACCTAGTCTACTAGATACTGCAGCGAGTTTTTTATGTTGACTCAGAAAGCCAGTCGACCTTCCAGATGTTTCCCCTTTCATTTTTCAGTTAACTTTGGCGCAATCCTGTGGTCTAATACGCTAGATAGCTTTTCATCATTATCCATTATCCATATATTCCAGCTCGCTCAACTCATCAGACAGATCTATCGACACACTTGTCTCTCAATTTTAACCATGAACAACACCTTCTCTAGTAGTCTCGATGAACAACACAAGGAACCTTTTCGAGAGGTCTCTGTCAACAGAAACTCCAAGCGTATTTTGCGACGTAGTTCTAATGAGAATATTCCGTCGCCTCGACCTTTTCTGAGAAAGCAATCTTCACTGGTAGATGAAGACGCCGTGGAAAACTTGACATCATATCCGCACAATATGTTTTGCAAGAGTCCAGTAGGGAATGCCTGGCTACAAGCCAACAACACCGAGGACGAAGAAAACGACCTTTCGGAGACTGATTCCTTCATGGAAGCGTTAGAGAACGATATCAAGAAAGCCTCCATTCAACTGCAGCAGCCGCCACTGCAATTGGCATTGGCATTTACATCATCGTCATCGTCATCAGGTAAAAAAAAGAAGTGCAAATCTAGTTGCACAGATTTGGTCCTATATATTCCACCTCCAACAAATGCTTCTGTGGTAACAGATGAAGGGGCAGTGAACCTCCCTTTTCTTAATCAGCCGGTCATTTCACGTATTCTCACTTTTGCTGTGCAGCAACAGACTCTCTATTACTTTGCAGGCCTACTGTTTCAGATCCTACCCGCATTGAACAAGCAGCACAGGCTACAACAGCAGAAGCATCAACCATCAGCATCCAGCATTAGAGGACTCTTGACCTGCCCTTCATTCACCAAAAAAGTAGATGGCATTGCAAATGCCAATGCAACCAGTGAAAAAGAAGCTCAACTTGTTTTACCAACAAAAGACTGGTACAATGATTCCGACATCCTTTATGCGATCGCTCTCTTCTACCTTCTACTGCTCAAACCCCTTATTCGCAAGGCCGAACGTGCTCACGATGTTTCCAGTCAGTTGATGTATCTCCAAGCAATGGTCGAGACATTGGAATTCTCAATCCAACTTCCCCATAGTATGGACAAGTTGCCCTTACAAATGGAGATCGTACAAGCTCTGGATGTTCTGGGTTGGCTTTACAAAGAATCGGGTGATGCTGCAGATACTACCGACACCAATTTGCAACAAAACCAGTGCTACCACCAGTCCTTTGTGTGTTACACGCGCTCCTTGAAAATCAAGTCAGAAATTTATGGACTTCAAGCTCACAATCTCGACTTGGCACATTCCATGGAAACACTGGGTGTGCTGATGCGCGACAAATTGCAAGTTTTGAATGATTCCATCAACTGTTTAGAAGAGGCGCTGATCATGAAGGAGCGTGTGTATCGAAAACAGCAGGACTGCGATCATGATTTGGCACAGCAATATGCTGACCTAGCACAGACATCTCACAGTTTGGGATTGGCGTTCGATCTGAATCAACAGTATCCCAAAGCCTTGATGTATTACGAAAAGGCGCTGATTTTGCGTAAAAAGCAAAGTCGACATTCGTCGCAAAGCCATACATCACTCCGAGATACCAGAAAGTTGATTGCTACATTGTTCAATTTAGGATGCGTTGCAGAAAAGTTACGATTTTACAAAAATGCTCGGTCGTTTTTGGAAGAAGCTTGGCACTTGCAAAAGGCGTTGTCAGCAAAAGAACAGGCCGAGAATAACATCACAAACGACATTAGTCGCATCGGAACTTTATTTCGACTAGCGACTGTCAACGAACACTGCCAGGAACTGAAGGGTGCTTACAAGTACTACAAAATGGCACTCGACATTCATTTCCAATTGATGGAGGCAAAACAAGGAAATGAAAGTCAAATTGACAAAGCTTCCGTAGCACCCCTGACACCACGAACAGTCGAACGCGTCTCTCCTGTCTTACTTATTGCACTGTTGCACGGTTCCGCTATGGTCTCGAATCAACTCGGGCACTACGAAGATGCCATTTTTGCTTTCGAATCCTTATTGGAAGTTGTCCAACAGCAAGAAGCCCAGAACCAGATCATTCACGACAAGACACGTCTTTTGATCAGTACATATTATCATTTGGGATTATTACACGATATTATGGGCAATGCTCCCACTGCCAACAAATTCTATAAATTGGCATTAGAGCGAATGGGAGAGGAAGAGCAGGAGGATTCCTCTGCCGCAAATATCATTCGAATGAATATCTTGTGTTTACCCGATCCTCTTTACGTTGAGGGTGTTAGAGTACTGGGAAACGTCGATCCCAGTAACAACGATAGCAACCAAAGAAAGTCCAAAAAGAAGAATACCAAGCTAGCTTTTCGTAAAAGCTATCATGGGTACAAGGAAGAAATGCAACGAAAGTACAATCGACAAGATTACGTTTATCGTGATGCCGGCTTTGCCGTAACGCTTCGGAATTTGGCATTATTGGCGACCTTGCACATGCATCAGCACGTCGAAGCACGCAAAAATTACGAAGCCTTGCTGGAAGTTATTTGGTATCCGTACCAGCATCCCCAGTTGACACCACCTACAGCGAGTCATTACCAAGAAGTCAACAATGACGAGTCGTCGTCATCATCGTCGTACGCTACCCAAATATTGGCAACGCGCTATTATACAGTCATCCAAACACTGTGTGCCTTGGGTGCTACGGAACGTAAATTGCGTCGTTACGATGCCGCTCGTCATTATCAATCCGAATCACTCGCGCTGTTGGTCAAAGTGAAACGTCATTTGCAGCATCATCATCACTATACACCTCGTCAGGCCACACGAGTACGAGTCTTCAAGATGAATATAGAACGCGAATTGAATTTACTGAACAGTCCTTCTGCGTGGCTTAGTTTCCTGAAGGAGTAATAAAGAAGTGAATGTGTCTGAAAGGAGGTATTGGGTAGTGGGTAATTTTGGACTAGTAGCAACGTGGCGGCGAAGTAAACAATCTTTAGCTTTAGAACTAGACCCTACTATTAGGTCCAAATGGATATTCTTTCGAGCAACTACTACTACTAGCTACCAGGGTAGCTAGTAGTAGTCTCTAGCTAGTAGTAGTAGTACAATGCCTGCATGCCATGATGGTCGCAAGCGCTTGCCACACTGGTAGAGTTGGAGTTCTCTCTAATTTAATTTAGTCCTTAACCCTATTGTTATGAAACAACACGTACTCGCATATCTTTTGAGTTCAAACACGTACTCACGGGACTCAGTCAACAACCCAATATTACTCCAGTACTAGAGTAGTCTACTGCTAGTAGAAAGTCTACTACTACAGTAGCTAGTAGTAGTAGACTAGTACACGTATTTCATTGTTTGTTATTGAATTTTTTATTTACGTCAGTGGACTTGATGCCTACAGTACGGTACGCCTGATGAACAGCAACAACGTCCAACAAAAGGCAACCTCTCCCCGCATCCTCGCATCAGCATCCTGTCTCGTTGAACGTTGTGCTTCTGCCTATAATTACACAGCTACTAGTAGAGCGATTCCTTCACTTTTTCTCCTTGTCTAACGTTTATCATTCAATTTATTTACCATGAGATTTTCGGCTGCCATTTCCCTTGTAGCCCTGATGATGAGCGGTGCCAGTGCCTTTGCTCCCCAGCCTGCTGCTACTGCTTCTCGTAGTGCTACTACTACTACTACCAGTAGCTCTACCTCATTGGATGTTATTCGCTCCAAAAATTTTAAACGGGCCAAATTGAATCCTAATCCTCAAGTCGATCCCTCGGAAGTTGTAAAAGCTGGTGTAAGTGTTGTTGCGTGTTCGTGCTAGTACCTGGTACCGGTACTCCATATTCCATGTCGGCTTAGTTTAGCGTCTAGCGTCTAGCGTGGCTACTATTTCAAGTTTGGTGCTTGTCCTCTCACCTGCACTTGCACCCTAACCCAAAACCCAATATTACATTACACTACTTGGTACTGCACTGCACCTGCCAGGGATATTTGGGAGGAGCCGTCGCGTCTTTGGGCTTGATTGTTGCTTTGGGAGGAGGATTGCCAGACATTCCTGGCTTGCCTTCCATCTCTTTTCCTTCCTTGTCGGCTCCTTCGATGGAAAGGGGTGCTGCTGCTCCCGCCAACAAAAAATCAGTGATTGGTGCACCCAAAAAGAGTGCAGTGACGCCCAAGGGGTACAATTTTGGTGAAGACGATGATCAGGTCAAGGCTACCAAAAAACGAATAGGCCTCGAAGATAAAAAAGCCAAAGCAGCGGAAGCTGCAGCTGCCAAAAAGGCTCAGATGGAAGAACAAAAGGCTGCACAATTGGCCGCCAAGGAAGATGAAGCTGCTCGCAAGGCTGCCAAACAAGAAGAATTGCGCGAACAAAAAGAAGCCATCAAGGCAGAGCGTGAAGCCAGGAATGCTGCCGCTGCCGAAGCAAAGGCCAATGCTCCAGCCAAACCAGCAGCTGCACCAAAGCCAACCAAGTCGGCGGAAGCAAAGGTAGGTGGTAAATAGCATTGCTCTTCTATACTGTATCTACTGTGTTTTGTGTTGTTACTGGGCCGCCATATTTCTTATGTCGACTCGGACATTCTCACGTCTCACGATGCAATGCTCAATTCAATTTATTTGTTCTATCGCAATTCTAGGCCGCTGAAAAGGCCGAGGCCCAAGAAGAAGCAGCTGAAAAGTTGGCTCAAAAGAAGGCTGACACCGAAGCCGCAAAACAGGGTACGTTTCTTAATACGGCGTTATGTTGCACTGAAGTCATGTGTGGATGGAAATGGAACTCAGAATCTACGGAGACATAAATTGGTGGATAGATGGGTTAGATACGAACTATACGTGTGTGCTTGCGAGTGTGTTCTCATTTATACTTTTTATTTTGCTTTTTCCTCCCCTTTCCATTCACAGCTGCTAATGCCGAAAAGGCGGCCAAGAAGGCTGCTGCTGATGAAGCCAAAGCACTCAAGGTTAGCGAAGGTGCAACCACGGTATGTAAATCATTAAAATAATATTATCGGAAAGGAGCTTTGCAGTGGTGTCTACTGTGTTTCTTACAAAGTCTTTCTCGTGATTCTCCTCAAGGCTGAGGTTGAAAAAGCTGAAGCTAAACTCGCGGAGGCAGAAGAAAAGGCAGCCGAAGCTGAAGCGAAACTTAAATTACAAAAGGCTGCTGAAGAGAAGGCAGCTGCAGAAAAGGCTGCA
>Ga0100378_1004550_pt1 | contig 12894 bp, 17 predicted proteins | sample CryGeymeta201502_FD_81535 | JGI IMG/M metagenome (GOLD analysis project Ga0100378, IMG submission 81535) | Groundwater microbial communities from Crystal Geyser aquifers in Utah, USA - Crystal Geyser metaG 2015-02 | ecosystem: Environmental > Aquatic > Deep subsurface > Groundwater | place: USA...
ATAGTTTTAAGCCAATATATTGTATCGTCTAATGACCATGTTGAAATTTTCTTACTCTTTGTAAAAGAAGTACTGTTAGTCAAAGATCTAGAAGATTTATTATTTGGGTCTTGATTTCTTGTTGCCATTTTTAGTTATTTATAAACAATTAGGTATTGCATTTTAATATTAATAATTATGTTATACATTACTAAATTTATTATTTAAATTATGAAAAATTAATTTAAACTTTTAAATATTTAAATGGATGTTTGGCTAGGAGATGTTTCTTGTGCTAGCTTCGCAGGTATTTTTGGAACAATTACAGGCCATCCATTTGACACAATTAAAGTAAATTATATAATTAGTAATATTAAAAGTGTAGATTACAAGCAAATTCAAAAGAATTTCCATCAGCATTTAAAGCGTTAGTAAAAACAATAAAAGAAGAAAAAATAAGAGGACTATACAAAGGCTTATTATCTCCGGTAATAAATCAGATTCCTGTTAATGCTATGTAAGAAAATATTATATTAATAATTTATTAATCCATAATACTTAGTGCTTTTTCAGAATACTACCGAAGTTCCAGGATGCTTGATAAATATTGGGAAGGAAAGCATAAAGGACTAAACTATTTTATATGTGGCTGTTGGGCTGGAGTGTAATTTATAAACAATACAATAACAATATCAATAAAATAATTAACTTAATAAATATAGGCTGTCCTTATTCTTCACTGTTCCTGCCGAATTAATTAAGTGCACTCAACAACTAGATAATAAAAAAGTATTATCTTTTATTGAAACTGGACATATAATTTATAAACAACATGGATTAAGTGGTTTTACAAGGGGGTATTCTGTTACATTTAATAGAGATGTATGGGGCTTTGGTGTATACTTTTGGACGTACTTCTATTTAAAGCATATTGGAGAACAAAGGGATATAATAAATCATTTTTATTTAATATTAATAGGTGGAATAGCAGGTAAAATACTATAAATTTACAATATTTACATATTAAAGGTGCTTTTTCTTGGTTTGTTCTATATCCAACAGATACTATTAAAACTATAATACAATCTAGCTTATCAACAAAAAAAACTAAAACACAAATTGAGGTATTAAGGGATGTTATAAAAACAGATGGAATTAGTGGTTTATATAAAGGTCTTTCACCTACATTAATTAGAGGATTTTTAGTTAATAGCGTTATATTTTATGTTAATGAAATAGCTCATAAATATATGGATGAATATATTATTAGGCAAAAGCTTTAAAATACGTTCATAGTATTATCTAAGTTATTTATATAGTTATATAATATCTTTAATATATAATATCTAAATCAATTAATTATTCAAATATACTTTACTATATTATTTAATAATAACAAATAAAAATATCTAATTTTAATTAATATCTAATAAATACTTAATTTTTACTTAATTCGTTCAATTAATATAATTCTTCCAATACTATAAACAATACCATAACTATCCTAATAATAAATATCAATAATGAATAATGTATTAAGCTAATATAATCCCAAACGCACTTCTATCACTTAAGATTTTTTACAGTTATAGAATATATCATCTACTTTCCTTTCTGAAAGTTTTACTTAGTTTAGTCAAACTTAAATCTTTATTTTTATTAACATAATCAACTTTTTCTTTATCCCATGTTAATTTAACCTTCTTGAAATTACATTTAATCTTACCAGGAGAATGAGAATGATTAATGTTAATTCTATTGTTCAGTAATAATCCATTCTTTAAATTCATAGGTTGATTACCAGAATTATGAACATAATCATTACTTTGTTCTGTCTTATTGTTAATTGAATTATTAGCTGATGCTGTAAGGTATTTATTTGGTTGACTGGCTCTAAATGAAACTGCTTTTAATGAATGTAATGAGTTAACAACTTCTAAGTCGATCGGTAAACTCTTTTCTAATCTTGTATTGAAATCTAACTTATTTCTTATTATTTTATTGATTGGTTTTTTTGGACTTAAAGAAATAGGTTTATAAATATGTTGATTTATTGAGATAGTGCTATTTTTAGTAATATCATTTGTATTGTGTGTTTTAAGTTGTTGTTCTAAATTATTATTTGACTTAGAAGTATTTAGTATTGATTGTTGTTTATTTTTTAATCTATAAGAATTTATAGTTGAGTAAAAAGTTGAAGCAGATTGTGACACTCTTGGAGTTATTATGTTATTATTTAGCCCACTTTTTCCACTTTTTATTATTGAATTATTATTCCATATTATATTCTTCTGAGTAATATGAAATGTAATTAGTTCTCCATTCTCTTTTGCTAAAGTTTTAGAATGATTTGAATAATCCTTTAAACTATTTTTTTCTTTTAACTTAACATTATTTTCAATCAAATTTGCTTCAGTTTTATTGTTATAAATTCTTGGAAATATTTCTCTTATCTCTTTTCTTGGAACTTCAAATATCTTTTTAGCATTTTTATTAAGTAGCTTCTTATTCTTTAACATTTTTTTCATTAACAATTAAGGAATAATATATAATTTATCTAAACTCTTTTATTTTTATTTATTTAATTATTACTTTAAATCTTGTTAAATTAATTAAATTATTACAAATTTACAAAAAAGGTCTTACAATTGCAAGAAAAATTTATATTTCAATACATTGTTATTATGTAGTGTTTATAATTAATTTCAATAATTAACATTGTATAGAGGTATAATTAGTATATTGTAAATTATTATAATAAATATAACATAATATTATAATAAAACAATTACATATTTATATACATAGTTTAATAACAATAGTAATAATTAATTTACTACTAAATATAACTTAATAAATCTCTTTAAACTTTCTTATTGAGTTCTGAAATCAAAAGCTAATTTCAACATAGCTCCTACGTTTACTCCAGCAGTTTTGGCATCTTGAGCTTGGAAAGCAGTAACAGCAGCTTGAGCTAAACTTTCAAATTGTTGAGCGTGTTGAATAATGGCATAACCAGCTTTCATAATTTCTAAAGGATTTTGTAATTTATTATATAAAGCATAGAAATGACAGACTTGTTCAGTATCGTCCATACTAATGTCATTTACAATTTCTAATAAGTCATTGAAAATGGCTTTAAAATCGAACTTTTGTAGGTCAGTAGCAATTTTGGAAATGTCAACTTCAAGTTTGTCAACAGTGTCTTTGCTTTTAATGAGGCATTGGTTACTAGCCTCATCAACATCGGAAGCACCGATAATTTCTCCTCTGATAAAGTCGACTGGGGAAAGAGCTTTGAAGTTAGGGATTCTGTAAATGCTGTGATGTTTTTTTCCTCTTAAATTTCTCATTCTGTCTAATTCTGGGAGTTCAGCTTCAGTTGGTGGTGTTGTTCTGTCGTAAACAAGGATGTTTGTGAGTTTACCTTCAATTATTGCAAGGTCTGCAATAGTTTTTGGTGGATTTGCAATTATGCCTTCAATAATTGCTCTGATTTCTGAGGCATTGTTATAGGCATTTTCTGCCATGGCCCCAGTTCTAAATGCTTCTTTGATATCTCTTATTACTTGCTTAGTATCTTCTATAGGACAATGAGTGTATTGGTCTCTTACAATTTTCTTTAGTTGATTGTAGGCATTTGTAAAATCTCTTTGTTTTAAGTAATTGATTAAGACTTTGAAATCATCTTCTACATAGCTAGCTAAACAGTTTTCATCTAAAACATATGATGATCCTTTAATTTGGTTCCAGTAGGCTACTGCTGCATCTCTGACTGGTTCAATCCATTGAACTGAATGTGCAGAAGTATAAGTTGTTAAAATTAATAAGATTAAGAAAGTTGTTTTCATTTTTATAAATAATAAGAGAAATTTAGTTTATATATTATTTTAGGTGTCAAAATTATTTATAATTTTATTATAATGACGTAATATATCATAATACAATTAATATTAAGTTAATGTATAATGTGTAGATAAATTTAAATTAATAATTCCATTAATTGAATTAATAATAACATCTTATAACCTACTTAATTAAACTAATTTAAAAATTATACAACTGAACAAATTATTTATCTGATATCATATAAATAAAACAAACTATAAATAATTAATATCAATTTATTATCAATATATAAACTCCTCTAACTAACAGTAAATTATTCTCACACTCTCTATATTTATTATTTTTCCTTACAATCTCTTTGAATATGACCTTCTTTTCCACATTTAAAACACTTTCTTTTTCCTGATTCCCTATGACCACTATCTCGTTCTTTTAAACAATCTACAGCAAAATGTCCTGATTGCCCACAGTTATAACATTTTTCATTATTATCGCCGTCATTGACATTAAGTCTACAATTAATAGATATATGTCCCAATTGTCCACAGTTATAACATTTCTTATCGTCATCATTTTCAACTTTGTTGCAGTCTCTGGATATATGACCGTGTTGATGGCATTTGTAACAAATTTCGTCAGTTTTGCTTTGATAACAATCGTAGGATATATGACCATATTTTCCGCAGTTGAAACATTTTTCTTGTTGTTTCTTTGATTGCTTTTGGTTTAAAGTGCAGTTTTTAGCTTTATGATTTGCACCACCGCAATTAAAACAGTTATTAGAGTTATTGGAATTATTATTCATTTATTATGTATAGAAAAATAATAAATTTTATTAATGAGTCAATATAATAAAGTAAATAGTAAATCATTAAATCAATTGATTAAAATACTAAACAAAATGTTCAAAACACATAACTTTCATATAATCGTTTTAAATACTTTAATTTCAATATTAACTTAACAATTAAACTTTATATTCTCAATCAGAATACTCAATAGGAATAAAAACACTCATTCTTTCTTTATTATTAATTGCTTTACTTCTATGACCTTTTCCAAACGTATCCTCCACAAAGAAAACAGTACCAGCTTCAATAACTCTCTTTTCTCCGTCACTACATTCAACTTCAACAGAAGCATCTAAATTAATAATGTATTGTTTTCGTGGTGCCACGTGAAAATCAAAATTATAATTCGAAGGTGTTTTCCTAAAAATAATTCCTTTTGCTTCATATAATTTCGAAAGAAAGCCTATTTCTCCTGATTCATTAAGTTCTATTTGGAAATAGCCAAAATGAGATTCTCCTTTTTCATCAGCGAATACTCTTAATATATCAATTTGATTTTTCATATTATTAACAAATTATATTACTAATAATAAAACTAAAACTAATAAAATAATAAACATTATAAAAATATATAATAATAAATAATAAACACTCTTAATTAAATAATATATAAAATAATTTTATAAGTAATTTTATTTTTATCTAATCTGTTTAATCAGTTTAATAAGTTAATTCAATCTAACAAAGCATATCTATAAAAGAACAATTGAGAATTTAACTCGTCTGCTTTACAACCATATTCTTTTATTATATCTCTTTTTAAACCTTGATAAATGTTTTCAAAAAATATATAAGCGAAAGGACTAATTAAAAAGAGATTCCTATATATAGTTCTTCCTGTATGTCTTTTTGTAACAGCTAAAAATAAAAAAGTTGGTACTGCTAATAATGAAAATAGTCTATAGTAACTCATTACTGCATATACTCTTGCTAAGTGTTGTCTCTTTTTAAGAAGTGATTCACCTCCTTTTGATACATTTATACTATCTGCGAGGATTAATTCTCTAGCGTTCATTTATTTTATTGTTTAAATTATAAAATTATTAAATTATAAAGGAAAATATTAATCATTAGATTATATATTATAATATAATATGGAATATATAAATTATATAATAATAAATATAAATTACAAATGAAAACAACAGAAACTTATAGTTAAAATTATAAATTCTCACAGAATATTTAGAATATTTATTTTAATTAGTTACATCATTTAGCTATCGATATCTGTCTTTCTTTCTTCTTCTATTTGAATTTTTGCTTTTTCTACCATAGCAGTTATTTCTTTTCTATCAACGACTTTATGTAGACCTTCAGTAGAGAGATAACTTAAATCATATTCAGTTTCTTTTTCTCCTTCATAACTTCTAATAACTACTTTTAAAAATTCATACAATCCGTCTTTACAATTTAATTCACGTAATTTAAAGTTATTCTTCTCTACATTTGTTTTCACATATTGTCTTCCTTTTCCTAATGATGTTGTATAGTATTCAAAGTAGTTTCCATTAGCCTCAATCATATAAAGATGGAAACCTGATTCTTTTTCAAATGAAGATATCATTACTGAAGCTCCGAATGGTCTTGTTCCCCAGTAAAGGGTGTGAGACTGGACAAATAAGGCAATTCTATCAGTTAAAATTTTACCTGTAATTTCTATACCGAAATTCTTAAGATAGCTACTAGCCTCACTTTTTGCTCTGTTAAATAAGTTTCTTCCATCGGGTAAGTGACCGCAAATGGCTATTCCAATATTTTTGGTGACTGAGTATATTGTTGGGTTACTTCCTACTACTAAAGTCTTAGATAATCTAATTTTTTCGCTAACGAAAACGACACCGTCCTTGCAGACTACCCCGAGTACTGTAGGAGCCATTTCGATGGCTTTGTTTGCGTAGTCGATTTGGTATATTTTACCTTCTTGGGAAAGGGTTGTACATGTTAAATCATAACCTAGTGACATATTTTATTATATAAAAAATAATATAAATTAAATTTAAATGATTATTTTAACTTTATATTCATGGAGATTTTATTATTATCTGTTTAATATAATTATTAGAAATGATATTAATAATGTTAATACAAACAAACTATTGTTAGGTAATTATATTCAAATTCATGATAATTGAATAAGTATGCTAAGCAATATTGGATAATCATAACAATATCCCTATAACTAATTAACCATATCATTTCATATTAATATAAATGTTTATTATTTTATTTTCTTTATTTTATTTTAAAAATAAGTTATAATATTAGCTTTATAACATTAATTTAAATATAAATAATTAAAAAAATATGACTACTACAACTCAACGATATTGCTTTAATTTAGAATTTTACGATCAAATGGCCGCTATTGTTAGACCTTACCAACTATTTTTTTACCCAGAGGATAACTCAATTGAAATGTTTGACTTGAAGAATAAAAAGATATTTCTTAAAAGAGTTGTTTATCCCTCCTTAACAATGAAGGATTTATACATAGGTTCTGTTATAAATATTTATTCAAGAAAACAAATAGTATCTGACTACGGAGATGCTTTTACTAGGAATATATTCCAAGAAACTCGTTCATCAACTTTTGGAATGATAAAACCATGTTCATACATGAATATAGGAAAAATATTAGATTACATTTATAATTCAGCAAACTTTACTGTTTCAAAGTTAAAAATGACTAAATTTCTTCCAAGTGATGCTGAAGAATTTTATATGGAACATAAAGGAAAAAACTTTTATGAAGGATTAACAACTTTTATTTCTTCAGATTTTGTTGTAGGAATGGAATTAGTCCAAAAAAATGCTATCCAAAACTGGAGAGAATGTATGGGACCAGACGATTCAGACAAAGCAAGAAAAGAAGCTCCAAACAGTATTAGAGCTCTCTTCGGTACCGACGGGCGCCGTAACGCAGTACACGGCTCAGACTCTAGTCAAAACGCAAACAGAGAAATCGATATCTTTTTTGGACCTAAGTCTAAACTAAGATCATCAGCTCAATTAAACAACTGTACATGCTTAGTTATTAAACCACATGCAATTTCAGAAGGTAATGCAGGAAAAATAATCGACATAGTACTTTCACAAGGGTTTGAGATATCAGCAATGGAAATGTTTTATCTAAACAAAACAATGGCTGAGGAATTCCATGAAGTTTACAAGGGAGTAGTACCTGACTATGCTGGAATGGTTGAACAAACTTCCCTTGGTCCTTGTATAGCTATGGAGATTAGGCAAGATGACGCAGTTAATAAATTAAGAGCCTTAGTAGGCCCACACGACCCAGAAATAGCTAAACAATTAAGACCAAATACATTAAGAGCATTATTTGGACATGATAGAGTAAAAAATGGAGTGCATTGTACTGACTTAGTTGAAGATGGAGTATTAGAAGTTCAATACTTTTTTGTATTATTACAACAAGATAAGTAAAGTGATATAAAGATAAGAAAGTTAAGATTAATAGAGAAGGATTAGTATATAAATTAATTTTTATTATCAAATTTATTAAATTATAATAAATAAGCTATATAATATATTTGATTTATAATATTAATTATATTAATTTATTAATTGATAACTTATTGATAATAACTTATTTAATAAAATTATAATATAATGTCAGTTAACAAACATTTTAGACTAACTAAATCAAATAGTAATTCAGTTTTTACAAACTTATTAAGAAGTGATGAAACAAAACAGGTACAATATTATTTATATTTTAACATAAATATTATTCTTAATTGAATGAACTTTATCTATTAATATATTTATATTCAAATAGCATATTGAGTATAAGCTAGCTCCTGTTGCAGATGTATCAAGTTTAAACACGAATAAATATGTTCATCCAAAAAATCAGAATGTGTCTTCTAAAGATGTGTTTGAATATAATTATCAATCTCAAAATAATAAAGTTAATATAGCTAACAATTCTCAACAAAAAGATAGTAATTCAAATCAAACATCTCAAACAAGAAACTTAATTTCGAATATTGATAAGAATAATTATACAACAGGCGGCTCAACAGAAAAAACAAGATATATAAACATAGAAAAATCTCAAATGCATCAAACAGCTGACGCAAACTACTTTAAACATAACCAAAGAACTCACTTGTATAAAAATTATATAAATAATATAAACAACCTTACTTACATACTATATAATACTAAATAATATTACTTTAATAGGAGAAACGGAAGTTGTGATTATAATTTTAATACGTTAAAAGATACTAATCCTGTTAAATATATACCTAATAAACAAGTAAAAGAAATAGAAGAATATACAAAACAAAGAAATACTAATAGAACTGAAGTAATTGGACGATATATGGGAAGTAATTCACTAAAGGCTGCTATTTATAACACACATGATGGTAGTTCAAAAAATTCTGATAAAATTACCAAATGTCCTGATCAATATATTAAATCGAATGCTGCTGTGTTAAATAATGAAAATACAAGATCGATAGTAAGAACTACTGTGTCATTTAATAAAAAGATTGGATTTTATAATTAGATTGGGAACGTAATAAGCTTAATAGCTTAATAAGCTTAATGGATAAAGGAATGAAGTAATTCCAATAAAGTTAGTAATTTTAGTAATAAGTAATTAAGAATGGAAATATATATTAATATATAAATATAACAAATAATAACTATATTCAAATTTAAAGCTATATTAATTTTTACTTAAATTACTTATATTTATATAGTTATATTACGTGTTTAATTAAAAATGCTAAAATTTAAAAAATAATTGAATTATTAATAAATGTTGACTTCAAAAATCAAAAATTTAATTCTATTCACGTTAATCAACCTCTTCTCTCTGTTTTATAACAAAGAAATTAACATACTTTTAGAATTAAAACACTCACTTAGAGAAAATCAAGCAGTCAATATTTTAAATCAGGCTATATTAGCAGGACAAAGTCTTAATAACACAGCATCGCTAGAATTAATGAATAAACGTAAGTGGATCGAGGCTTCACGTCTAATTATAGACTTTCTTACAGATTTTAATGACCAAAATCAAATAAATGTAATAAAGAAAAATAACGAAGAATATTTAAGTTATCTAAAAAATATGAAGTCAATATTAAAAGATAAAAAGAAAAACATAGTAAAAATAAGCCCTGTATTTGAATGGAGTCAAGACAATAAGTACGTAAAAATGCGCGTGAAGTTTGCAAAGAACTTAGAAGCACCAGGAGAAATCGATATCCAAGACTTTTTTGTTAATATTACTAGAACTAATTTTTTCATAAGTGGTTATAAAGTGCATGAAGATTACCTTGTTTGGTATAATAGACAAATCGACTTACAAGCAAATATTAAATTTTTACTGAGTGATGGCTATAAAGAAACAGACGGAACATACATTATAAGACTTCAGAAAGAAACTGAAACTTTATACTGGACTCATCTTGATCAACAACATCAAAGTCATCATAATATGTTTACTTGGTTTGAAGTTTTTACAAATTATGAAAATAAAGCAAGCTTTACATCTTGGAGAGATAAAACAACTGATAATTTAATGGATTCTGATATTGATGATTATAAAAGATTAAAAAAAGAACATCAAATAAAGAGAATAAGGCGTATTGCTAAAAATCAAAAGTTTTTTAAGACTACCTATGCTCAAAATAAAAATTTTTGTCTTTCTTCAGTGAATTCGAAATTTTGTGTCGTTCCTAAGCCGACTGAGTGGAGCTACTGGCAAGTATAATCAGTCAAGTTAGGAATAAAGTTTAGATTCAAGTTGATCAGATTGTTGTTATATAAAATTAATTAATATTATAATTTATCAATTTAATAAATAATTTAATAATGCTTATAATTATATGCTTTATTTTTATTTAATATTATATTTCTATTAGATTTATATTTATTCACTACTATTCCTATCATTATTAACATACATTATTAACATCATTTATTATCATTTATATTATTTGCTTAGAATTTCTTATTTCTTTTTCTTTTTCTTCTTTTTTGTTTTTTCTAACTCATCTTCTTTTAGTATTTTAAAAACTGTTCGATACTTCAATAATATTAAATAAGTTTTATATTTTAAGTTTTAAGTAACATTATTATAATTTACCTCTCTCTTTTTTATTCTTAAATTTTCGTATTCTTCTCTCGTATAATGAGCTATATATTTTTCTTCTGAGGTCATTTCATACTTACATAACTCATCAGCTACAAGGTGGACAAAATATGTAATAGCGAGTAATAACTTTTCAATTCCTTGGGCGTCTAGTGGAACATCAAATGTAAATATTATTCCGTTTTTTCTATTATTAATAAATATTAATTACTCCTTAATAAATGATTTTTGATCAGTAAAGTAAATCGAATCAATAAATCTTTCTAAATTTGGATACAAATTTTTAATTTTTTCAGAATTGAAAACTGTATTAAAAAGATTTTCATTCTCAGCAAGTAGAATAAAATTATCATCGATAAAATCAACATCTTCGTATGGATCAGTAAAGTAATGAACATCAGGAAAGTTCTTAGTAAATTCCTTTGCTTGAGACTTTTTTACCATACAAAATACTGTTTGAATATTAATGGAAGGATTTAGAGTGAGCTAAGAAGTTATTTTGAAATAAAATTTTATAAATATATATAAGTATAGGTATGTATAAGTATATTTTATTTCTATATGTTTTATTTATCTTACTTGATATATAATTTGATCACATTCTTGATTAAAGGAAAATCCATGAAACATTGAGAAATGATCGCGATTTTTCTTAAACTACATATTTAATATTTAATTTTTTAAATAAAGTTATTACATATAACCCTATAAATAACATTGAAACATTTATTCGACCAGAAGCATAAAATTTATAGAAAACATTACTATCTTTAAGTATAGGCATTTGATCAGAAGTGTCCTCATCCATATCTATCTTCATTTGATTTTTTGCTAAGCTTTGTTGTGCATAATTATTATCAAAGAATTCTTTATTACATTGATACCATCTTTTTGCAAATTTATCATTTTTTGATTTTCCACAGAAACAATTATAAATAAACGATACAAAAACCATTATAGTAATAGTTTGATATATCCAATTATTTGTAAATCCACTTTTAGCTATAATGATAAATTAAGTATAATTTAAGTTAATATTATTACTGTTGTTATTAGAGAATTCATTCATATTATTATAATTATTTGTCCTTGATGATGATCTACCACCTTCGCTACCACCAATACCTCCTTGACTGAAATCGCCATGACCCATATTACCTCCGCCCTAATTTGTATGTTTTAGTTATGTTTTAATAGATTAATTATAACATTAATTATTATATACCATTAAATCACCTCCGCCTCCTGGGCCGCCCACGCCTCTTCTAGGGCCTCCGTGGCCACCATCAAAACCTCCACCACCAACACCCATTCCAGCACCTCCTCCTCCTCCACCGAAGTTCGGCATACGACCACCGCCTCCACCACCTCTTCCGCCTCCTCCTCTACGTCTTGCTTGAGTAAAATAGAATAACAAGCAAATTAATGTAAAAATGAATTTCATTTTAATAATTATATATTAAATAATAATTTATCATATGAAACAAATAAAATTATTGATTGTTAATTGTAATTATTAATTGTAATTATTAATGTCTAATAACTGTTTTAAATTTCTTTTTACACTATCTTCATGATTCAATATATCCATCATAAAACTATCATAAGCTCTATCATTTGTACTAATAGTAAACGAAATCTCCATATCATTTATTGGTGTTTTACTTTCCCAAGGATTAAATTTAATATTAACTTTCAATAAGTAACTTATTAAGTTTTTTTCTTCCTTTCTTTCTAATAATTCAATATCTTGGCCATATATTATTACCTTAAATAATGTTGAATGAGAGTCATATCTTATTGACTTTCCAATATTTCCTATTACGTTGTTTATCATATACCATGATCTTTGACTAAATATTCCATAATTTAGACTAATTTGTGCATTTTGCCATTTTGTCCCAGGTAGATATTGAAATTCTAAAAAACCATCTTCAAATGAAAATGTATGTAACTTCCATTGCTGTATAGGAGCAGAAGTATTTACACAATAATAGACTAAGGAATAAATTAAGTATAATAAAAAGTGTATATGAATTCATTTAAATTAATTATAGGAAATTTAATTGTTTATTGCTA
>Ga0100378_1004551_pt1 | contig 12893 bp, 19 predicted proteins | sample CryGeymeta201502_FD_81535 | JGI IMG/M metagenome (GOLD analysis project Ga0100378, IMG submission 81535) | Groundwater microbial communities from Crystal Geyser aquifers in Utah, USA - Crystal Geyser metaG 2015-02 | ecosystem: Environmental > Aquatic > Deep subsurface > Groundwater | place: USA...
TAAAAATGTTAATCAATCAGCAATACAAAGGTTTGTTAAATGCCGCGGACCTAAGCCATTTGTAGTGCGAAGTGTATGGAGAAGAATTAAACCTCCATATCTTTATATTTTAACAAATAAGGTATTGTAATATATAATTGATCATCATATTCAATAAAATTAATATTAAAATATTAATATTTATTATCCCATTTAGAAAGGATATCACGACATAGTAGATTCAAAATCGAGTAAATTCGTAGTAAACACACAAGTAAAAGACTCCTTTTCTTCTTTCTATGCTACATCTGGTAAACATTTAGAAGAAACTAACAAATATATGGCAAACATAGTTAAATATATTGAGGCTCATTCTGGAATAATATTCGAAGAACTCGTAGGAGACTTTGTAAAGTAATTTAATAAACATACTAATAAACATATTAATATATAAGCATACTAATAAATATACAAAAAAATCATTAAATCTATTAATTTATTAAACATTAATCTAATACCTTATAGAGACGAAGCGGGTATTTGGTGGTTTATAAACTTAAAAGCAATGAAGGTTCAGAATTATCAAAATGTTATGGACAGTAAGGTTAATCTTGATTTCTTCACAAATAGAACTATGTATAAGTCTTATGAAGGCACTGTAAATATAAATATAATATAATAAGGAAGTTAAAAAATTCGATGCTATAAACAAAATAAAATGCAAATTTTGCGGAATTGAATATAAAACTTCTATGTTAAAATATAAACTAACTTCTAAAATGATTTTCGAAACTGATAAAATGCTAAAACATCTTGGAATTAATATAAACTGGATAAATAGACCTGATTTACAGCATAATGATAGTACTGTGGTGTATTTACCATATAGAGTATGTGAAGATTGGTAATTTTAATGTTTAATTATTAATAGCTACTTAGTTTTTGAAACTATGAATGATATCAAAACTTATCAAATAGAAATAGCTAACTTTTTTAGAAATCCAGTTGATCCTGTTAATTTCGGCGTCCATTATTATGTTCGTGACAAAAATTTTGATAATATTTTAAAACTTGATGAAAAGGAAGAAATTAAGAAATTAAAACTGCTAGGAAAACAAAAAAGATTAAGTAATATAATAAGTGTTCAAGATACTGAAGAAAATAATGACGATGATGACGAGGAAGATTTAATTACAAAAAAAGATACTAAGGTTTACTCTCAAGAAATATCTTCAAAACATTGTTTATATAGAATGTTATTTATGTTTTCTGATTTTTTCTGGAATACAAACGTGGAAGTTCCCAAAGAACAACTTTTTTTAATATTCAACTTCTTAGGAAAAAATTATAAAGTTAAACTAGGCACACACTATGAATGTTTAGATTACTTTGACGTAAACTTCTTCAAGATATTTTACATCATTGCTGATGAACAAATGGGATTTATAGAGTACGTAGAAAAAAATAAGGTAAGAGCATCTAATATAAAATAAACTAAAAACAAATATTATTTAACCATATAATAATCTAATTGTAGTTTATGGAAATTAAACTTGGCTACTTCAAAGAAAATAAAGAAAAGAAAGAAAAAGAAATACTCATGAAGAAACTAAGAAACAAAATAACCTACGATGATAACGATCTATGTACTGATATTGAAGATTTTGTAGAATTTGCAAGTGTTGAACTATCTCTCCAAGGGTTAAAATACGGACCAAAATACCGTAATATCTTAAACGGCCTATTGTTTAAACACTCCGAACCTCATTTTGTAGGCAATTTAAGATTTGTAATAAGAATTAATAAAGAAAAGAACGTTGATAATTATAAATTAAATTTGACAAAGCATTGTAATGTAAGTTGGCATATTTATTATATTTATTATAGTTTTATGTTCCGAGTGTTCATTATGTAATTCCAGATGAGTTGCCGTTATATTGGTTAGATATGGTAGAAAAGCACAAAAGTAGGCAGGCTGTTTTAGGTAACTATTTGCTTACTATTTAAATTAATATTAATCTAATAATATTAATTATATAAATAATATACTTATTATAAATCGTATAGATGCAATAATGGAATATATAAAGAAAAGAAATTGGAAAATAAAAACGCCAGAGCAAAAAGAAAAGGTATTTAAATGGTTGGAGTTAAGTTTGAACGATTATCAAGATAGAGTTAAAAAGGAATAAGAATTAAGGAATAAAGAATTTAAATAGGGAAGTAATATGTGATTTAAATATTTAAATATGATAAAAGAGATAAAGAAGTAAAGTCTATGGAGATATTTAAAATTTTTACTTTTAATTATATTATGAAATTAAAAACAATATTTATGTATAAATATTTAAATACATGTAATTTAATTTTATTAATTAATTTATAATTAACATAAACAAATTATAATTAATTATAGTTGCTTATATATATATATCTTTTTAATTAGTTTTTGCATGAGATTTATATTCTTTATATTCTTTTAATTGCTTCTGCAAGTGATGTAAATATTCTATAGACATTGTTCCACATACTGCGTCTGAAATTGCAAATAAGAAGCCATAATTACCATTGTTATATTTTCTGTTGAAAACATGAAATTCTGTATTTGCAGAGTAAGGAATAATACTCACAATAGACCATGGAAAATTATATCCACTATAAAATTCATTCCTTGCTAACGTTAAAAATATAATCCATATTAAATAACTTGATAGATGTGTCCTTCCACCTAATAAAAACGGACCTAAATTACTAGGAAATATAAACAAAACCAAATAAACAAAAGGATGCTGATAATCAGAAATAAATGAATAATCACTGTCATTATACTCATTATTCAAACCATTTCTATATTTTGTTAAAAAAATAACAACATTTATATTTAAATGAGCCATTTTATTTATCCAATAATATGATAATTCATGCATTAGCATATAAAAAAGCAAATGTAAAATTAATTTAAATGGATTAGGAAAAGATTCTCTGGTAATTGAAAACGGACAAAAGTTACCAGTCAAAAAAGGAAGTAACATAATAGGAAAGGTAAAAAAATGATTGATTATAATTGTTGGTAAAATTTTCAACAAAATTGAAATATTAAAAGACTCTTCTACTTTTACTTCATTGTTGAACTTAACTAATCTAAATGCTTCAAAAAATCGATATCGTTTTGTATATAATATAATCATAAATAAATTTAGTAAAATAAATGTTAGTTCATGGGTTAATAAAGTCCATCCAACAAAGAAATAACCTTCGTTTAGTATTTCTTGTTGCCATAATGCGTATAAAGCAATTGAAAAGAATGAAACAAATAAAAATATAAAGACCATACCTAAAGAATAAAAGTCGTCTTTTCTAAAGTTTTTTAGTTGCTGAAATGAAAATATATCAATTTCTTTTAAGTTTTTCTCATTAATATTCATTAATTTAAATTATTTATAATTAAATTACAATAAAATTATTAAAATATGTATTATATTTATAATTAATGTATTAATATATTAATGCTAAAAATTAATACTACAAATATTTATTAATTATTTGAATTAAAAACTTAACATCACAAATTCTAGTATGTTATAATAAATTCTAATAACTCTAATAGGATTGTTCTAATACTTATTATAAAATCCTGAAGAATAATAAAGTCTCAAGAAAATATGTGTCTTAGGGTCATGACAAGATTTAAAACAATTATTAATCAGATATAAGTTTGAAGAATTATTCTGGTTGTTAACGCAGAATTCGCATAAATCAACATAGCCTTCTTTTTTAAAAGTACCAGGTCTACACGATAAACATAAATATCTAGCGCTATTTGTTATTGGCATTTTACATAAATTACAAAAAGTATTAAAGTGTCTTTGGTGGAAAATCAGATTTGATGTATAATAGTTATTGCCTAATTTATAAAAATCAATATTTTTCATTGATGATGATTCATTATTTACTTGAATTCTAATTAAGTTATGAATATGAGGAAGTACCTCCAAACCAGATTTAGATATATCGAAATCTGCTCCACATTCCCTGCAAAAATAAATTTGACACCAATAACAAAAATAATGCCTCGATTTATTTTCTATCTTACATAAACATTTGGAACAAAGACCTCCTATTTTTATATCAATTGTTTTTAGATTTTCTTCTTCAATTAATTGTACTTTATCTTTCGATAATTTATTAAATAGTTCTTTCTTAAATTTATTTTCAGATAATGGGGTGAATATTTTTTTCTTAATTAAATCCTTTGAATCCTTTGAATCTTCTTGTTTTATAATATCATTATCACTAAATATTTCTTTCTTGAGGAAATCCTTTAGTTTTATAATATCACTCTCTCTTAGTATATATTCTATACAAATAATGTTGGGTTTACTATCTTTTGTTTTGCAAGTTAGAGTAAATTTATGATTATAATTAACTCTTTTTATATTATCTTCGTAATATTTCTCTAATTTTTTATAAGATAATGATATGTTTGTATTAGATAGCTTATGAACAATAATCTTAGAATTCATAATTATTTTCTTTATTTGACATTATAATTAATGCAAATTATATATTACTAATTTAAAGTTTATTTTAATAAATTCTATTCTTTTAATTAAATACTTAAATATTAAAATATTAAAATATATTTAAATAAATTAAAATATATTAAAATAATTATAGTATATTATTAGATTATAAGAATATTAAAATCAACAATTTTAAAATATAAATGTTATTTCTTTGATTAAAAGCTATTGGAAATTTTTATCATTGTAGTTACTAGTCATTTATTTAATAGGTACTTCTTCTACACTTTCTTCCAATGTTTTATTACTTGTAATCTAATTTTATTAGATAATTAATTAATATGTTATACCTTTAAAAATATCTCTTCAATTGTAGTATAGTCCATTCCACATTCCTTAATTAATCCTTTTAAAGGCTTTAACTTTTCATGATTATAGTTATTGTTTAATATCATAATAAAGTATTTCATTTCGATAACCTTATTAAAAGGAAGATTTAAAATAATGCTTCCACCGCTAGAATTTAAATGTTTACATGATGGCAATAGATCATTAAGGAGTCTTTTTACTTCATCTGCTTTTTCTTGTTCACATACTAAAATATAGTTATTGAATATAATATACTAAATGTTAGTAGATATCCAGTTCCAAATGTGTTTTTAAGCTCTAATGGTGTTCCGAAACATTTAAAAGTTCCTTCTTTGATAACTCCTATTCTATCGCTTAAAAAGTCGGCCTCTTCCATTGAGTGAGTAGTTAAAATAACAGATCTTTCTTTTTTTATGTTCTAATAGATTATTAATTAGAATATTTAAATTTATATATTATTTAATAGTAATAATAGTTGAAAGAAATTAATCATACTTGAATCATAGACCAAATAAATCTTTTATTAACCGGATCAAGTCCAGTAGTAGGCTCATCTAAAAATATAACCTTAGGATCTCCTATTGTTGATAATAAAATCGACATTCTTCTTCTCATTCCTCCTGAAAAAGTTCTTATTTGATGGTGAGATTGCTTTGTTAAATTAACTTCGTTTAATTTCTGTTCAATTAATTCAGGAATTTTTTCTTTAGGAATACCTCTTAAATAACCGTAGAGTTCTATATGTTCAGTGGCTGTTAGTTCTTCCCATAATATATCGTGTTGGGGGCATAAACCAACAAGATTTTCAATCATATCTGTCTCGAGTAAAAGATCATAATTGTTTATTCTTGCAGTTCCAGCTGTCGGGGATAGGTTTCCAGTTAATACATTTATTAATGTAGTTTTTCCTGCTCCATTATGTCCTAAAATAGTAAGTAATTCTCCTTGAGGAATATCCAAATAAGTCTAAAATTTAAAATAATCGATATATCAATTGTAATATTTTACTTCATTTAATGCTTTCAATAACTTTTTTCCACAACATTTTTCAGCTAGAAGAAATTCTTTCTTAATTCCAAGAATTCTTAGTCCTGTAAATTTCTTATTTAATTCTTCAAGTCTCATTATTTTTTCTTTTTCTAATTCAACTGAATGTAAGCCAACATCTGCAATATCAATTGATGAGTTTTCTTTAGATGCTAAATTAATAAAGTAAATAAAGTATTATTATAGTTGTTATGTGTTATTAGCTTACAATTAATTTTTAATGAGTTTGAATTTTTAACTGGAATATAGTCTTCCTTCTTTTCAGATTCATCTTGTTTTAATTCTTTTGGTAGAATTTTTTTTTCTGTACCATACCAATATTGTTTTTCTAAAAAGAATAACTTGTTATATTGTCTTCCTCTATTTCCTTCACTGACATGATCAAAATAAAATGTTAAAACAGCGAAGAATAATATATCTAATACTAAATAAAATAATGTCTCTGCAGTACTTGGAATCTATAATTAAGTAAACATTTAATTTAATATTCTTATATTTATTTACATCATAAAACACATCGCCACGAAGTTGACCTTTCTGTCTTTCTACAAAATCAGACCAACTATAACCATTTCCGTAAATCCATTTAAATTGATATGTATCAAAATGGCTACCAGCTTTTTGAGATATGTCTGAAAAGCATTTTGAAAAGTTAAAAGGAGGATATAGAGAAAAACAAAATCTAATAACCTTAACCCAGGAAGGAATATCTAAAGAATAGAGATATTGGATGATAACAACGTTTGTTAAAAATACTTCCATAACTAGACCAATAAGTATAAAACCATAGGAAGCCTATAATAGTAATAGTTAATAATAAGATAAAGTAAACTTACTGTATATGCAGATTTTGTACTTTTAAGTATTGTAGACAAGAAAAATCCTAAAAATACCATAGAAAGAGTGAACAAAAAGAATATCAAGAATGTAACAGGGATTGGAGATTTTAAAAACACATCAAATTGACATATACATCCAGTAATAATTAAGACAATTGATATAGCTGTTGAAAATATTAACGCAACTACAAACCAGCTTACCCAATGGGCAGAACTTTTAAGTCCGATTATAAGTAAACTCTATGCATTAGTAAGTAAATATTATTATAAGTAATATACTTTTCTTAGTTTCATGTCTTTTTCTCTTACTATTTCAAGTAATAAAGTAACAAAAGTAATTACAGGAGGGAAGAAGAAATAAAAAGGACCGTAAGCTCCTATTATGTCAGCTCCTTGTAAAAGACGATTACTTGTTGAAGGAAATGCTTGAGTTTGGACTGATATTTTGGGAACTGGTTTACTTCTTATTTTTGCGTAATAATCCATATATGCATTATCAATTGATAACTTTAACTGAAGTAATTGCCTATCAGTAGGTAAAGGTTCATTAAAGTTTCCTAAAAATCCATTATCCACATTTGAAATATTGTACATTATGTTATACATTTCAAAGGTTTGATTATCAAATTCAAAATTACATGGAATACTTTGGTTATAAAAATCCATTTGATCAATACAAAATACAACTCCGAATTTGGTTTTGTTTAAATTTTCACTTAAATAGTTAGTAAAATCAGAAGACTTCCCAATTGTGAGTAATTTAACATCTATTTTATGTGTTAAGTTATTGACTTCTGAAACATATGACATAATTGAGTATATTTTTTCTAACCTTGGATCACCTTCAGTAACATTGCCCTATATATTAGATATAAGTATATTAGTTAAATTTTAGTTATATTAGTTAAATGTAGTTAAATGTATTTTACTGCTATTCCATATCCTATTGTAGTACAATTATCTGGATACATGCATTTTGGAATTGAAATTAAATCATATATAGTAGGATCATGTATTATTTGCTGATTTGAGTACATTGTTACAATAGCGTTCATAATAACTAATACTATACAAATTATAATCGGAACAATTAGCTGAAATATTGAAAGCTTTAAGCTTCTTTTAAATATTAAATAATTCTTCCATATCATCAACTTAATTTGTTTATTTAATGTTGCACAGCATCCTTCATTAGAGGCTTTACTTATATTTAGATTGTCAATATTGTTTTCTAGCGAAGTAAATATTGGTATTTCTTTTTCCTTTTCTTTTCCTGCTTTTTGATTTTGTTCTGAATCAAATTTTTAAATATGTTTATTTACCACTTTCATCACTTCCATCTTTATGACCATTTATTTCTGAGTTGTCGCTGTCTAAGTTTCCAACTTTAATATTACCTTCTTTCTTTTGGATTTTGCTTTCTAATAACTTTTCTGTTTTGTTATCCTTCAATTCCTTTTTGACTATGTCCGAACTTTCGGTATTCATAATGTATTTATATATAAAATAATATTAAAATTCTCTAAATAATAAAGAAATTAAAGGTCATAAAATAATTTTCAACAAAATATTTCATAAATATAATAAATATTTAATATTTAACATAATGAAATAATAAAGTAATTATAATTATAAATTAAAAATTATTAAAATTTTAAATGGGAAATGTATGTATGCCAGAAAAAAACATTTTAACAGAACAAAGAATTGAAATTGAAACGGGTCCATATAGATTTAAAAGAAGTGTAGGGTTTATTTACTTATTTTTAATCATCTTTAATCATCTTTATTTAATTAACTAATTTAGATTTATCCTCCTACTGAAAAAGAAAATAAATTTTACGATAAGTCTGAAAACGATTACAAATACGTTAAAAATCAAATTGCTCCAAGACATACTAGTCTTCAAGCAGGTAAAGAATATAAAATGGAAAATTCTGTTGTTATTCTATTTTAAAGTTGAATATGAGGAATAACATTTGAAGTTAAGTTAGTTTAAATCTTGCTTATATTTAAGTTAATGATTAAGATAATATTTTTTTAATTTTTTGACAATACAAATTATTAAACTAATGAGTTATATTAATAGTTATTTACTATAAAATGTTATTTTGTTATTAATTAACTAGTATTATTTATTACTAATTTCTTTTTCATTTTATTTTTCTTTGTTCAATTAAATTTGATATATTTTAATTTATATGATAATTGTAACATAACCTTATATTATCTCTACATACATCTTCTCTACATTCTCTACATCAACTCAACATTTTCTATACTATTCGTGTTATTAATCTTCTCTTCTATATCTTTCGATTTAGCTATTTTTCTTTCTCTTATGTATAATATTATCATAAAGGTTATCATAATTAACGAGACAATACTATAAAAGTTCACAACACCTTTCATTTCATAATCATGTTTATCTTCAAGTATTGCTAAGTTATTAGTTGATTGTAGAATTATCTGGGGTAGTGATTGAAATATACAATGAATAATTAGAGAGCTGTGTAATGTAGTTGTTATTACATTTTTATATATGATCGGGTTTGACGGTAGCTCTATCACAAACTTAATAGAATATAATGAGAAGAATTTAAAATAAGAAATAAAAGTAAGATAAATACTTAAAGGAAAGACCCATATTATATTATTAGTAACTAAATTTCTAAAGAAGATCATTTCTAAGTATTCAAAATCTCCTATAAGTTCTGCGAAGTCAGTATTAGGAATGTAGGCCATGTAAAATAATGAAATTATGTGGTAACAAAAAAGTATCAAAGGATGTGCTATAATAAAAAATAGAATAGATATCTGAAAAAATTTATTATAAAATTGAGCACTAAAGTAATATTCATATGCGTTAATTATATCTATTATTGCAAAAATGCAAATAAAAACACAAAGAGTTATGTTTAGGACAACGTCTGTTTTTGCACCCATTTATTAATTATTTATAAATGTAAAATATTTTAATATGTTTAAAATAAAATAAACTGGTTGTAAAAGTTATTTATAATTATACATACTATTTAATTTGATTATAATTTAATTTTTATAAATCAACTGTTTTTACTCTCAGAAATATTGGTAGTTAATAGAAATTATAACAGAAACAATAATATTTTATTCGATCTAAACTCCTAGATATTAACTATATCATATATTTAAATATAATTTCATATAATTATTTATTATTTAACTTTTCTCTAACTTTAAATAATATATAAAATTTATTCTTAAATTTCTACGTATTTACGGAATAATTATAATTAATATTATAAACTCAATTATTGATTATTATCATAATTTAATATTGTAAACATACATGATAAATGAAACTAACGATAATAGTAGAGCATCAAATACCATAGATGAATCTAATCAGTCTTCTTTTTCAACAACATATGAAACGATAGATTTTATATTCTCCTATACTGGTGGTCATTTAAATGATCATAGTGGGATACAAAAGAAATATAAATCTTCAAATACTTCTCCTATAAAATTGAGAAAGAATAACAAAATATCAATTAAAGACTATGAAAAGCTAGGTTTTCTTGGTAAAGGGCCTTACTCAAAGGTTTATTTAGCAAACAAGATAAATACCAATAAAAAAGTTGCTCTTAAGGTAATTAACAAAGATTTTATTGAAAATGAAGATAAAGTTCTTAACATACATATTGAAAAAGCAATATTATCAATGTTAGATCACCCAAACATAATTAAGTTCTATTCATCGTTTAGTGACTCAAGACACTTATATCTCGCTTTAGAATATGCACCTAACTATGATTTAGCCGATTTAATCTTTAAACATGGTAACAATATACAATATTAACCGTTTTACCATTTACCATTTAACAGGCGTACTTTCTGATGAAACAATAAAATTCTATTCTGCTGAAATATTAAATGGAATAGAGTATTTACACTCGAAAAATATTATTCACGGTGATTTGAAACCAGAAAATATAGTACTTTCCAATAAAATGCATCTTAAGCTTGCAGATTTTGGTTCTGCTAGTATAAAAGACCATTATTATGATTTGAAGGAAAACTGTTTTAAGAAAATCGAAAGTAAGGAGGAAAGTGAAGAGTTAATACATAATAATGAGTTATTAGGAACGGCTGATTATTTATCGCCTGAGTTATTATATGGTTACACCCCTGGTTTTGAATCAGACCTTTGGTCTTACGGTTGCATAATATATTTTCTAATAGCGGGAAAGACTCCATTTTGCAGTTGTAGCTCAAACACAAGTGTATTTGAAAACATAATAAAAAATCAAGTTGAATTTAGCGATAAAGTAATTATTACTATATTAATTCATAATAACTTCTATAATTTTCATTATTTACATTATTTACTTAGTTTTCCGAAGATGCTAAAGATATCATTTCAAAATTACTTAACAAAAACATATCAAAAAGACTGAAGACCTTTTCAGAAATAAAAGAACATAAATTCTTCAAAGATATAAAATTCGATGAACTTCATCTTCAAACGCCTCCTAATATTCCTTTACAAATAAAAAGTAGTATTTTCGTAAACAAAAAAAACAAATCTGAGAAAATTAAAGTAAAGAAGAAAATGTCAATGAATTTAGTACTTGAAGATTTTGAAAATGAAAATGAACTTATTAATGAAAAGAGTGATAAGGAAATTTTAAACAAGACACCGATTATACTATATGAAGGTAAGATCATAATATATTGAATTTATTAATTGTTATTATAGGTGTTATTAAGAAACAATCTTTTTGGTTTTACTACGTCAAATTCAAAATAAAAATAATTTCTGATAAAAGAATAGAATTTTATCATTTATTAACCAATCAACTAAGTGATGTATTGGTTTTAGACAGCTCAACAAAAGCAGAATCATTAAGCAATTCATCATTTAATATTACTAATAAAACTACAAAGATAAATTTTATGGTTGAATCTGAAAGTTCTAAACAGATCGTGACGATAATAAATAAATTATGCGCAAGTTGAAGTAGGGCTTGGTTAGCTATGGTAAACTTAGTAATTCTTAAGAGAATAATGACTTTATGACTTAACAGAGTTTGTAATTTTATTTATATAATCTGTATGTATAAAGGTGTTTTTTATTTATAATATATTAATATACTTAGTATTAACAGTTAATTTAACTTTATTTTTTTATTTTTTCTGTTATTTTATTAGTTTATTAGTTTATATCATTATTAATTTATTAATTTATTATGTTTGTTTATTATGTTTGTTTATTTTATTATTTTAATTTATCAGTTTATTTTATTAGTTATTTTATTATTATTTTATTTTTTTTTAATTAGTTAGTTTTGTTTATTTTAATATTAGTTTCACTACACTTATTTTAAAATATTATACTATATAATTTCAGAGATGTTGCTAGGAAGTTGGAATATATGTAGAGACTGACAATTTAGAATATCATTAAACAGATAAAAAAAATAAAACTATATTAATAAGGATATAATAGTCAGTCACATAATAGACAAGTAATAGTCAGATAATTGATAAATAGTAATTTAAATATAATTTTTAGTTAATAAATATTATATATATATATCTTCATTATAAATACTAATTATATATTATTATAAAATAATATATTTTTTGGCACAAACTAAATAAAAATAGTATATTAATATTATATATCTTACAAGATTTCTAAGTTAAAATACTTAGTAATGATAAAGTTAAAGTATATAAAGAATTATTCTTCTATTTAATATATTACCAGAATTATATTTATTATATATGAATTCTTCGTAATTATGCTTAATTTCAAAATTAAAAATAAACGTAATTAGATCATTTTATGTAATTATTATTAAGTATTTTTGAGAAATTCTAATAATTGAATAAGTCCTTTATAGTGAAAATCAAATATTAGAATTCAATATATAAATCTTTGAAATATTAAAAAATTTAGTTAAAATATGACAGAAACATGTGAAAAAAACGATAGGAATAATAATTCCTTTGATTCAGAAGAAACTGTTTATGAAGTAGACAAAATCATTGGACAAACCAAAATCAACCGAAAAACCTATTTCCTAGTAAAATGGAAAGGATACTCTATTAAAGATAATACATGGGAACCATTAAAAAACCTAAA
>Ga0100378_1004552_pt1 | contig 12892 bp, 10 predicted proteins | sample CryGeymeta201502_FD_81535 | JGI IMG/M metagenome (GOLD analysis project Ga0100378, IMG submission 81535) | Groundwater microbial communities from Crystal Geyser aquifers in Utah, USA - Crystal Geyser metaG 2015-02 | ecosystem: Environmental > Aquatic > Deep subsurface > Groundwater | place: USA...
CAGATTGGATCACAATGATAGTCATCACAAAAGATCAGCAGCATATTATTTCGACCAGTAACGATCTGTCCATTAAAATCTGGAGTATAGTCACCGGAGAATGTGTCAAAACTTTGACTGGTCACACGGACGCGATTATGACGATGGTCATGAGTGAAGACCAGCGCCAAATCATTTCGACTAGTTTAGACAACACTATCAAAGTCTGGAACGTAGCTAGCGGAGAGTGTGTCAAAACTCTAACAGGTCATACAGATTGGATCATGTCGTTCGCCATAGCAAAAGAGCAGCAACACTTATTTTCTGCTAGCGCCGACCGTACTATTAAAGTCTGGAACGTAGACAGCGGGGAGTGCGTCAAAACTTTGACAGGTCATACAGATCGCGTCAGAAAAATTAAAATAACAGAAGACCAAAAGCAAATCGTATCGGCTAGTAACGACTGTACTATTAAAATTTGGGATATATCTACCGGAGATTGCATCAAAACTATGACTGGCCATACAAATTGGGTTACATCAATATTTATAACAGAAGACCAAGAGCAAATAATTTCTTCTGGCTCCGACTGGGAAATTAAGATCTGGAACGTAGCCACGGGAGAGTGTGTCAAAACTTTGACCGGTCACGCTGATCTTGTCAGAAAAATAGTTATCACGGAAGATCAACAGCACATAATTTCACTTAGTAAGGATAATACTATAAAAATCTGGAACATAGCCACGGGAGAGTGTGTCAAAAATTTGACTGGTCACGAAAACACTATCGTTAGCTTATCTTTATTATAGCGACAGCTCGTTTTTGCGCTGTAAATTTTAGCTCGAAAAACACAACTCCGTTATAGTAATTCGTTCATTACCGTTTAGCGATAAGAGTGACTGTATCGATTTTGTAGTAATTTGACCACATTTGTCTCAAATTGTTGACAACAATTTGGAAAGGGTTGGTGACAAACCGTTCTTTTAAATTAAAGATTGAATGCTTTTTGTGTCCACTAAAGATTACTTTTGTTCGGGCGAAAGAGAAATCATTCTAATAAATCTAAAGCGATTATACCATCTTGGTCGTTCAAAGTTTTGACACACTCTCCAGTGGATATGTTCCAGATTTTTATCGTATTGTCGCTGCTGAAAGAAATGAGTTGCTGACAATCTTTCGTTATGCGAGCTGAAAGTATCCAACCGGTATGACCAGTCAAATTTTTAATATTCTCCCACGTGGCTACGCTCCAAATTTTTATCGTCTTGTCGCAGCTGGCTGTAATGAGTCGCTTGCAATCTTTTGTCATGAGCATTGAAGTGACCCTGCCCTTATGACCAATCAAAGTTTTGACACATTCTCCCCTGTACGTGTTCCAGATTTTGATTTCCCCGTCGTCGCTGGCCGAAATAATTTCCCCCCGGTCTTCTGCTACGAGTATTTTTTTAACCATATCCGAATGGCCTGTCAAAATTCCAACGCACTCTCCGGTATGTATACTCCAGATCTTAATCGCGCCCCTATAACTAGCAGAAATGATTCGTTGATGGTCTTTTGTCACGAGCATCGTAGAGACCCCGGCTACATCAACATCAGTCAAAGTTTTAACACATTCTCCAGTTTCTGTGTTCCAAATCTTAATTGTATTATAATTACTACACGCGACGATTTGCTGTCGATCTTCTATGATGAACAACGGCGCGACGTAAATTACACAGCCTGGCAAAGTTCTGACGATCTCTCCAGTGGCTAAGCTCCAGATTTTAATCGTCCCATCTTCACTAGACGAAAAAATTTGCTGCTGGTCTTTTGTCATGACTACCGACCTTATCCGATTCTTGTGGCCTTTCAAAGTTCTGACGCACTGGAGAGTTGCTACGTTCCAAATCTTAATCGTCCCACTATCACTAGCTGAAATAATTTGTTGTTTGTCTTTCGTTACGAGTATTAATGTGATAAACTCTTTATAGTCAATCGTCTTTTCGACATATTTTTCCAAAGGCACATCTCCCTCCTCCAACGCATCCGACTCCCATTTTTTGATAACACCTTTGGAGTCGGCGGAAATTATACATATCTCCTTTTTCAACACTTCTCGCTTAAATTCTTCGTTTACCCCTTCCCATTTGTAGCTCTTAGGTACATTTCTCCTGATTGTTCTGATTAAATTTCTGTCGAGTTCTATCTCCGGTAGGTTGACAACTTGCAGGAAGAGATCAAAAATCTCAGGTGGAACTTTAACTTTGTATAGGGTTTCTAAATCGATATCTAAACAGAAATAGGAGCGCAATTTACATAAGCGGAGAAAAAGGTAACAATCGGAAGTGAAGTCTATCTCCTGGCCATATAGAGACTTAATGAGAAGTTCGGCCACTTCAGCGTCTTCAACTTCGACATTAAATTCTTTTTTTTGGAAATTATCGCCGAAAGAGAACAGATTATCGAAGTAAGGGACTAGCCAAGACAAAAGAACTCGATGGAGTCTCATCCGAACCGATCTTTCTCGGTCGAAGAAAGCGACGGTGACGTCCGAATGTTTGTCAGCTAAGCGAGGGAAGACTTGAATGCTGCCGTTTTTTTTGCTCATCTCGAGGATCTCTGCATTCTAGAAAATGTTAATAACATTTTCAATTTGTGGTATCTACGTGGTCTTCTGCAGGGAGTGCGATCTGAAAGTTACGTGAGCATGTCCAGGTCCAGATCGTCGGAGAAGTCCCGCCTGTCTCCACCACTTTCCGGTCTCCAAATATTACCCTCGCCAGTCTTTCTTTTAAAATTCCTGTCCCGGCACGAAAAAGACACTCTTAAAATCCTCAACTCCTACACAGGAAACCGACAATCTTTCAAGATCAACCGGGACGTGAAAAAGAAGAAGGATGTCTGCTACAAGAGCTTCGAGGTGGCCAAGAGCCTGGCCCGCTTGATCGACAGCGCGCCTCCTCAGCCTGCGCCCTTGGTCTTGTTTCGGGGAATTTCCGAAAAGGCGGAAAGCGAGGGGAAGAAGGTGAGCGAACTGAAGATTGGAGACACTTACTACGAGTATGGTTTCTCCTCCAAGAAGTAATCGACGAAATGTCCCTTGATTTCGACTCTTACCAGAGTAAAGAAGAAAGAGCCAAAGAAGCCGAGAAAATCTTCCGCTCGGCCTTGAAAGGGGATGTGAGAGCTGTGGAAGATTTTTTCTCCAGTATAGGGTTTATTTTGGCAGAATTCCAGACTTCGGTTTTTTTCGATGATTACGACGACGATGATTAAGAACTCTCGTCAGTTAGGACCCGAAAGTTGACAACAATTTAGTTACTCCTAACTCCCTATTTTGTTCTAGCGACCGCTCCGCGGTGATGATGCCGTAGACATTCGACGGCGTGTTCCGGCCTGTCGATTCGGGCTGAAACTTGACAAGTAGAAATTTCCTAAATATTCTTAACCAAGTCGTTACTCCGGTGAACTAATTGAAAAAAGAATGCTTCTTTTTCCGAAAAGGGGTTAGAGACAGATGGAAGACATCTCCGTGATGAAAAAAAAGTTGGAAAAAGCCAACCGAATACTCGCCGGCCACCGAATCTGGGCCGCTATGATCGAGGAAGAGACGGGGAAAGTCAAGTTACACGCTGCAGTATTCACTTTTGTAGCCCTCTCCGTCGGATGGTACCTGGAAAAAGAGAACAACTACCCTTTGTTTTGGGCGTTGGCGAAAACATGCCCTCAATTTGCCATCTTTTCTCTTTTCGTGGCGATTTCTCTCCTGACGGGGATTTGCCTTTCCGCCCCCTACGCGGCGGAGGCGGGAGAAGCTCGGATCAGGTCTCGCCTCTTCGAGGCCGAAGCGGAAGAGCTCGAAAGAAAATACCAGAGAAAAATCGAGGAGCTTAGAGAGAACCGGGGAGACTAGACCTGGCAGGAAGCAAGAATTGAAAGGCAGCTTCTTACGAAAGAGTCACTTTTCCTGCAAATTGAGTAAATATTTTTTGGCCTGAGGCCAAAATGTCAGGGCGTATCTTGCTCGGGGACTACTACTTCCCCGAGTCTTCTATCGGAAAAATCTTCGACTCCAGAGAAAGCCCGGAGTGTGACGAAGACTTCTTCCGCGTGACTATCTGCGAGCCGAAGGAAGACGGGAAACTTCGCGTGTACGAAGTCAAAGTCAGCAAGAAGCAAGAGTACAGAAGTTACGCTTCCATCTCCGCTTTCCTCCGCGAAAGATCTTTCCTCCGGGATAAATAATCGAATGTCTACCCAATCGGGAGAAAAATTATAACTTTGAACTTTCAGTTCAAAACATCTGTTATGGAAAATATCTCTTGATAAAAATTTTCACTTTAATAGTCCAATTCTTATCGCTGGAGGTATTTTTGTGCTCAAGTCAAGAGTGGGGAGACTCAACTCCGTCGGCTTTGACCCCGTATTCAGATAGGAGACTCATCATGTCTACACTTCTTAGTACGCAGCTCAAATTATAATCCTCTAATAAGTTAGTGTCCGCTCCGTAGAGAAGGAGTAAGCGGACTTTGTCAACATGTTTATAGATAACCGCCTTATTAAGAGCGGAGCCGTTCTGAGAATTTACGTCGGCTCCATTCTCTAAGCACATTTTCATAATTTCGATACTTCCAGTAGAAAACCAGGACGAAATAATCAAACAGTAATCGTTTAAGGCTCTGAGGTTGGCTCCTCTTTCGAGCAAGAACTCGAAAATTTCAACGTGCCCTTTCTCGGCAGCTTTTCGAAGGAGAATGTCATTTCCACGGTGAATATCATAAAAATGTGAAAAGAGGTAACTATTTTTCTCCAGATAAGAGAGTTCTCCGTTAGAAACACTTTCCAGCAAATGGATCATCAACTTGTCCTCCATTGGTTAGAACAGAAAAATATTAATTGTTTTTTCAATTTGGGTAAATAATTTACCGTTTTCAAAAACGATTTAGTTGTTAATCCAACTCAAAACTTCTCGAAATTAAACCCTCAAATCAAAGGTAAGTCAAAAAGTTTGCCTAAAATTTGGAAGGAATGAATTAGAGCTGGCGATTAAGTACTTGAAAGAAAACAAGCAAGAAATGGATTTTCACAAAGAAATATTGATGAATCAAGTAAATACAGTTACTAATTGGTGGAGAAGCAAGAATAACGAGCCTCTTTGTGAGGAATATCTTCAGACTGGCTTGGAAAATCACTTCGAACAGTATTTTTATACTTTCTCGTTGGAAGCCTATTTGGTTTTTCGCCAAGCTTGCTTTACTCTTGAACTTTAATTACCGTTCCCTTCACGCTCTTTGTGAAGCTCGCTTAGTCAGAAGAACTCTATCCGCCCGTCGAAGAAATTTCTGTGCTAATGTAAATAAAAATAATAAACATAAAAACAAAAAAACTCCAGCGGAGTTTTTGAAAGATTCCTAACCAAGGAACAAATTGGCAAAGATCTAATTTAGGGAAGTAGAAGACGAGAGTAGCAAATGTTTCAGAAAGAATGGAGTAAAGACTTTTTATGTTCTCTCGGATTTCACAGTTTTATTTCCGAAATAAAAATGAGAAAAATAAAAAGTGAAACTATTATAATCGTGGAAATCGACGCGCCCCCTTATAATTTTATTTTCTAAAATGAAGATCTGGAGGGAGTGTTAAAGGCAAAGACTCGACAAGAATTATTTTCGCTGGTATAGATCCGAAAAATTACTTTTTCTCTGCTCCGAAGCCGGCTCTTCGCCCGTCTTGGGCACGAAAAGTTACTTCTTTCTAGCTGTTATTTCAAGGAATAGGTGGAAATTTGCGAGCAGTACGCCAGAGAACAGGGATAAAAACAATCGAAACTCTGTCCGACGTGCAAAATAACTTCCTCCCCAGAAAGTAGAACTTCCTGCCCTCACTTCTTACCCGCGCTCCTGGACGGAAGAGTGAGACGCGTGAAAAGCGTCTTAGAGAAGTTTAGCCAAATGGACTTGGGTGGAAATAGGAGAAAAATAATATAGGATACCGGCAAATTTTACTGTACTGACTTTAGGGAAAAATCTATCGGAGTGATTTTAGGATCAAATCGACAACAAGAAAAGTCGCAACACTACTTAGAGACTGCAAAAGATAGGCTGCCGTAGGCGACCTGAAGCAGAGTTGGGGGTTTAGTCCGAAACAAAATTCGGACTAAAACCTCTAATAAAATTATACTTCCTGGAAAGTAAAAGGTATTAAATATTTTTCTTTCCCGAAAGATACGACGACGGTTTTGGAGAAAACTTGCAGTGAAATTTCTTTGCAGGCGAGATCTGTCGGAAGATTTAATTTACTTCCTCCTTTCACTCTCTGTAAATCTGGCGACAGTAGGAGAGTATTTTTATTTTCTTGGATTAGAACTACCGAGCCGTCGGGTAGGAAAAAAGTTTCTCCAAGATAATCAACCTGTGAAATTTCCTCCCCGTCGGCAGTCAAAAGAACCATTTGTTTAGGGAGACGGTTCATCTCGTAACCTTTATGAATTTGATGAATATAAGACCCGTCGGGAGCCAAGTTGGAAGATATTCTTCCTGGATAATGCAGAGAAAACTTCGCTTCTCCGTTTTCCTCTGTTACTTTGTAATTATAATAAGTTTTATAAAAATCTTTAAAGTAATAATTTAATATAATAAACCAGTCCCCTTTTGAATTGAATGGGGAGATAGAACCGGGGTTATAATTCTGGGATAAGTATGTGCCCGGAGGAAAATTAAACGTTTTGATTACCTTTTTTTCTTTTGAATGTAGAGATGAGGTTTCGTTTTTCGAAAAAATCTCTATTTTTGAAACAGTGTAGCAACCATCTTTAGTAATTTTAACTATGCAATCCTCTTCTGTAGAACTTTTATTCAGAGGATGTCCAACAGGAAGCAGAAGATTCGAGAAGTATTCCGCTTTCATGTTCTCAAAAATACCAGTTCTTCCTCGCACAACGTTATATGCTATAAATTTGTAATTAGGGCGGGGGAATTCCCTTTCGCTGTTTTCATCAAAGAAGACGGGAGTACCATTGTCGGCGGTATCGCAAAAGTCGTTAGATGTATTTGATACTAGAAACGTTTGTCCGTGCGCCCGCTTCGCGGGGAGAATATCGAAGTTATTCGTCAGCGTGTTTCCTGCGCTGTTGATTTTAGCACAGGAAAGACAACTTCGTTCGTGCGTCAGTGTTTTTTCTGCGCTGTTGATTTTAGCGCAGAAAAAACAACTTCGTTCGTGGAGAAAAGGCCCTTCTAAAAAATTTTCCCGATATTTCCCTGAGTCAGAAGATATTTCTGAAGAGATCCCGTTGACTACATCTGGATCTAAAATACAATTTTCGTAAGCTTTAATTCTGTCAAAAGTCGAATTTTGACAAGCTTGATCTTGTTCTACATTGTAATCGTACTGTTGGAAAATTTTCCAATTATATCTATAAGTTTGGTGATCTTTCATCCAGTCGAATTTGAAAACTTCCCCTAACTCCTCGTCGAAAATACCAGTATAATCTCTACTTTTTCGATTAAAACGATTACTAAGTACATTATCTTCAATTGATTCCGCCAAATTCATATTACTTCCTTGCAGACCTCTAAGATTTTTCATCTGTAAATCTTTCTCCATTTGTAAAAAATCCTCAGCTTTTAGAACATCTAGTTAGAAGCGACGAGATTCTTCCTAAAAATATTTTACAAATTGAAAAATGATATAAACATATCTCTTAACAAGAGATAGAGACTCAAAGTATGTATAAGCTCGAACTATCTCCTCTGTCACCGCAGGAAGCTAAAAATCTCTTCTCGAATTCCTTTCTTTCGCAGGAGGAGTTTTTCCAAGAAATTGTCTCCAAAGAAGACCTCGAGAAAGAGAACGTACAGTATCAAGACGATTTCTGGGCGGGGTTGGGAGAAGGAGCTGTCCATGAACATCGGACAACTTTTGTGAGAAAAGGCTCTGTGTTGAAAAAAACTCAAAACTCAACTTTATTAGAGCAGCAGCGCGTTTCTTGTGCTGGTGACTTGAGCGCAAAAATCTCAACTTTATTAGAGCAGCAGCGCGTTTCTTGTGCTGGTGACTTGAGCGCAAAAATCTCAACTTTATTAGAGCGGGAAGATTCCCCCCCGGTCGAATACCAACTTATCGGGAGGTGGACTGAAGACTCCCACGAAGCAGTCGGCCACCTCCTCCTGAAGAGGAGAAAGGACTCCGATGAAATCATCGACTCCGCCGTCCTAGGCTTGGGCTCTTTTCCCAGGATCTTTTCCTATCGGGGCGAAGTTTACTGCGGGGGAGAAGGAACTAGTAACCCTGTGGAAGTCGGCCCTGTGCCGGAAAAAATATCCTACTGGCACTCCCACGAAAGAAATGAAAAGAGACACCAGCTAGATTTATTTCAAGTGGATTTCTCCACCTGCCCCGAAACTCTGCCCGCGGTGATCCGGGAAAAAGATGGGAAACTTCACATTTGCAGGCTCGAAGAAGTGTCGACCCCGCCGATAATAGTCGGCAGACAGGTTCGCCCGACCGGCAGCCAGCCTCCGGAAGACGAAGAAGAGACGGAAGAAATAAACATGATCGGGTTGCGAGATTTTCACCCGACGAGATGCTCCTCCTACCTGGCGGTCGGGGCCGGAGGCCATGTATTTTTATTAGAAGGCGGACAGGGGAGGGATAGGACCAGAATTTCAATATTCGCCCCGGACCTGGAAGAAATTTACTCCTCCCCCGTCTGCGAAATAATCCCCGCTCCTCTGGACCCAGCAGACCCCGAAACTATTTTCTGCTCCGACGAAAACGACGTTTCTCTGAAGGTGAATCGCAGAGATTACCGTGTTGTCTCAGGGTCCAGAGAGTTCTTTTATCTCCGCTCTAGCGGTAGCGATTCTTTGTGCTCAAGTCAACAGCACAAAGAATCAACATTCTGTTCCAGCCAAGATGGGAGAGTTTTTCTTCAACACTCCAGAGTCGACAATCCCGATGGATCAACCTTCCCTACCTGGACAAAGTTTTATCATCTAGAAGTAAGAAAAAGTTAGAGTGTTAAAATATTTCGAGCTGTTTATTCGGATGGGATTCAACTCCGTTAGAGCGACAGCGAATTTTATTTTGTTCTAACAGAACAAAATAAAAACACAACTCCGTTAGAGCGACAGCGATTTTTATTTTGTTCTAACAGAACAAAATAAAAACACAACTCCGTTAGAGCGAAGAGGATGCTGTCGGCATTCGTCAACGTGTTTTGCGCTCAAGTCACAGACGCGAAACTTCACTTCTTTCTATCGGCAGCTTCTTTCCATTTTCTAAACGAAGGATCGAAGATGGAAACGCCTCCGTTCTGGTGCCAGCAAGTTTTTGCGTTCAAGACAAAGTTCAAAGTAAACTTTATCTAGAAATTTCGAAAGACTAGACTCTATTTTCGTCGATAATTAACTTTTATTAAAAGTTAACGTTCCGTGGATCTAAAATCTTTAATTCTCTTGACTCCACTCGACGATTTGCGATAAATAACCTGGCCCCCCTCTTCCCTTCTCCGTTTCTGGCCTGTAGTAGGAGTCAGCCCAATGCTGACGAAAAGCTTCTTTGAATTCGGGTCTAGCGAAAGGAAGTTTGAAAAATATCTCTTCGGGTTTCAAATTGAATTCTTGAGTCGATAACCTATACATACACCAAGGTTGTCCATTCAAACCATCAGGGTTAGCTTTGACAAAATCCCAATCTAAACTTTCATTTTCAGATAGACCTCTCATATCCCAAGGTTTTCCGTTCAAACCTTCAGGGTTAGCTTTGACGAAATCCCAATCTAAACTTTTATTACGTGATAACCGCCACATATGCCAAGGGTCTCCGTTAAAACCATCCGGGTTAGCTTTGACAAAATCCCAATCTAAACTTTCGTTACTTGATAAAGTATCAACATCCCAAGGCTCTCCATTCAAACCATCAGGGTTAGCTTTGACGAAATCCCAATCTATTTTTTCATTACATGATAAGCTTGACATATACCAAGGGTTTCCATCCAAACCGCCTGGGTAAGCTTTGACCAAATCGAAATCTAAATTCGTATTCTGGGATAAATACTCCATGTTCCACACTTCATCCAAACCTTCTGGATTATCTTTGACGAAATCAAAATTTAAATTTACATTTCCAGACAAGCATCCGCAGCTCCAATCGTTTCCACTCAGTCCTTCCGGAAAACTTTCGAAAAAATCCCAATTTAATGCATCATTTTCAGATAACCCGCCCATATCCCAAGGTTCTCCATTCAAACCATCAGGGTTAGCTTTGACAAAATCCCAATCTAAATTCTCGTTCATAGATAAAAAATACATATCCCAAGGTTCTCCATTCAACCCTTCCGGGTTATCTTTAACCAAATCGAAATCTAACTTACTATTTACTGAGAAGCCACCCACACTCCAAGCTTTTCCATTAAAACCTTGCGGATTTGCTCTGACAAAATCCCAATCCAAATTTTCATTAGAAGATAAGTATTTAATATTCCAAGGTTCTCCATTCAACCCTTCCGGGTTAGCTTTAACAAAATCGAAATTTAAACCTTCATTCATTGATAAACGTGTCATATTCCAAGGGTTTCCATTCAACCCTTGCGGGTTGGCTTTAACAAAATCCCAATTCAAACTTTTGTTTTCGGACAAGGCTATCATGTCCCAAGGCTCCCCATTCAACCCTTGCGGGTTAGCTTTAACTAAATCCCAATCTATTTTTGCATTTTTAGATAACCAGCGCGCACTCCAAGGTTGACCGTTCAAACCTTGAGGGTAAAATTTTAAAATTTCCGGCCAGTGTGTCCCTGACAGATTGTGATATCGAACAAATTGTTCTATGGAAGACATTTTCTCCTCGAAAGGGGTTTTTTCTCTTCAATAGTCGGATAAAATTTAGCTTTAAGTAGCGATAGCACGTTTACGTTTCAGCCCTTTTGGCTCGCTTCCGGAGAATTTTGCCCGCCTCCGGTAAACTGAGGCGACGAACACCTTTAAAAATAAAACAGCCTGGAGAACCAAGATTTCTTTTCTTCTGTCAACAAGGGAGAACTTTCTGCCAAAATAATTTCCCAGTAACCCCAGGCGATCTTTGGCTCCTTCTTTTTCAAAGAAAACCAGTTTCTTAAAATAAGATCGCCTTGGGTCGAGAGCCAGAAAGTATGGCTCTCCGATATCAGCATTTCTCGCACTTCGTAATAATCTTTTATTACCGCTCCCTCCTTTGCTCCTAGCATGTCCAAAATTTCCCTTTCCTTTTCCGCTGTAAGCTCTTTTTTGTCCAAGTCAACGAGCTTTAGCTTCAACTCGTCGAAGCGATCCCCGGGCTCTCGTGACAATTACTTGCAGATCACAATTCTGCACCTGGTATACGGCGGCGTTCCTGCCTAAAGTTATATCTTCCTTCTTTATTTATAATAGTTTAAGTTAAACTATTAAACTATTAAACTATTAAACTATTAAACTATTAAACTATTAAATGTTCTATTTGTAGCCGTTTCGACTCGTACACGTTAAAAATGCCATCCCAGCTTTCGACCTTCTTCAACGGGTCTAATTCTTCTAGCGCGATTTCATTCCCGTTGTGCTTGTAGAGTCTCCAGCCTCTTATTACGTTTAATATAGAAAAATCCGGGGCTAAAATCCAAGTTTCGGTATGAGATGACAGGAATATTATCCCCTCCAAGGAAACGCGCAGCTCCCAAACTTCGGGGTTATACCCAGAACATGAGACGAGCTCTTCAAAAACGGGCTTATTATCGTCCCCCATTCTGAACGTGAAACGCGTGAGTTTGCCCTCTTCCGAGACGGCAAGGGCAGTCGGAGGCGAAGTCGAAAAATCAAACCCCATACCGGAGAAACCCCCCAGATAGTAGTCCAACTCAATCATCCATCTACCTTTTAAATCGACGAAAAAGTAATGGCGAATGGACTTTACCATAATATAATTTTGTGTACGCACGAAATAAGCCGGATCGTTGATGGAATCAACTTCCCCGGTGGAAAATTGCAATTCGTAGTCTTTACGACACCCATATTCATGTCTTAATTTGTATCTGTAAATTCCCAACGTAAGGCCCGGCTCCGGTACAAAATAGCCATTAAAACAAGATCCCGCTTCGATTGTAATCTCGTCTAAAATGTGAAGCTTAGTACTGAACGAGTTTTTCATACATTCTATGCCCTTCTTCATGTAGGAATGGTATTTTTGGTATTCTTTTGGGATCGCGGCGTCTTTAAAAAAGAACCCAAAATCCACATTTATTTTATCGATTCGTTCCCCCGGGTATTCGGTTTCAGGTGAGAAGCCTAACCCTTCAAGTACTTCCCTTAGTAGATTGGAATCCATTGTTGGAATAGTAGCGGGCGGAATTCTTAATCAATTTGAATTCCGTGGCTGGATCGCGATTCACACAGGCGCTTGGATTTGTTCATCTTAATTTAGCTCGGCTGTGCTGGCGTTCGTCCTTTTGATTTAGAGCTGAACGAGCCGAGGCAAAGCGAAACAGCGGCCGAGAAAAAAATTCCAGCTAAATGACTAAGGCTCTCTTCCTCGAGTTCGAGCAAACCAACTTCCTCAGCAACGTCGAAGGAGCGGCTTGCAACACGAACACCGATATTACCAGGCCCGCCGGGCTGGCCCTGGACGAGAAAGACGGCTGTGTCAGGAAAATTTACGCTGTCGCCAACACCTCCCAAGTTGTCGTCTTGGACACCTGCGGGAAAACGGCAGCCAATACTATTAGCACCAGCAGTAGCATCAACGGGGCTCTCTTCGACGTCTCCCTCCCCGAGTGCTGCAAAGGCTTCGATATCGAAAGCAACGGCTTGACCGGCTGCTCCCGCTTGCTCGCCGCTTACGACGGGGGCTACTTGGCCGGCTTCAACCGGGACGTGAACGTCTTATTCACGCTACCCGGCGTAAGCTTGGGCCTCGGTTTCAATTTCTC
>Ga0100378_1004553_pt1 | contig 12892 bp, 18 predicted proteins | sample CryGeymeta201502_FD_81535 | JGI IMG/M metagenome (GOLD analysis project Ga0100378, IMG submission 81535) | Groundwater microbial communities from Crystal Geyser aquifers in Utah, USA - Crystal Geyser metaG 2015-02 | ecosystem: Environmental > Aquatic > Deep subsurface > Groundwater | place: USA...
ACAGCATTTTTATGCGTAGTAAAATTTTTAGCAATAAGCCAATGCTTCCATTATATTGAAGATGAATATTCTCTTACATCATATGCGTAACAAACATTTACTGGGCCTCTTTTTAACTGTCCTGGCTTTATCGGTCCTCACACACCAGGAGTGCGACCCTCTCTATCCACGACTTTTCTGGAACCCCAACTCAACGGAAATCGTTCCTCATAAGATTGACCACATTTTCATGTTCAATACGAATACATCATGCCCTTATAGTTTCGTCCATGTCTACCTACCTGAACAAAACTATTCATTCAGGTGTACCTAAAAGCGTCTTTAAACTTTCAACGATGATTCCTCGCTTTAGTTTTTCACCTATGTCCAGACCTGTGCAGCTCTCATTGAAAAGCAAAAAGATATCAGGTAGTTCACTTATCAGATTTTTGGATCCAAATATATTGAATCGAGAAGCGCGGTTGGTTCAGATAAATTCTAGGTCGAAATGCCAACAGTAAGTGACTATATATTTAGAGTGACCTTCCTCTGAGACTTGCAGTCATCTCTGATTGGGGACCTATCATCGATCGTCCATACAAGCCTCTCAACGACACCCTCGACTACTTGCTCTCTAAGAGACAGGCAGAGAAAAAGAAAGGTTAGACCAACGAATGGCGCATCAGCGGAGTTCTTCTTAACGGAGACTACGCTTATGAACTGGAGACAACTCACTGTCAACGTTATGTGATGTTTTTAAACGAGATCAGCAGGATCACAAGATTCTGGCCTCTGATGGCAAACCTGGGTAATCACTAGAGTACATTACCCAAAAGTTTATATCTTTTTGATGAAAGTTTCATCATTGGAAATGTGTCAACAAAGGGGGGCAACTACCAACGCACTCAGACCTACCGTTTTGTCAACAAGACCACCTTCCTCATGTTCGATCCCTACCTCTAAATATACAAAATTGGAACGAGGTCTCAATATGCCACCATGAGGAACACTATTTTCGAAGCTGCCAGACGAGCTCGATAAGAGTATCCTGAGTAGTTTTTCATCATGGCAAGCCACTATCCAGTTATGTGTTCGCAAGTGGACCCTCATTGCCGAGATTCCATAGCCACCATGCCAGATCTATACTCTTATCTATCGACTCAGATCAACGGAAAAGGCCTTGTGGACATGTACATCGGCTCCCATATGCATCAATATGAGCGCATCTGGCCTTTTGTGAATAACCAATTCGTCAACGAATCTTCTCCTTATTATCGAGGAAGGATGGTGAATTTTGTTGAGGCTGTGGCAGGAGTCAACTACTGGTAAGTAGAAGCCGAGTATGAGCAGGAATACTTCAGCGTTTTTGCAACTCATAATATTACCGGCATGGGAATCCTGACTATCTCAGGTAGCTCGCACTCTGAAGAGCAACCACTTTAAGCCGACTACAAACACATAACAACCCCTAAAACTTATGAAGTAGTCGATCAGTTCAAGTTGACCAACAAGTTCCCACCTTCGAAGGTCGCAACGCCCAAAATTCACCTAGCTGAAGAATGATAGATATCAACATTTAAATTTGATGTCATCAGCCTAACAGGTTGTCACATGGTTTCACTAGCAGATTGAGAATGTAATAGCCCTCATTCTGAGGATTTTTTGTTTATATTTTTTGGTAAGATAATTTTGCAACTGGATTTTGGGCGGAAGCTAACTATCCTAATAGCCCTACTTTCTAATAATGAGTTCAAAACAAGCAAAACATCCTGAACCCATCTAAGTATGAAGAGACCCTGATTTTCTGAGCAAAAGGGAATCCAAAACAGGTGATTTTTTAAGGAAACCAAAAGTTATTTTTGTTTTTAGGGCTATACTGATTAGGCTGCCACTTTAAAAACAAGAAATTAAAGATATTTTTTTGTAATTTTAGGGAAGCTGAGAGGCTATGGCAAAGAATGACTGTAGAAGAGGCCCAAATCAACAGCCGACACCTTTTTTTAGGTTGTGGAGGAAGCAGGTCTATATATTCTCAGCGGTAAAAGGCACATATATTAGATATGAATAAAATCAACTTACTTCTCTGTGTCTTCCTTGCAGTTACCATTGTTGCCGCTCAAGAAGCAACGACTCAAAACCCTCATCTCTACTCCCTTCCCGTGGCAGTAGCTGAAGGCAAAACTGAAGTGACCCTCTTCGAAGTATCTCCTAAGGTCGATGAACTTCTCAAGAGAGAGTACTGGTACTACTTGAGAAACGCCATCACTCTCTATGAGGCTAGCGTTGATTCGCCTGTCAGAATCCTTTTCTTCACCATTTACAGGAACATCGTTGGTACCTTCCTCGTCATCAGCACCTGGACAAAGGACAATCAGCAGCTCCAGATCAACACTTTTGTCAGACTCGGAAACGGTTTCGAATAAGGTAGTGGAGCCAACTATGACCCCGTTGATATCGATCCCTTCGTTGTTACTCTCGACCTAGGACCTGATGAATACATGGTGGTTGTCAACGAGGACGGAACAGTCACTGTCACCGGAAACACTGATCGTCTTGACCAGCAGAACGGAGCAAACCAAGGTGGAAACACTGACGGAGGATTCAATGTAGTGGATGACATGAAAGCCAAGTGTGCCATTGCCGATGCTCTCAACCGTGAAAAATACTGGTACTACCTCGACAAAGCACAGCTTGTCAACGAGAATCATATCCCCACCTCCCAGCAATATTACTGTGTCTTCGTCTATGTCAATGTTGTCGGAACCTTCCTCTCCATCAGTCATTGGAACCTCGAAACAGAAACCGCAGGAGTCAACACTCTCGTTAGACTCGGAAACGGTCAAGCTGAGGGAGCCAACTACGGTCCTGTTCAACTCACCCCCGCCATCCTACACCTCGACTCATTCAACTGATCTATTTATTAGGCCCCGTGGTCTATTTATACAAGTACTCTCTCACTATTCAATCATACTATCTCCTCATATACTTATATTTTTCTTTCTTTCATTACTAATCTAGCAAGAATCATAGCTTTGCCCAAATTATCAAGGGCTCTGATACCTGGATCATCGTCATTAAGAAGTAAATACTGAGTGCGTGTACTTGGAGAGAAAAATATATAAAACAAGAGGAGTACCTTGAACGAAAGTGATTTTATTGGAAGTTATATCATATTATATTAATTTACTCTATGAGTCAACTTCCCCAAAATTCAAACAGTGATGTTCTATAGGCCTTTAAGCGGACTTCCAAAGAAGGTTCAAGCCAGCCGCCGGTTCTATAAAAGCCTCCCATTAAAATAGTGAATCTAGGCCTTGATTAAATGAAATCTTTCTATCATTCGGGATATTTCAATAAGATGCAGCTTCGAAAGCTGCCGTCGCTTCTCCATCCATCTAACTCCTCTCAAAGCAAGACAACCCTCAATTGTCTACGAAATTGATTCTTTCAATTTGATATTTATTCCTTATCTAATATTTATCAGCTCACATTGCATAATAAATCATAGTTTATCAAATAGGATCATTTCGACTTGATAACTAGACCCTATCTGCTTTACGTTCCGATTTAGACTCATTTTCAATCCCTTTCTGCAAGTCACTCCATTAAGCATAAACTTCTTGAAATATAATCATACTTCACCAAGAGTGTACGCCACCGAATCATTGAAAAAAGATAATACAATTATATACAGATCAGATAGCCCCTCCAAACCAGAAAAGATGGGCTAAAGGAATTATAGAAAATACTGCCTGGAAAAGAAGAAGCTTCAAGCATAAAATGCCTTAGTTGGTGGGGCCTAGCCACCTAAGCGATAGGTTCAACATATTCATGTTGGTTACCACCGGAAGCAATTTATCGTTTTTGGAATCGTAAAGGGCTAGTCTATGGCGAGGGCAAGTCACGTATCCTGTCAGCTGAGGCATGGAGTACAGAAAATTAATCAGCTGAGGAATGAAGAACCAATGGCTAACGACTGGAATTTATCCTGAATAAGTCGATGAATACCCTCGATGGCAGCGACTGCTAACACGATTCCTGCGAAATAGCAAAAGGTATCTCCCACAAAGACCTGCGAAGGATACTGATTCAATTTAAGCAGGGCTAAGGCAACTCCTAAGAGGCACAGTAACAGACACACGCTGTAGTTATACCGATCGGATGATCCATTAACCCATCCTTGCATCCCGAAGTACAACAGCATTCCACAAGCAGCCACAATACTCTGTCCAACTTCTAATCCGTTGATACCGGCGTATATGTTGATAGTGTTGGTTTTGTATATGCCCAGGCATGTTATGTATAATAGATAGAGAGGCCCCAACTCGAAGACACGTTCAAACACCAGAGAGAAAGGATAAATCACTTAAAAGTGCGTGATTCCATCATAGATAGATACTAAAGGAATTATTATGAAGAAGGGAAATAAAAGTTTGTATCTCCACTTCAGGTCAAGAATGTCGTCAGCAAAACCCAGAAGTATGGTGGCGAAAACTGTCACCAGCACTGCCATGTGCTTGTTTAGTTCCTCGGTTGTTCTAAATGACTTGATGACTGGAGTCATCATCAATCCGACCATACAGAAGGCGATAGCAGATGCGAATCCCAGACACTCGGGTATCTGTTTCTCTCCTGCCTCTGATCCTTTTTTATTGATGTCCAGTCCAAAGATACCCTTTTTGACCATAAGCTAACGAACTCTGGGAGTTAGCCATCGAGTGAAAAGCCAGCCAAGGATACCGACCACAATGCCAACTATTTTGCTGAAAGTATCGACTAGAGCAATTCCCACCAAAACAGCCAGTAACGTTCCTGCTACTGATATCTTGAACAGATTCATTGCCACGTTCACACTTGATTATAAATATTACGAAATAGAAGTTAATCATATCAGTATCATTGGTATAGTTCAGGAAAGATTGTCCGCAGCAATGAAAGTTGATTAAAATTTGGAGATGCGGTTGTTCAGATCACTGATCACATTCCATACTCCTTGAAGGTTTAGCTAAAGATCTGATTGAGTCTTTTCTGCTATTTTATTGATTTACTCAGACATAGCTGCCTGGTCCTTCATCAAACTGTCTACTTTTTTGAGTAGCTCTTTGCTGGTTGAACAGTTTTCCTTGTTTGATAGGAGTTGATAGCTGTTTTCAAGCTCTCTGCTTCTGCTATCGTTGGTCAGCACCATTCTTTCCTAGAATTCAGATTCACTGTCACAGTCTTCATATTTTGATTTGCTAACCAGACATCCAGGCTCTATGGTGCTTTTAGCCTTGCTTTTTCCGAACATTGCGCTAGTCTCAAGGATACTTTTGGTGATAGTTCTTCTCTATGTTTTTAATCTTTGAGACTAAGTCGGTCTAGCCTTTAATTATTTGGTAGTTCTTTTCAATTATTTTTTTATCTACTCAAGCTACTAACTAAGCTCTTTCATTTTGACCTGTATCTCTATTTGCATTCTCTTCTCCAGCTGCTCCTACATTTCTTCATTTTTTTTGAGGAGTCCAAAGAAGCGATCGCTGTTTTCCTCTTCCAGTGCATACTCTGTGATCGATGCCATATAACTTCCAATCTCTTTAATCAAAGAATCAAGTTTTATGTCAGGCTCCGAGCTTTCCTATCGTTCCTGGAAACAGCACCTGACTTCTTTCTGAACAAGTTGCCTGAACTCTGGTGACGATGCTAGTTACTCTAGTATGTCTTCCATTTCTGCTATTCTAACTTATATAGCTAATAAGATGGGCAATTGCTGTAATGATACTTAGACAAATGACGATGCTTAATTATAGCAACATCATTTGAACTCCGACAATAAAGAAGCCCGTCGTCGGCCTGTTGATCGTGGCTCCAAAAATTACGCAAAATTTAGAGGCGACCTCGATAAAATGATCATCAAGAAGGAGTAGCAAATCCAGCAGAGGTAGAGAGACATTGAGTTGCTTTAAGTGAAGCTGAGGTAGTTGTAAAATGGTTCAGCTGCCAATAAGGATATTGAGATCCAAAAGGTAAAGCGACAGATCCAAACGCATGAAAAAATCATTAGGCAAAGTAGAGAGTAAATCCAAAAAATATAAGACCGGGATTCATGATGACTGCCTTGAATTGAACTTCGGAACAAAAAAAGATATACTTGGCGCTTTTATATTATTTTAGCTTTAATGAATACAGATCCAAACTCAAGTCAACTCAGCCAGAATGAGGCTATCAAAGAGAAGGTGAAGGCAACTATTGATAAAATCAGAGAGGAGTACGAACAAAGAATCAACTATTTGGAGCAATGGATAAAGGAGAATAAGGCAACAGCTACATCTCTTACTCAATAGCTTGAAGCTAAAGAAAATCAACTCAATGGAGTGTTGAAGGAAAACGATGCCTTGAGGACTAGACTTACTAAAATATAAGGAGATCTCTAGACTATCCGCTCTGAAAATGAATCTCTAATCCATATTCAACAGGAAAGTTTGGAAAATCATTAATTAATTGTGCATTCTCTCAAGAAAGACCTTGAGGAAAAGGAAAAAGGGCTCAAAGAGTTTAAAAATATTGATATGATGAGCTTTGATCAGAGTAGTGTCAGTGTCAGAGACATGAATCAGCAATCATTTTCCCTCGAAATATCAGAAGTATTCAGAAATTCTCCTCAATAAATGCTGAAATTCTTAGAATCGATTGAGGGTGAAAAGCCTATTGACGAAAAAGAATATGGCAACATGATCTGCATGTTTGTCAGCAAGGACGGCTTGAGCTTGTAGAAACACGAAGGTGTAAACAGATCCTTCCTGAAGAGGGCCATCAAAGAGCATGAAAAGAGGTTTAGATTCGTGCTAATATATAAGCCTGATAAGGTATATTGAGCCCTAATTATATGCATCTTCACTCAAAATTATTTTGTCATTCTTTATTGATTGGTAGGCATTTTGCCTCAGATATATAATTTAGTTAAATTGTTTTTGTCTCAACACCAAAATGAGCATCGAACTCACAAACCAGACCTCACTTGAAGAGCTCCTCATGACCCTTAAAACATACAAACGTCAAAACGATAAATTAACAGAATCTTTGCGTAGCGGACATCAAACATAAGCAAAAATACTGCTTTAGTAGTCTGAATCCCTCGCCAAAAAACTATAGCGAATGCTGCATAAATACGAAGAGTCCTACATTAATCCCGAAACTGCCAAAAAAGTGATGCTTATTAAGCGACAGTTCGCAACCTAGAGAACCAGAATCAAAGATTAGCATTTGAGAGCGCAAGAGGAGAAGAGTTAGCCAATTCACAACGAGCAACGACAGATTCAAGAAGAAGATGATGGTTTTGACTACTAGGTGGAACATAGACTGGCCAGAGAAAAAGGAGAATCTTTAAACAAAGTCACCAGTAATATTCACAAAATTCATGAAGTCATGAACTCGACTCGAGAGATAACCTTCAAGCAAGGAGAAGATCTGGATCTGATAGGGGATGATCTATAGAGAACAAAGGATAACCTTTCTTCAGCTAACTAGTAACTATAGGAGGCCAATAAATACTCGAAGGAGCACAGCAGAAGCTGTCTATGGATGGTCCTGCTAGGAATTGTAGCAGCTTGTTTGATCTTAATATTGGTTCTGCTTGTTTGTTCCCGCCTATCAGATCACAAATACTCCATTGTTATTATTAAGCAGGGAGCGAAATCTGAGAAAAGATTAAAAAACGCTGAATAAGTTTGACCAGAATTTGACTTAAGTAAAGAGGATGTATAATTTTAAGAATGTTTCAGTATATCCTGTTACTGACTTTCACGGTGACCATTTTTGCTTAAAATGATCAAGGACAGCAGTATTTTCTCAGCCCACCTCTGCCACCGACGGCTTTCCTCGGACAATTCTATTCTGCACAGTTCCGAGTAGTGGGATTAGACAATCCTAAATTTTCTTTCCCAAACTTACCCTCTTTCCTAGCCCCACAACCTGATGGCACTGTATCAGGAACACCTACTGAACTAGGTTCATACCCTCTCAGCATCACATTTTCAACTCCCTAGGTAACATAGTCGAAGGATGTCGTATTTCGTGTTGTTTAACCTTTGCCTTCTACCGAATACCTCCAAGCAAAACAAAACACTACATTCATGATTCTGTATCCCAACATCAGCCTCACCTACCATACTAGAGATCGAATCCTCCTTCAGTTTGAAGCCGTTAATGGCAAACGACCATATCTATGGACCTTCACCAACCTTCCAGCAGGTCTATTGGCTAGCATTCAAGGCTAAGTTAATGGAACCTTCATTCATGAAGGGTATTATACGTTTGCAGTGTCCGCTTCTGACAACAGTGGCAACACTGTGGATAGTTATGTTACTATCAACGTTCAGCCTATGTCCTCAACAAACAGTATTATATTTTCTATTCAGACTCGTTGGTGGAAGTTCCATATCAAAGCAGAGCATTTCAGTATGACTTGGAGCAACTAGAATCCCAGCAAATCGAAGCTACAAAGAAGGTTTACCAGGCTATTAATAAAGTATATTAGTTTCAAAATCGAACTGATTTGCTTCGATAGCAGGCTGCTAAAACGGCCTAGTACGTCTCCATGGCATCCCAACAATACTAAACATCTCAGAGACATGTGAATTAGTCAGTTCTACGAAAATAGAGTGCGAGCAATAATTATGTGAAGAGGTAGATAGATCAGAAAAATGCTAACAATAAATTGATGTTGGCAGAAACCCAAGTTAACAATAGTCAAAGGGCTGCAGAATAATATATTCTATTTGCTCGACAGGCACAGAATAAGTTTCAATATACATAAAGTAATCTGATAAAAGCGAGTCAAAAGTTCACCCAAGCATAGAATGAATCGATTGAAGCTATTTATATAGTGAGGCGAGTTATTGCTCAAAGCCAATAGGCATACGACACATATAATCATACATTCATATCTCTTTCTCTTGCCAAAACCATCGCTTAAGAACAGGTGAATAAGCTCACCAAAGCAGGATTTGTCGCCAACTTGGCAAAAGACTAAGTCAATATAGCAGAAAGTTAGAACGACAATGCTCAAAGCAATCTCATCAAAATGCAAGACGCCTACGATAAGAGCATCAGTGCATTTAACAGTAGCCTACAGCTTGCTAGAAATTTGACATATCAACTTCAAGAGGCATAAAAGGCTTTGGGAGCTGCCAAATTCGTTGAAGTACAGGCTAAAAATGAGCTTTTTGTTGCCCAGGCTTCCAAAGAGCAGGCTGATAAGGCAACAGCCATAGCCTCTATGCAATTAGCTACTTTACCGAAGAATGAAAGCTTAGCTTCTCGCTTTGGAGGATGCGATTTGTTGTCCTACCCAACGATGATAGGCTCTGAGCTGATACAGGAAGTTAGTCAATTCGGAATGATCCTTGCTTCAGGACATGTAGTTTTATTTGGAAGCTGTACAATCACCTCAGGTATATTTTCAGCTGGCGATTTAGTATCCTATACCGGCTATCTCAAAAATGGACAAATTCACGCTCTTCGTTTAGGAAAAATAGTTTTCTGAGCCATAGAATATATCATTGATAGATATGTTTTTTCCCATATCGCCTATGCAAATCACTATTCATAAATTTTTATGCCTTGTTTTTTTAGAGCGCGGATAATCGATCTTTCATATTAGTCAATGGTAACATGCCCATCACCATCTCCGTCTGCTAATTTCATCTACGATCATATAAAAAATACCCATGATTTGATATCCTCTTCAGTTGCGTTAAAGGTCCTGCCCAAAGTACGGTAAGTCTAGTTGAGCAAATTTGGCACTTGCTTCTCAGTCAAGTACCCCTTCTTCTCTACATCAAACTGTTGGAAAAGCCTTCTAGCGACTGCCAACCTTTCGAGCACAACGGGAGTGTAGGTAATAGGCCTTTTGTCGCAGTTCAGGTATCTCCTGCAAAGAGAAACAACATCATCTTCGGTCACTCTGCTGTCCATGTTTTGATCCATCACTTTTTGCAGCTGTTTTACTGACTCTTAGTTGAATTCAGGCTTTTGAGAGCATTTCTAGTATGCCTATTTTTGAATTCTGAAAAGACCGTTGCTTGCTATCTCTCCATTCAAACCATACAGCTGTACAAAGTCTTTTGCTATTTTGCGTATACGGTCATCAGGAAGGTTGCCTATCCCTCGACTTATTCCAGTCTTCACTGTGCTCTCCTGAAGAGTGGAGGAGTTGTAAAATCCACTCTTTGCCAGCGCCAAATCCTGGAATGCACTTGACCTTCTTTCTGCTCTGACTCCAGACTCGTAAAAGTAACGGGTTGATTCTTTCTTGGCGTATGCACTGGAGCCGTTGGGATCGAATGCTTGGGAGGATGATGGACTTGCTACCATTTTCACATTTTGAAATCTATCCATTGGTTACTATTATATAAATTTCAAAGCGAGCAAACTATCACACGATTATCTTGTTCCTGACTCTATCAGTGACGAACAGGATCAACACTTCCTTGGAATTCATTCTCAGCTGTTCTTGTTTTAGTTTCTTTATATTTTTTTTTATTTTGCTGGATAAGGCTGTTTTGCTTCTCTTCGTCTTTTTCCTTTGCCGTCCTTTCAATTTTTTGGTCTTCTTCTTGATCAGCCTCCTTTTTCTTTTGATCTTACTGTCCAGATACTCAGAGATGGAATCGCTATCTCTGGAGTCGATATCCGAGTGGATGGTCATTAAGTTAATAGGAAAAGCCCGGTTTAGGAGATAAAGCCCAATTTTATTCTTATATATAGAAATGGAGAAGCATTTGAGTAAAGTACAATCAGTTTGCCAGACTGTCTCTGAAATGAGGGTTTCCCTTGAGTAAGAAGTCCACATCAGTCAAAAAGAATTATTCCATGTTGGAAACAGAGTCGAAGTAAGATTCGATTTGAACTAAATGAGTGGTAGGTCCTTCACCACCATAAGTAATACTATTTCCATCCAGTTCGTTTGTGAGGGTAATTTGCAGGTCTATCACCATTTCGTAAAGATACATATTGATTGATCCTTCTTTTCCAAAGGCTATCACATTCTTGCCATACTTGGCTTATTGGCCATCTTTCACATACTATCTAACTATCTTTTCGTACAGCCGAAGTGCATCTTGCCTCAGGTTGTCTTTTAATTTATATTGCAAAACATCCGGCCTTTTGACTTGAACAAGATAACTCTCGAAGTTGAGGTTGTATTTTCTTTGAATAAACAGGCCCATCATTTGTGTATGCTGCAATAGTCTACTGTCAAGAACTTTTAGCTTGTAGTTCGAGAGAAATATCTTCTTTTTGATTTGTTCGCTCATGACATTTCTTCTCAAATTGTACTCGATATATTCATAGGCCATATCTAAGGGTTCGTATTCTCGCTTTTTGATGTAGTCCAGATACAGTTTCAGTAATGGATAATGAGGTTGGTTTCCTGGAAAAATGCGTGACCACAGGGATGGATTGACTTTATTTGAAAAATTGAATAGTAGAGATAGCCCGTTCTATTTGGTCATTTTGAAGGGTTCTACATGCTTGAGTGTCTGTTCATTGTAGGATAGGCGGCTGACACAGAAGGAATATCTAAGTTGTCTAAGCATTAATTATAACTTGAGTCAAAATTATACTAACGAGCACAGATTAATCGACTCAGTATTTGAGCATAACTCAGACATTTAAACTATCAATTTGTGCTTAAAACACTTGCATTAACATTGTTAGCTTGGTTTTATTAAGATTAAATAACTTGCTAAAAAGAGATGCATATTGACTCGCCTCACTCACAATTGCAAGTCGTAGATTGGCCCAACCTTTCCTCATATTGGCGTCCACTCAGTCAAACATAATCATTTATCAGAGAGCCAAATGCATCGTCGACATGATGACTACTTCTCCGAACCTCATTGGCCCTCCGGATCAGCATGCCATCAGAATGAGGAGCTTGACTTCCCCTTCTAAAAAGAAGGTTCAAGCCAGAACCACTAAGCTTGCCACTAGGTCGAGAAGGTGGGACCTAACTTCAGCCAAGACAGCATCGATTAGGACAACGTTCAGAACACCACCTTTGCTTCTGGGAGAGTGAAGGTCTAGGAAGTACTAGATCTTTCGATTCCTTCCTTATATGCCTTTGATGGAAATGTCACCTTCAAGACTGATGAATGCAAGGAAGAACTATAACCCGAGCTAGATTTTTCTCTAAGCATGAGCTAATCCTTATCATCAAGCAACTCTCCTTCATAGTACTAGCCTGAACTGTATTCTGCTAAACAATCAAAACATTTTCACAAATAAGAATCATATATTGTTCATTCAGAAGACTAATAAGCCCCTCATCGTCCAGATACTTTATTCGGATTCAAATCCTCAGCTCAAAAGAAAAAATATAACATTTTGAATACAGAACTCAAATCATTTATTGTACAACAAACTCAGATTCAATCCATGAGCAAAGTGGCTAAAATGTTTGGAGTTTCGATCAATAATATTTGTAGATGGAAAAGAACTACTGAGCGAAGAACTGGAGCCGGTCGAAAAGTCACCAATGCAACTCTTGAGAAAAAGCTACTCCTTTGGCTTGAAAATATGATTCAGAAGAACAAAGGGCATCTTCTCACAAAAGGCATGATTCAGGAAAAAGCACGACAGTGGTCAGGTGATCAAAATTTCAAGGCAAGCAAAGGATGGCTGGAAAGGTTTGTCAAGAGAAACATATATCTCAACCTTCATATTTTGTTGAAAATGCACTTCAGAGACCTGAATAAGCCCTCAGCTGGCAAAGATGGGATCCTTTCAAATGCTTCCAATGCAGATGACTCGCCAAAACTTCGCAGATCCCTGAGAAACATTGGAAAATTGGAGCACAATGTTTCTGTAAAGATTGAGTAAGAATGATTGATCCTCAATGAAGTTGATTCGGTTATATTTACTATTAAAAAAG
>Ga0100378_1004554_pt1 | contig 12891 bp, 15 predicted proteins | sample CryGeymeta201502_FD_81535 | JGI IMG/M metagenome (GOLD analysis project Ga0100378, IMG submission 81535) | Groundwater microbial communities from Crystal Geyser aquifers in Utah, USA - Crystal Geyser metaG 2015-02 | ecosystem: Environmental > Aquatic > Deep subsurface > Groundwater | place: USA...
GGAATTTCGCCAGCCCGTGGTTGACAGGGTTGTGATTGCCCATATCAATCTCGGAGAATCAATTGAAATTAAAAATGGACTGCTCGAAGCAGAAACAAGAAAGCTCATAGGGAGTAAAATCATTGAGCGCATGGAAAGTCAGGAAGTATTTGAAGGCAAGAGGTATAAAGTCAGGTCAATTATTCAGATGCAGGCAAGAAATTTAGCGGCATTTTTAACCGGCAAAAGAGAGTATAAGACATTCCGGTTTAAGTGGTAGACATGGAAGAACATACCATCTATATCTTTTATGACATAGAAAATGACGGCATACGCAACAAGATTGCAGAAAAGTGCAAGGACTACGGACTTGAGAGGATTCAATTCAGCGGATTCTCCGGCATCTTGAATAGAAATAAACGAGAGGAGCTTTTCTTAAAACTTTCTTCTTTAATCGGAAATAAATCCGGTAAAGTTCTCATGCTTCCTATCTGCGAAAGAGATATGCGGCTCAGAAAAGAATTGATGCAAGAGGTCGCTGATGATTAAGCTTAGGGTCAGCGACTTCAAACAGTTTGTATATTGTCCGAGAGTTGTGTTTTATAACTATGTGATGCCTGTTGAAAAGGCGACAACTTTTAAAATGGAGCATGGGAAAATAGCAGAGGACAGAATAGACAAATTAGAAAGCAGAAGGAAGCTTAAAAGATACGGCTTATCTGAAGGCGTAAGGCAATTCCACTTACAATTATATTCCAAAAATCTTGAATTATCCGGCAAGGTGGATTTGCTCATTAAAACCACCGAATCTTATTATCCCGTGGATTTCAAATATACTGCCTCACAGCCGCATGAAAATCATCTATATCAAATCTTAGGTTATGCAATAATTCTTGAAGATATATATAACTGCAGGGTTGATCGAGGGTTCATATATCTAATCCCAAAAGAAGATGCTGTTGTTTTTAATCTGACAGACGAATTGAAAGTTAAAGCAAAGAATATGCTTGGTGATATCAGAGAAATGATTTCTCTGCAGCAAATGCCTCCACCTGCAAAATCAAAGAATAAATGCCTTGACTGCGAATACCGCAATTTCTGCGGCGATATATTTACCTGAAACCGGTATTTATTATTCAAGAAAATCTATGGCGTATGCCTCTACTCTGCCTGTATGATGCTTTGAATGGTGTTTAGCAATAGCGCGGGCTATGAGAGAGAATTTATCGCCGGGAAAAGTATGCGGAACGATAAGGACTCCCGCATGAGGACGATGCTCATTGAAAAACTGAACAGTGAGGCGGATAAAATCATTTCTGTTGCGGGTTATAAGACATCTGCCTTTAGATGCAGCCCATTCAAGCTGTTCTCTATCCGCAGCCTGTGCCATGCCGACTTCATGGACGCTGACAGTATCTACATGATACTTTCTAAGGATTTCCGCAATCTTTGGGCTGAGGTCTTCATCAAGATAATATTTCAACGACTGCCCCTGACAAGAAAGGGGTATCTTTTATGAACATCCTCTCTTGTCAATTCTTCATTTTGTTTTATAAGGCGGTCAATCTCTTCAGGATACGCCCTGTAATAGCCGACAGCAGACCTTAACTGCTGCCCGGTAAGCCAGTGATAAGCCTTTTGCAAACGGTTAAAATCCTTATTTACGCTCTTATAGGCTCCGATAACTTCCCATACCTCTATGCCTGTGCCGGCAATCCGCGCCCTGCGCCCGGCAGTTCCTTCGCTGAAGACAATCCCTGAGCAGCGCTGCATCCTCACCGCTTCCTCAAGCAGTTCATTCGTTACGGCAGAAAACTCCTTCCCGGACTCTCTGACTATCTGCTCAATCTCTCTAAATGTTTTTTCCTGAATTCTTATGCTTCTTTGAACCGTTGGCATAAACTTCTCCTCCTGCTTTAACAATTGAACTACAGCGTAATACAACAGACTACAACATGAGGGCAATGTATGTCAAATGATTTGGATACGGGGACTGTCCCGAATCTACGACTTCGCCCGTAATTCTGGGACAGTCCCCTGATATAAGACTGCCTTACAGCTCAATTATCACAGCGTCTTCGTCGCATTCAGGGAACTTCGGACATCTGAGGCAGTCGCCCCATATCTTCTGAGGAAGTTTTGATTTATCAATACTTTTAAAACCGTTCTTCCTGAAAAACTCGGACTGATAAGTGAGAGCAAACACCCTTTTTATCCCGAGCCTTTTTGCCTCCCTGAGACATATTTTCAAAAGCCTGTTTCCTATCCCCTGGCCCCTTGAACCTTCTGCAACCGCAAGCGACCTTATCTCTGCCAGGTCGTCCCATAATATGTGAAGCGCGCTTACTCCTTTTATCTCGCCTCTGTCTTCGCACACAAAAAGGTCGCGGATGCTCTCATAGAGGTCATTTAAGGAACGCGGCAGCAGTTCCTCTTTTTTTGCAAATTCATTGATAAGCCGCTGGACTTCTCTGACGTCAGATATTTTTGCTTTTCTTATCTTCAATATATTGCCTGCCCTTTATTAGCGCCTCTTTGTTTGCGCCAAGACCCTTTTTCCTTTTCTGAGGTGTAAGCTCTTCAAGGGCGTTGACTGCTGATTCTTCTTTTATTATTCCTGTCTCCGCAAGCAGTGCGCTGAGCATTACCATGTTGGCGCATTTTGTCCCTCCGATTGAGGCGGCTATTTCACTTGCAGGGACGTCAACAACGCGCACATCAGAGCGCAGTTCAGGTTTTTTTATAAGAGACGAATCAAATATTAAAATTCCGCCGTTCTTCAGTCTCAGCTGAAATTTATTAAGAGACGCCTCATTCATTACTATAAGGATTTCTGGATTCCTGACAACCGGAGAGCCTATCATCTCGTCAGAGATAATCACGGTGCAGTTTGCAGTGCCGCCGCGCACCTCAGCGCCGTAAGAAGGAAACCAGGTAACCTCCCTGCCCTCAAGCATACCGCTGTAAGCAAGCAGTTTGCCTAAAAATAGGATACCCTGCCCTCCGAAACCCGCCGCCATTATCTTATGTTCCAAAGCATACCCCTATAACTCGCCATATTTATCCTTAATTGTACCGAGAGGGAAAACAGGCGTCATCTCAGAGCGCATCCAGTTTATGGCCCCCTCAGCAGACATCCCCCAGTCAGTCGGACACGGAGATAATATCTCAACAAAGCTGAATCCCTTGCCTTCTATCTGATACCTGAAGGCCTTTTCAACAGCCTTCTTTGCCGCCATAAGATTTTTTACAGAGTCCACAGAGGTCCTTGCAATAAACGAAACGCCTTCAATAGTTGCAAGCATTTCAGAAACATGCAGGGGATAGCCAGACGTCTTAACGTCTCTGCCCCTCGGCGTGGTGGTAGTCCTTTGCAAAAGCAGCGTTGTCGGAGCCATCTGTCCACCTGTCATGCCGTATGTGGCATTGTTTACAAAGAACACAGTTAAGTTCTCGCCCCTGTTTGCGGCGTGGATTATCTCTGCAGTGCCGATTGCGGCCAGGTCTCCGTCCCCCTGATATGAAAATATTATTTTATCAGGCATAACCCGTTTCAGCCCGGTCGCTGCTGCCGGGGGCCTTCCGTGCGCCACCTCAAGAATATCAAAGTTGAAATAGTCATAAGCAAAAACAGCGCATCCGACAGGCGCAATTCCTACGACTCTCTCCCTGATATTAAGCTTGTCTATGCACTCTGCAATAATCCTGTGTATCAGGCTGTGTCCGCAGCCCGGGCAGAACCTGAAAGGCGCAGGTTTAAGGCTTACCGGTCTTTTAAATACCTGTTCCATAAAGTTTAAATTACGAGACCCTTTCAGAAAGTTTTATTAGCGCGCCTTCAAGCAGTCCATCGTCGCTCACAAGAATATTAGCAAATCCGAATAACTCCATAATATTAATTGTAAAGAGTATGCCCGGGATAATCAAGTCTGCCCTTTCCGGCTCAAGCCCCTTCAGCTCTTTTCTCTCGCCAATAGGAATGCGTATGAGCATGTCTGCAATATCATGCAGCCTCTCTAAAGAGATGCTATGCCTGTTAATTTTTTCATGGTCGTAAACCTCAAGCCCAATATCAATGGATGCAAGCGTTGTAATAGTTCCCGCTGTTCCGATAAAAACTGTCCTGCTGTTTATGAGACGCCCTATCTGAGTTTTAAGTCCGCTTAAGACAGTATCTGATTCCTTTTTCAGAGAGAGAATATCCGCTTTTGAAGGAGGGTCAGATTTTATGTGCTTGTCAAATAGCTTTACAACGCCTGTCGGAATTGTCCCCATTTCAGCAGGAGATGAATTCCGGCAGAAAATCCATTCGGCGCTTCCGCCGCCGAGGTCCACAATAAGAGATGAATCCGCCTCAAGCATATCAGACAGAACACCGCGCGCTGTAAGCTCTGCCTCCTCTTCGCCTGAAATCACTTCTATATTTATTCCTGTTTCCGCTAAAACCCTCTGCCTGAATTCTCCTGAGTTTTTTGCCTCTCTCAATGCGCTGGTCCCGACGGCTTTTATATGCGAAATACCGTAAGCCGAAATAATATCTGAAAAAGCCTTCAGGACAGACACTGATTTTTCCATGCTGTCAGGATTCAGCAGTCCTGTCTCGCCAATGCCTGCGGCAAGACGGGTGATTACCATCCCTGTCCTGTGACGAATAATCCTCCCGCCCTCCACTCTGCCGATAAGCAGTCTGATTGTATTAGAACCGATATCTATTGAAGCTAAAGAGTGCATTTTTTATTATAATACAGGCATGAATACTTATATTGAAAATTTTCTGCGCTATCTTGAAATAGAAAAAGGCGCCTCCCCTCACACGCTCAGGGCCTACAGGAAAGACCTTGGGATATTCTCAGGTCATGTAAAAGCAAAGGTGGAAGACATAGGGATGAATGACATCAGGGGATTTGTCGCCGAAGAGATAAATGCGGGGCATAAAAAGACCACCGCGGGCAGAAGGCTCGCGGCAGTAAGGTCCTTTCTGAAATTTCTTTATCGTGAAGGCTATATAAAGACAAATCCCGCAAAACTGGTCCCCACGCCAAAACTGCCGAAGATTCTGCCGAAATTTCTATCCGTAGATGACGTCTTTTCTCTCGTGGAAAAACCGGAAGGAATAGGCTTCCTGCCTGTAAGGGACCGGGCAATACTTGAACTCCTGTATGCAAGCGGCATCCGCGTAAGCGAGCTTTCCGGGCTGAATGCAGACAACATAAATGTAAAAGAAGGACTTATTAAGGTTAAAGGCAAGGGCAAAAAGGAGCGGATAGCGCCGGTGGGCAGAAAGGCATTAGAGGCAATAAAGATATATCTCGTTGAAAGGATTTTGCTTAAAAAGAAAGAGAAAGACGGAGCGCTTTTTCTTAATAAAAGCGGCTCAAGATTGACAGACAGAAGCGTAAGACGTATAGTAGTTAAGTATGCAAAGGCAATCGGCATTAACACCCGCATAGGGCCTCATACTCTCAGGCATACCTTTGCAAGCCATCTTCTTCAGGACGGCGCTGATTTGCGGGTGATTCAGGAGCTTTTAGGGCATTCATCGCTGTCAACAACACAGAAATATACGCATCTGGATATAACGCATTTAATGGATACTTATGACAAGGCGCATCCGCTGGCTAAAGAGAACAAAAAATAGGTGAATAGGTTGATAGGTAAATAGGTGAATAGGACTCTGAATAAAAATTTCTTTCGATTTACCCATTCACCGATTCACCCATTTACCGAAGAGAGGTGAAAATGTTTAAGGGAACAACAATATTATGCGTCAGGCGCGACGGAAAAGTTACCATTGCCGGAGACGGCCAGGTGACAATGGGCAATACTGTCTTAAAACACAATGCAAAAAAGATAAGGACCATGTACGACAATAAAATCATCGCTGGCTTTTCAGGCGCAACGGCAGATGCCTTCACTTTATTTGAAAGATTTGAGGCAAAGATTGAATCATATAGAGGCAATATTACAAGGGCTGCCGTAGAACTTGCAAAAGACTGGAGAACAGACAAGATGTTACGGAGGCTTGAGGCGCTCTTGCTCATTGCGGATAAGGAGCACACATTTATAATCTCAGGCACCGGCGATGTTATTGAGCCTGAGGAGGGGATTGCTGCAATCGGTTCCGGAGGCCCCTATGCGCAGGCGGCGGCAAAGGCGCTCTTTGAAAATACAAATCTTTCCGCAAGGGAAATAGTTGAAAAATCGATGAAGATTGCATCTAATATATGCATATACACCAATGAGAATATAACAGTTGAGGAGCTGCAATAGTGTTTTGCTATTTGTCATTCCGAGCAAAGCGAAGGAATCTCGTCGTGAGATTGCTTCGAGACTTTTGTCCCTCGCAATGACAACATATAGAAGTGTTTCATGAACTACACTAATATAGGAGTTAAAATGGAAAATCTCACGCCAAGAAAAATAGTAGAAGAGCTTGATAAGTATATCATAGGCCAGCACAAGGCAAAAAAGGCAGTCGCCATTGCCCTGAGAAACAGGTGGCGGAGGCTGCAGCTTTCCCCTGAACTGAAAGACGAGGTGCTTCCCAAAAATATAATCATGATTGGACCGACCGGAGTCGGAAAAACAGAGATTGCAAGACGTCTCGCAAGACTTGCGCATGCCCCGTTTCTAAAGATAGAAGCCTCCAAGTTTACAGAGGTGGGCTATGTGGGCAGAGATGTTGAATCAATGATAAGAGACCTTACGGAAATCTCGCTTAACATGGTTAAGTCAGAGCATATAGAGAAGATTCAGGAGAAAGCAAAATCCCTTGCAGAAGAAAGGCTCCTGGACCTCCTGCTTCCCTCTCCAAGATCCGCCGCAGGCGGACGGGGCATAAGCCTTGAAGATGAGGAGAAGGAGAAATACAAAGAGACGAGAGAACGGCTCAGGCAGCAGTTTAAAGAAGGCAAGCTTGACAACAGATATGTGGATGTAGAGGTAAGAGAAAGGGTAATGCCCTTCGGCGTAATCTCAAACGTAGGGCTTGAAGAGCTTGAGATAAACCTGAAAGAGATGCTCGGAGGGTTAATCCCTGAAAAAGCAAAGAGGAAAAAAGCCAAAGTGCCTGAGGCATTAAAAATACTCGTGCAGGAAGAGGCCAATAAACTGATTGATATGGATAAGGTGGCAAAAGAGGCTATTGAGAGGGTCCAGCAGACAGGGATTATATTCATAGACGAGATTGACAAGGTTGCAAGCAGGGGACATGCTTACGGCCCGGACGTGTCAAGGGAAGGCGTTCAGAGAGACCTGCTTCCTGTTGTTGAAGGCACAACAGTAACAACAAAGCACGGCCCTGTAAAAACAGAACATATACTCTTCATCGCGGCAGGCGCATTCCATATGACAAAACCCTCAGACCTCATCCCCGAACTTCAGGGAAGGTTTCCCATAAGGGTTGAACTTGAGGCATTGGGAAAAGATGAATTCGTAAGAATTCTCACAGAACCCTATAATGCGCTCACAAAACAATACACAGCCCTGCTCGCAACCGAAAATGTAGAGATAACTTTCAGAAAAGACGCCGTTGAGGAGATAGCAGGCATTGCGGCAACCGTAAATGAGAAGACAGAAAACATAGGCGCAAGAAGGCTCCATACGGTGCTTGAAAAACTCCTTGAGGATATATCCTTTGAGGCGCCTGAAAAAAAGAACGGCAAACTTCCGATAGACAGGGAATATGTGAGAACTAAACTCGCTGATATTGTGAAGGATGAAGATTTGAGCATGTATATAATGTAATGATTAAAAAGCAGCGCAGAAGTCCAGCAGTGCAGAAGTGCAGCAGTAAAAACCAAACTTCTACTTTTGCTCTATTGCTCTTCTGCTCTACTGCTCTGTTTTGTCTTGCTTCCTGCGCTTCGCCGAGATACGGATACTATGAAGATTACCCCAAATATGAAAGCCAGCCAAAGGAAAGCCCGCAGGAGACAAAACCATCAGATACAAAACAACCTGAGGCAATACAGGCTGAGGCCAAATATATAGTCGCCTCGTGGTATGGGCCTGATTTTCACGGAAAGCTGACATCGTCAGGCGAGCCTTACAATATGCATGCAAATACCTGCGCACACAAGGAATATCCTTTCGGGACAAAGTTGAAGGTGACAAACATAACAAATAACAAAAATGTAGAGTGCACTGTGAATGACAGAGGTCCGTTTATTCCGGGAAGGGACTTGGACCTCTCCTACTCCTGCGCAAAGGAGCTTGAATTAATCGGCCCCGGAACCGGAAAAGTAAGAATTGAACCTCTCGGAAGGGACATGAGGTATATAAAATATATAAAGTATTCGCCCTTAGGCGGCAGCGGGCCCTTTACAATACAGATAGGCTCCTACAAAGACCTGTCAAATGCTACACGCATGAAGGCGTCTCTGGAATTGAAATACAGCAAGGTCTATATAACAGAAGCGGAAATCAGCGGAAGTAAATACTATAGGGTCAGGGTCGGCAAGTTCAATTCAAAAGACGATGCGTATACACAGGCAAAGACCCTCGCAGATGAGGGATATAACACGCTGATTGCGCCTTATGAGGAAAGGATATGAAATATTTAAAATTCAATTCCTTGGCTCCCAGACAAATTTCCCAATCTTATTGATATAGCCTATCTTATCGCCAACAACTACCTGTGCAAGATTACCATAGAATTTATCCGCCTCATCAAACATGGGAGCAATAACAATGTCTCCAGCCCTGTTAATATAACCGTGTTTTCCGCCTATTTCCATCACGGCGAGACCATTTGAGAAACTTCCATATGATTCAAAATCACGGTTGATAACAAGCTTGCCATTCCAGTCAATGTACCCACCGCTTACGGCAGCAAGCCCTTCTGAAAAATCTAACGCAAATCTGAACTTCGGCTCAATTACAACCCTTCCATATCTGTCAATATATCCTGATTGTCCCACCCCTGTGTGTTTGTCTATCTCGTAAAATACCGCTAATCCCTCAGAAAATGATGAAACCCAGTCGAATTTTGATGATATTACTGACATTCCTCTTTTGTCTATATAGCCCCAATCATCCATGAATTTTATAGCCGCAAGTCCTTCTTTAAAATCAGAGGCCTTTTCAAAAGAAGGCGTTATTGCAATCCGTCCTGTTTTATCTATGAAGCCAACACTACAATCTACATTAATGCGTGCCAATCCCTCCGAGAATTTGCTGATTTGTCTGGGATTCTCAAACACAACATCCCCGTTTTTATCTATAAAGCATGGCGTTGCCTTAATAAATACATTTGCCAGTCCTTCAGAAAATTCAGTTGCATATGAAAATTGAGGAAGGATTATGATTTTACCAGTATGATCAATGTAACCATATTTATTCTTCATACGTATTGCCGCGAGACTCTCAGAAAACTTATATGCCTTGTCAAACTGGGGTTTTATAACTATTTTCCCAGTTTCATCTATATATCCGCCCTTCCCATTAACATAGACAGGGTATCTATTTATACTCCTTGAACTGTTTCTTTCTGACAGCGTATCAAAGACATTCGCTGCCGGATATCCACCTGCAAAAACAAAACCGGTTGCAACTATGCCACTAAGAAAATCCCTTCTCTTTATCATTTTTTACTCCTTTTTAAAAACCTATTCTTGTTTTATTCAGCATTTTTTTGTGTCCCACTTCATTAGAAAGTGATTCTATAAGCTTTCCGTGTGTCAGCGATGAATCACCCATAAAGTTATATTGATCTCTGACAACTATAAAATCCCCTGGCGTGAGATTCTTAACATTCTTTATCTCATCAATTTCATCTTTGGACAATATGTGATTATCCGACACTAACGGATTCAGCAATCTCCGATAGAAATTAACACTCCCCTCTGGCGTAAGCGGAAGAAACTCTACCTTGAATTTGAACCTCCTTAACGCAGCGTGGTCAAGCCCGTCTATATCATTTGTTGCAAAAAACACTATGCCTGTATAGCTTTCAAGCTGTGTGAGAATTTCATTAGTAAAATTCTTCTCCCATGAGCGCACCGCATCTTTTCTTGGGAAAAGAAAGCTGTCAGCTTCATCAAAAAATAGGATGTTGCCATTAGTCTGAGCCTCATAAAATGCCGATGAAATATTCTTTTCGGTCTGCCCCACATACATTGATTGAATTTCACTACAACGTTTTAAGCTGACATCTTTGCAAAGAAGATTCCCAACGTAATAGATGAATTCGGATTTCCCTGCGCCGGGCATTCCATAAAGAAGAGCCGATATTGCCTGATTATTTCTTAAAGTCCCTCGCTCCTGACATTCAATGTACTCCTTCAGCGTAGCTACGAGTTTGTTCAGGTCATAGGATGTGTTGAGCCCTTCCAGAGAATAGTCTTTGGTATTCCTTGCCATCTTGTTTGAAAGATTACCTCCCGCTGTAGTCTTCTCGTGGCTGTTCAGAACCACTCTGATTTTTCTTAAGGCCATATTCTTCGGCGTACTTCTGCTGATTTTAAGCACATTGATTGCCTTTATGATTCCGTCGGCGTTCACATTATAGTTTCTGCACAACTCTTCCAATTCATCTTCCGTGAAATAACTTCCAAGCCTGTTTACCCCAAGCTCGCGCTTCAAAACCTTAAAACGGCTTTTTGAATTGAACTGCCTAAATGCTAATGAAAAAGAAAAACGCCTCATTGTTGAAAGGTCTATTTCACTTGAACGGTTTGTTATCCAGATTATCTTCTGCTTGTGTGATTCAAGAAGATTGTTTATCCAGCTCTTATCAATTTTGCTTTCAAAAAATTGTGATTTGTGGGAATTGAGGATTTCATCTGCCTCATCAATAAGAATAATGGAATTATTTCTGTCGGCAAGGTTTAATGTAGCATAGATAGCGCTTCGCCTGTCTTTAATATTATCGCTTTCAGGTATCTTTACCTTATAAAGCCTTTTGCCTGCTTCCTTTGTCATGCTTTTTGTAAAAGACGTCTTGCCGGCGCCCGGAGCGCCGTAAAAAAGGATATTTTGGGGATACTTGGAGTCCAATAAAGTCTTAATTACGAGCAGTTCGTCCTCTTTTATTTCAAAGTCGGCGATATCAAGTGTTTTTCCTTCATCAATTTCAAAAAACTCTTGCGTTATATCCTTTTCTCCCATCCCTAACAGATAATCACGACACCATTGTGATATTCCAATCCCCTCACCACTCATGCGATGTGCTCTCCCCAGTAAATTTGAATGAAACAACACCCCTTTTGAAAAAACCTTAACAAGTGAACTGTTGTTTATCCCCAAAATTAATCTGCCATAATTTTTTAAAGCGGCAATCTGCCTTAATTGCAGGAAATCAGCGCCGCCGAAATATGACTCAACCAATCTGCAATTTTCCAACAGATAATAAAAAATCAGAATCTCTATTTCTTCGTCTGTCAAATCAAATGTCTTTTGAATCAGATTGAGGCGCTTTTTAATCCTGAAATCTTTATGGGAAGAGAGCCTATTGAATCTTGACAAGAGTTCTGAAGCTATATCCTCTCTGATAACTTTAGTCAGAGTCCTGAGAGGGATTACTTCATCTATATTATCAATCTTCACCTTTGTTATTCCATTATTGCCATTACTTTTAAAAATCTCAGGGTATTTCTTATTTATGATTTTCAAGACCTTGCTTTCACCAAGAACATCCGCTGAAAACCTGAATAGTTGCATATACCTGTTATGGAAAAGGCTGGAATCTATCAAATTCAGGAGATATCCAATTGTTTTCCTTTCATCGAAAGATGAATTGAACAAGTATCTATCACTACTGCCTATCAGTCTGTTCCTTACAAGTCTTCTCTTTAATCCAGCAGGAATGGAATTTCTCATCATATTTACACCTCCTGTATTAAGGATATATAAAGGCTATGACAGCAGGGTGTCAGGGAGTTTTAGAATTTATACGCTCTACATGGGATTCAAGCCTTATGCAGGCGCCCTTGCCAACGGGAATAAGCCTCACACTTCCAGAACTCACCTCTGCGTTGCATTCAGAGCAGAAAGTTTTGACGTTTCCGATGAAACTTTCCACATCAGCGCTGATTTCATCTAATCCCCCTCCATATTGTTCGAGTTCAACCTTCACACGCGCCAAACCTTTTTCATAGAATCTCTTTGTATTGCTGCAGGAAGGGCATTTGAACAGATATCCTTCTTTTTTGACAATAGTTTTCACCTTTTCCACTACCTTATCCTTGCCCTTTTTCCTTTTCTTCATTATGCCTCCTATACGATACGTTTTGATGGGATTATAATTGTCGGATATGACAGCAGGGTGTCAGAGAAGGATAAGATTTGAGTTTTCTATTGAGGTTCAACCTCTATAAACTCGTAGAAATAATCAGAGAAGCGTCCCTATGTTTCCCACCTTTGCAAGTCTTCGGGAAAAATCTTCAACGATTGGCTATACTCATTTGCATTCCTCTGACAAATTCTTTTTTGCCACCGTGAGAAGGATGACGAATATAGATTACTTTTTCATGAGGGAATAAATCATCCAATATTGCCTCTCCGACCCGTCCAAGAGAGCAAAGTTTCACTTGTTTAAATATCTCATAAACAATTTCTAAATATCTTTTCCCTTCTTTTATTTCTGAGGAAGTAGGTTTTCTATTACTTTCAGGCAAACCGCTTTTGAAAGGGTGAAAGGGAAATGCATTCCACAAAACAGGTATAGGCTTGCTTTCATCCAATATCTCCCACAGTATTGCCGCTGTATTTTCAGAAACTACTTTATGCAGTTTAATCTGGACCCCGATTTCTTTGAATATTTTATGACGCGCGCTTTTTATAATCGCTCCGCTGGTAAAAGGAATGCCTGTCAGTCTGCAACCCCTATATCCAGGCGCTTCGCCTATGAGAAGTACATTATGTCTATTTTGGAGTAACCATTCAAAATACAGTTTTAAGTTATTCAGGATA
>Ga0100378_1004557_pt1 | contig 12888 bp, 13 predicted proteins | sample CryGeymeta201502_FD_81535 | JGI IMG/M metagenome (GOLD analysis project Ga0100378, IMG submission 81535) | Groundwater microbial communities from Crystal Geyser aquifers in Utah, USA - Crystal Geyser metaG 2015-02 | ecosystem: Environmental > Aquatic > Deep subsurface > Groundwater | place: USA...
TTAATCGCAGTTTGCTCATAACTATCACCTATTTCCACGTGTCCACCGACGGCGGCGTCTAATAAATCTGGGTATGTATCTTTATCTTTAGCTCGATGCTGTAAAATTAGTTCTTTATTAGGAGTAATAAAATAAACATGGACCTCGCGATGAAGAAGGCCTTCTCGATGAATTTCTTCTCTAGTTTTTTCGCCAATAATCTTATCATCATTATCAACGATATTTAATAATTCTTTCATGCTTTTATTATATACTAAAATAGCAAAAATCAAAATAAAAGAAAAAAGGCTACCGAACAATTCGATAGCCAAAACTATTTGTGTTTTTTAGTTGATTTGTAATTCTCCCGTTAATAGATTGTAAGAAGCATAAAGATTTTTTTTATGCTTCCTAAAGGTGTTGTAGCCACCGTATGATAGGTAAAGTGAATTATTACCAAAACGGATTTCCGCGATTCTCGGAAAACCATTAGGAGTGGCTTTTTCAGTTATATCCTCATCGTTATAAAACAAATTGGAAGTAAATGAGCCGATAGCCGCAATTGTATTCTGAACCAAAATTAAACTATCATTTCCGGTTACCTTAATTACATAGCTTGAATCGGCTTGCCAAATCATGGTTTGTTGGAAAAACAATTTTCCCGAAATATGATAGTAAGCGGGCGGATCAGAATTGATAGTGTCAATCAATAATTTATAGTTACCTTGATTATTATAATCTTCCGGCGGCGGTAATAAATTAAAAATTTTTTTAGCATCACAACAATCAATTTCTTGTTTTTGACAATTGCAAAAAGAGAAGATAATTAGTACTAATAATAAACTTTTCATTTTTGTCCCTCCTATTTTTAGATTATTAATTTGTTTATAATTCATACACTTTGATTATATCTTTAATTATATCAAAGTGTTGCACTTACTTCTTGAACTTAGGATGAAAAATATCACTTAAAGCTCTTATTTATTCTTTAAAATTATTTTTCCAATAAAAAATATGAACAAAATTAAGCACGATATCGCGGTAGTGATGATAACGGGATATTCTCCATTAAATCCATTAGTGGATAAATGTTTAAACAATATCCATGAATATGCCCAGACAAGAACCAAGCCATAGGCGATATTTTTATCTTTGAGCATGCGAAGTATTCCAATTAATGCTCCAACCAAGAGTATAACGCTAGTCCAAATTAAGTCGCTAATACCAAATCTATTCCAACCAATACTAACTAAAAAGACGGTAATGTTGGCCACTGTCGCTACAGTAATCCAGCCAAAATAAATACTAAAAGGCGTCCAAATAAAAAGTTTTTCTGACGAAGAAAATTTTTCTACACGGATAATGTCGGCAATCTTAATAAGAAGAGTAAGTAGCGCTACCATTACAACAACGGAAAGACCAATATAATCATAGTGCCAGGTAAATATCCAAGCGATATTAACTAATGAAGAGGCGATAAAAAGTGGATTAATTTTTTTAAGTAGAGCTTCTATTTTTTGATCCTTGTTTACAAATTGATAAACAACATAAGCAGCGAACAACAAGTAAATTAACCCCCAAATGGAAAAAGCGGGACCAGCAGGAGCAAATAAATTTGGATATGAATCTGAGATGGCGCCCGTAGAGCGGTTATTAAGCGGTAAACTGTTTGCTAAAAAATTCACCACAACCATGGCAACGTAGGTAAGTCCGGTAAAAATTTTTATAAGCGTTTTTTTCATAATTTTATTATTAGTTATTAAAATTATTTTAAGTAACTATCAAAATAAATAGCATGGCAAGTATAGCCGTTGGGACTTTTTTGTAAATAATCTTGATGGTAGTCTTCGGCTGGATAAAAAGTTTTGAGTGGCTCAAGTTTTGTTACCACTGGATTTTTCCAACGCTCTGACTTATTTACAATATCGATAAAATTTTCAGCTTCTTTTCTTTCTTCTTCAGTGTCAAAAAAAATTGCTGATCGATAAGAAGTGCCAACGTCGTTACCTTGCTGATTTAAAGTGGTGGGGTTATGAATCTGAAAGAAAAAATCTAGCAATTTATTAAATGAGGTTTTTTCAGAATCATATTCTATTTCAATGGCTTCAGCGTGACCAGGATGATTATCGTATGTAGGGGTTTCATTTGTGCCACCAGTATAACCAACCGTTGTTTTTAGCACTCCGCCATGTTTTCGAATTAACTCCTGCATTCCCCAAAAACAGCCGCCGGCTAATACTATTTTTTTAGTCATATATTTATTTTAGCTCAACTATTATTTTAGCCCTAACTAAATAAACGAGCAATCATAAGCCCCGCGCCCCAGCTAAGAAGAATAACAAAAACTGCAATTAAACCATGTTCTAAAATAATCGGCCATGGTTTTTTATTATTAGATCTGGCAATATAGTAATTTAAAATTATTAAAACAATTCCGGCCCAGATAATAGCTACATAAATATCCCAAGGCATAGAAAGTGTAAGAATTGGGACTAAGAATGTCAAGGCAAAAAGAAATTTATACAAAAAAGTTGAAACTGTCACTTGAAATAGCTCTTTATTATTAAAATTATCTTCTGATTCTTTAGCTAAATGCACGCCAAAGGCATCAGAAAAAGCATCGGCAATAGCAATTGTTAAAATACCAGCAATAACTGCCATCTTAGATCCAGTACTAACCCCTAAACCAATAATCAAACCTAAAGTGGTAATCGTTGCAGAAGTTAATCCAAAACTAATGCCAATTTTTTGTGCTTTATTCATAATCATTCATCTATTTTAAAATTTATGTTTTCCTTATCTTTTTTTTATAATATCACAAATAGTATTAAAAGTTAAAGAAAACATGACAGAATCAGGATTTTAAATAATAATTCTCTTAATTTGAAGGTTTTTCGTTACTATTGACAAATATATAATAATATATTATAATGATGAGTTAATTTTTCAAAATATGATTACACCAACAATACTAATTGGGGCTCTTATTGCCTTGCGTAAATATCCTTCTAAAAATCGAAATAAAGTGTATATTGATTTTAAGAGAGCTCGGGAAAAGGAAACAAAAAATAAAGTTTTCTCATATAATTTTTCAATGATGAATATTGTTGACATGTTGAGCGCCACTAAAATAATAATTGATAATTACTATAGCCAAAAAAAATTAATCGGAGATTACCAAAGGAAGACATACCTAGATGCTAATGGTTATTGGAGATTTAAAGATAGTAATATTCTGGTTCATAGATATGTAGCAAGAAAATATTTAGGCAGAAGGCTTAAATTTGGTGAAGTAGTTCATCATCAAGATGGAAATAAGTGGAACAATCGACCATATAATTTACATGTTTGTACTCAGGCAGAACATGAAGGTATACATATGCATAACTTAAAAACATATGGTAACTGGTATGGAAATTAAATTTAAATATAGTGCCTATAAAAAATAGACTGCGATTGTGAACTAGACCCCGTTTAGTAGACACTAAACAAAAAGGTGCCTATTCTATGTGGGCTAAAAGATGATCTCGGTATTTTACCTGGGACAGGGATTTCCGCCTCAGCGAATTCGCCGTCGCTCATTCACTTCGTTGTCGCGGTCAGCGTCCGACTTGCCCCCGGCAAGTCGTCCGACGCTCCCCTTTTCGCCGCTTTTGCTGAAGCGGCTCAAGACTCGCTTCTGCCCTGTTGGAATCCCCCCGCCTCTTCGAGGCGGATAATAAAATAACCAACACTCTGTGTTGGTTATTTTATTATGCTCGGGCGAACATATTCAAACTAGAGCACGGTCTCTAGACACAACTTGCCTTCTCTGTATTTAATATGAGCCAAAATATTTCCGAAATACTTGTACTATGAAAGTTCGAATCCGACTATGGGTTTTAATTTAACATTAATAAAACTATTTAAAGACTTAATCTTTTAAAAGCACCTAGTGCGTCCACTACACAATTTTTAGGCACATCTTTATATATAAAATACCCAAAATTAGTTGGAAGAACAAAATTTAATGAATTCTTTTCACTTATCTTATCAGAAAAAAAACTATCCAAAACTTTTTCTATTTCAATATCGTTTTGAATATTTTTCAACATTCCAATATTTTTTTCAAATTTTCTAGCAGTCCTAATTATTTGATTATAATTTTTTAAAGACAGCTTCCCTAAACTTTTAGACAAAATGGCTACAAAAATTATACCATACATAACTGCTGCACCATGTCTTATTTCTGATTTTTTCTCTAAAAAATTAGCAAAAGTGTGACCAAGGCTCAATGCTTTATGACTTCCATTCTTGTCATTATAATCAGGTGCGACGCAAGACGCTTTTACCTTCATTGAATAATAAATAAAATCAAGATAACTTTTATTTGAAAAATTTGATAAATAACATTCCATTTTTTTAATAACTGTATCATCTCTTCTTATTAATGCATGTTTCCATACTTCTGATAAACCCAATACTTTTTCATCTTTTTTGAGAGTTGATAAAAAATCTAAATCACTAAATACATATTTAGGTGAATAAAAAGACCCTAGAAGATTCTTATTATTACCAAAATTTATTGCTACTTTACCTATAACAGAATCAACCATACTCATTAAAGTCGTAGATATCTGAACAAAATCAACTCCTCTCATATAATTTGAGGCTACATACCCAGTAATATCAGATACGTATCCACCACCAACTGAAATTAAACAACTATTTCTTGAGGCTTTAACATTAATTAATCTTTTTATAATTTTTTCACATTCTTTAAAGCTTTTATAATTTGGAGTAGGGTGCAAAATTACAATATCAACTACGTTTAATTCCTTAATTAATTTATTAAAGTATTCCACACGATCTATTTTAGCATTTACATCTACTATCAATACATGTTTATCGTATTTTCTGCTTTTAATTTTTGAAATTACAAAATCAAGCATTTTTTCGCCGATAAATATTTCTTCAGTTATGTATGGAAGTTTAATTGTTACTTTTTTATTCCGCATATTTCTATTATCTTTTTTAAATTATTAATTTTATAATCCATTTCTTTACATGAAGCTTGATCACTTTCAATAGAGTAATAAATGGCAGTATGCTTTTTTATTTTTTTAGCAGCAATTAAATTTATCAACGTATCATCAATATAATATATTTCATCACCTTTTATTTCTTTAAAAACTTTTTTATAAAAATCTGAAAAAGGTTTCGTAACTAAAAGATCACTGCTATAAAATTTCTTTTTAAAAACAGCTTTTATTCCAGCTTTTTCCAGCAACAATTCGCCCCATCTTTTAGGTATTTCAGTTGCTAAGTATAAAACGCAGCCAGAAGAAACTAAATCATTAATTATTTTTTTAATTTCAAAAGTTATTATGGTTTCTTTAATTATTCTATTCTCAAATTTTTCTATACTACTATTTGTGCAGATAAACTCCCAAAAATCTTTTTTTTCTATCGTTCCGATAGCATATAACAGATATTTTTTCTTAAATAAATCATATGATATTTTATCTTTTACCAAAGGATAAATAATATTTGTAGCAAACATTGGCTCTTTAGTTATTACACCTAATAAATCAAAAATTATTATTTTTTCCATATAAGATAATCATTTAATACTAAATAATCAATTTTATTTTTTGCAAACATAACCATTGCATCTCTAGGTGACTCAACTATTGGTTCACCAGAATCATTAAAAGAAGTATTTAATAATACTGGCAGACCAGAAATATTCTTATATTCCTTAAGTAAATTATATATTTTACCATTTGTTTTTTTGACTGTCTGTAATCTTCCTGTTTTGTCAAAATGAAGCACAGCTGAAATATTTTTTATTTGAGATTGTTTAGATTTTGCAACAAGAAGCATATACGGACTTTCTGTATTAATCTCAAAATAATCACTTTTATACTCATCTAGAATAATCGGCGCAAAAGGTCTAAACATTTCTCTATGTTTTATTTTCTCATTTAAAATATCTTTCATTTTGGCAGGATTTGGTTTAGTTAATATACTTCTATGCCCCAATGCTCGTGGCCCAATTTCACTACTACCTTGAAACCAACCAACAATATTTCCTTCATTTAATAATTTTGCAACTGGCTTTGTAATATCTTTATATTTTTTATACCCAAAGTTTTTTGATTTCACCTCATACGGCAATGGATATATCTCTTGCTTTTTCTCAATTACATCTATGATTTCTGCATCTTTATATTCTCTTCCCAAATAAGCATGTTTAAGATGTATATCTTTTGGATTACCAAATTTATTAATATAACCATACAATGCGTTTCCCAATGGTTGGCCAGTGTCATCACAACAGGGTGGGATAAAAATATTCTTAATAGGTGTTTCATCAAGTATTTTCTTATTAACAATGCCATTCAAAAAAACACCACCAGCTAAACATAAATTATCTATTTTATATTTTGAATATAATCTATTTATTAATTCAATTATTATTTTTTCAATTTGATCTTGAATATAGAAGGCGGCATCTTTATTATTAAAACCAGAAAATGGTCTTCCAAAATTTAAATTATTGTTTTTGGCAAAATTTACAGCACCATGATAATAATTACCACTTAGTTTGCTATTTATTTCACAATTTTCTGATATTTCAAATAGGTTGATACCCTTCCCGGCATCCTTGCCGTAAGCAGCCAGGCCCATTGTTTTACCAGCTTCTTGGGCGCTCCAGCCACAATAATTAGTGAAAGATTCATAGGCTCTACCAATCCCTTGGTATATAGATCTTTTAGAATTATTTCCACCTACTTTTGTTATTTTTTTATTATCAGCTACATAGTAACTTTCTGTATCATTTTCATTTCCTAATCCATCAATTACAACGACAAGCGATTTCTTGAAAGGCGATAAGAAATAACTTGAATAAGCATGGGACAAATGATGATCCACCGTAATAAACTTCTCTTTTTTAAACCCAAGAGAGACAAGGTCTCCCATAAAATTATCCGGCAATCTTTTGTGATAACTGCTGGAAACAAATAAATCAACGTCGGAAACATTAATTTTCAAAGCTTTAAGACAATAAAAAAGTGATTTAATATACCCATCTGAATTCTTTTTTCTATCAAGTCTTTCTTCGGATATTGAAACAATTTTTCCGTCATGTATAATAGCACACCCACTATTATGCCCCGTGTTAAAACCAACCACTGTTTTATTGTTATGATTTTTATTTTTGAAACTATGCATACTTATATTTTTTAAGCCAATTTAATATTTTAATATACTCTTTTTTTCTTCGACTAATGCCATTTTTATCTTCTATTATTTTTTCAGGAAGAACTACGTCAAAATTAAATCCCTCTAAATAATTATTAGCTCCTTTTAAAACATCTTCGTAGCTTAAAGCCTCAATACCTTTTTGTTTTAAAAGTATTTTTAATAAAGTATTTAATGATTTATATACTTTTTTTTCATCAATATCTGCGTAAGGAATCAGTGCCCTCTTGTATTCATGCAATATCATCGTAAAACTAATAATACTACTCCAATAATAAAAATCTGAGTTAATTAATTTTCCTATTTTATTAAACACAACTTTGTCACACTTTCTTGGCTCAAAGATTCCTTTTTTTATTAATTCTAAAGCACAAACAGTCTTTGGGTCTTTAAAAATATTTTTAGACACAAATTCATCAATTGAATAAAATGTTGTACCTATTTTAATATTTGACTTATTATTTTTTAAAGCTGAAGTAAGTGTTTTAAGTATTTTTTCATTATACTCGTTAAAAACTATAAGGATATCAATATCACTCCAATTAGCTATAATATTTTTTCGGGCAAGACTACCGGTTACACAATAAAATAATAGCTCATTAGATAATCTAGAGTCTAAAAAATTAAAAAAATCATTTTCTACTTTTTGATATTTTTCTAGGTATTTATTATCCATATTTATAATTTATTAACCACTTCTTTTAGATCTTTAAGATTTTTAATATCCAAATTATTATAAAATAATTCCAAATAACCTAATGATAACAACATATCTTTTTTGCTCATTTTTGAAACATCGAATACTGCCAACACTTTCATGGCAAAATAATTTTTAAAATCATTATACCAATCATCGTAAATTCCTATATTTTTTATAACAGGAGAAATAACTTTATCAATATAAGATAATATAAATTCTTTTCTTTTCTTACTAATTTTATGCCTTATTGAATTGTTTATTAATGAAACATTATCTAGTTTATCACTATTTTTAGTATATTCTTTTAAACTACGATTATACTTAGGGGACAAATAACTACCCTGAGCTAAATTGTACCAAAAAAACACAGCGAACTCAGCCATTACTGGGTTTTTTCCACCAGCTAAATAATCAAATAAAACTGGTTTTGTCCCGATATTCAAATCGTTAGGATCGCACTGAGAAATAACACTCCATTTATTTATTTTAATTTTAAAATATTTTTTTACAGATATAATAATGACTTCAGTATTTAAAACTATTTCAAAATTATTTAATTTAAATTTTTTGTTTAAACATCTGTCCAGGAAGTCTTTTGAGTAAAAATTGTTAATTCTTGTCTTTATTCTATTACTAAAAAAAATATCTGAAGATGTTTCTTTGGTTTTTGAAATCGTCTTTATAAAGACATTTTTATATATATTAAGTATTTTTGAAAATAATAACTTATCATCATTAAAAGAATGGTTATTAAAAAAAAGATTCACTAATAATCCCGATTGAGAATCGACAGAGTTTTCATATTCAAAAATCAAAATTCCATTTTTACTAGAAATTTTGTGATTATAAATTAATCTAGAAACTGGGTAGTACTCTTTTAGCTGATTATATCCATTTAATTCTCTATCGTACTCCTCAATAGTTAATACTTTATAGAAAAATTTAAACTTATCAATAGCAAATATGCCATTTATATTATTTCTATTTTTATTTATTTTTAAATTTTTTATCATTTTTTAAAAATATTTAATAATTTCGACGCCACTTCTTTAGGTCTTAAATCATAATTAAGTAAATCATTGATATCCAACCATTCTATCTCATGAATACCTTCATAACCAGAATTTACATCATATTCAGGACCATCTCCTGTGCCAAGTTCTCCGGATACAATATCACAAAAATAAAAATGCTCTAATTGTTTAATCTCCCCCCTGTCAAATCTCTCGGATGTAAAGTTTTTAATTACTTTTATCTCTACGCCGAGTTCCTCTTTGCATTCCCTTTTTATGGCGGTCTCTAAATCCTCACCTTGCTCAACTCCGCCACCAGGAAAAACAAAATATACTAAATCTTGTTTTGATCTTTTAATTGTTAAAAGCTTGTCATCTTTGATAATAATAGCACGAACTCTGTTTAGCATAAATGATATTGATAATTTTTTTATAAAAAAGGAGAAGACTGTTTTAAAAATCTTCTCCTATTGCTAACGTTAAAAAACGAGTGTCTGTTCAAATTTGAGAATATTCTCAGAATAACCGCCATCTGAATTATTAAAGTTGATATCGGCTATTTTACTAACCATCTCAGCACCTCTGCTTTTTTTTACTTGATCTTTCTGTTTTGTTTTCTCCCTGGCTTCAGATAGAGGAATGTCTAGTTCCGCAGAAGCACGATTACATCTTACCTCAAAAGAAGCATCCAAATAAACGATTTGAAATTTTATTCCAAAAAGCAATTTAAGAAAGGCCGGGGTGTATGGTTCGTGTAAACTCTCAATAGTAAAATCCTGAACATAGTAATGTGTTTTGCAAAAATGCAAAAATTCCATCGCAATATTCTCAGGTGTGTCATCCTCGCCACGCCGCTTCAAAATTTCCACAAAGTAACCAAGTTTTAAACGATAATACCCATTATTTTTGCGGAAATGTTCCGCAAAACCGCTTTTACCGCATTCACTCAAACCACCGAAACCGATAATACTCCTTACACTACTTAATATTTCAGACAAAGACGACTTAGATATTTTATTAATTAATAATCTTAATTTGTTTTGCGTCTCACAAATTGAGCTATTAACCTTTATTTTTTCTGTCGCAGCATTATTGAAATAATAATCTATAGCTTCTTTGAGTAATTCTTGATACATCAAATAATATTCATTTTCTTCTGCCGTAAAGCAACTTGCCTCATTCTGAAACAATGAAATATATGGAGTAATCGACTTTTGATATTCCACATCTGGCTGTAGAAGAATATTATGCTCATCTTCTATACAATAATTGAGATTTTCGGCAAAAAATAAATCAACGTCATTCATAGAATCCATGATATTCGACCCCGTCCTTATTGATATAGTTGCTGCACACACAGCTTTAAACATCAACGTTCCTCGGTCTAAAATCACAATTGAATCTACAAATTCTGAATTTCTCTTATTCAAAGATTCAATAATAATAGCAAGAAAATTTTCAATTTTTACCTCTTTAAACCACCAATCAAACATACCGTGGGTTCCTAGTTTGGGCCACCGCATAGAGTACTCCGTCAATGATTTTGTAAAGCTTAACTGATTACTACCAAAAAAATGAAGCAACTTTATTTGCTGACTCTTTCCAACACCATCAACACCATTGATAGCAATTAGCATTCTAGATTTATCTAGTAGTTTTTTCTTTACCTCTTCTGGCTGAATGCTTTTTAATAAAAAATCATCCAGTGGAACCCATTCAAGTGCGTACAAACCTTCGTAATTTGTCTCATTCTGAAATTCTGGGCCGGACCCTGTTCCAAGAATACCGCCAATAATTTCACAAAAATAGAAGTATTCACACTGTTTCTCATCGGATTCACCCAATTCATAACATGTGAACAAATTGCCAACTTGAACTTCAACACCAAGTTCTTCTCTGCATTCTCTAACCAGGGCTGTTTCCTTATTTTTATCGGTATTTTCAATACCACCGCCTGGAAAAACCCAATACTCTCTTCCTTTCTTTATTCTATGGATGAGTAAAATTGCATTACCATTTTTAATTATGGCTCTAACTCTTTCTTTCATAATATTCTTCTTTAATTGTTTATGTACTGTTTAGCAATATTTTTATTGCTATTTTGGATAATACCACAAGAACTCAAAAATGTCAAAATATTTTTCCGGCAAATTTTATGCCATTTTCAATTACAACATTCAATTCTTCCTGATTCAAATTAGCAATTTCTATTTCTTTTTTTATATTAGTATTAAATGTTATCGGATCGTCAGTGTTTATTGTTACAGAAATACCTAAAGATAAGGCTTTCTTTATTGGGTTAATAAGCCCCCAATTAACAACTCCCAATATCTCATTACTAATCGGACACATATCCAAACATATTCCATTTTTTTTGATAAATTCAATTGCTTCAGCAGACTCCAATAAAGCTATTCCGTGAGCCACCCTATCTGGCTTTAGCTTCTTTAATATTTTTAGATTAATTAAATCACTAGTAAATTCTCCTAAATGAATAATAATCTTCTTTTTAAACTTACTTCTTATTTTTAACAAAGTCTTGTAATATTTTTCAAATTTATCAAAATCGTCTTCATTTAAAGTTATATCGATTCCAGAAATAGAATCTATATTTTTCTTATCAAACAGCGCTACCAAACTCTTTTCTATTTCTTGTTCAGATTTCGTTAAATCAATAGCGGCTATATAAGAAATAGACTTTCCATCATAACCAATAAGCGCATCATCGTATATTTCTTTAGCATGAGCAAGATTATTAACACTTTTCCATCTATCAAGATGCAAACTTAGACGTAAATCAATATGCGTTATATCATATTTTTTCATTTCTTCTACTGTCTGCTGGGCGACTTTCTTAAAATTATCCAAGGTAAAGTGTTTACTATCTGGGACAGGCAATGTTTTCCTTATAAAATCTAATCTATCCTGAGGTCTTAATTTCAAAAATTCCTTATTACTAAAAATACTATAAAAATCATTTAATTTCTCTGGATTTACTATTTTTACGAGTCTAAGAACTGACTCATAATGCTGATGCAAAATATAATACATATTTTTATTTACTTCTTATGTTTATTATAATCTCATAAAGAAATCCTTAAGTCAAAATAAAAACATATGACTATCAATCGGATTCGAACTAATAATCACCTTTATTTACGACACTTTCTGTGAATTTGACTCCAACAAAAAAACTCAGCATAAACTGAGTTTCTTTTATTTTTGGCTAGTTTTACGACAAATATGTCGATTACCAGCACAAAAAATTTGTTGGCTCGGGGGCAGGGATTTCCGCCTCAGCGAATTCGCCGTCGCTCACTCGCTTCGTTGTCGCGGTCAGCGTCCGACTTGCCCCCGGCAAGTCGTCCGACGCTCCCCTTTTCGCCGCTTTTGCTGAAGCGGCTCAAGACTCGCTTCTGCCCTGTTCGAATCCCCCCGCCTCTTCGAGGCGGATAATAAAATAACCAACACTCTGTGTTGGTTATTTTATTATGCTCGCTTGGAGGGACAGTTTTCGGACGTGGGTGGCTAATAATAAATAAGATTCACGTATTAAATTTATTGATTTATTAAAAATATGAGGCTTACTTTGCTTCTATTTTTTTGATATCACCATTTGAGACTCCAAGACCCAGATTACGCATGACACTAAATGCATCCGATGGTTTACCAAGGTAATGTATTTTTAAATCTACCGGATTAACATAGTAAGCTTTTCCAGAATCTTCAACTTTTAATAAAATTTTTCCAGACAATCTTTTAGGAGCGTATCCTTTAAAGCTATCAAAGTCTTTATTGCTTACGCCAAGGCCCAGCTCTCTCATGGCATTGAAAGCATCCGCCGGTCTGCCAAGAAAATATCTTTTATTATCGGTTGGATTTACATACCAACCCTCACCCTTAGACTCGACTTGCAATAAAATTCTACCAGCAAGTTTTTTCGAGAAA
>Ga0100378_1004564_pt1 | contig 12876 bp, 12 predicted proteins | sample CryGeymeta201502_FD_81535 | JGI IMG/M metagenome (GOLD analysis project Ga0100378, IMG submission 81535) | Groundwater microbial communities from Crystal Geyser aquifers in Utah, USA - Crystal Geyser metaG 2015-02 | ecosystem: Environmental > Aquatic > Deep subsurface > Groundwater | place: USA...
TAGGCCTTGGCAAGCTCTATATTATATTTCAAGTTAGTTATGTTTTCAGAACTATCTTTCATTGTATCCTTTGCTGATATTGAAGCCGTTATTGCTGCCTCAACATTTTACTTGTTGAGCTTGAATGTTTATTTTAACTGGAGGTATGATATTTAAGCAGAATGCATTTGGGAAGTGGCTGTTGAAACTTCAGTTTAAATATTTGCTAATGCTGACGTCTTTATCTTCATCACCTTTTAAGTTGAATTTACAGTAAAAATATGGTTTTCAAGATTGCTACCTGCCTTTGTAACCTACTATTTGGCTGCTTTTAATGCAGACATTTTATTGTCAAACGAGTCCTTCGCTTTTTGTAATTGCTCTTGATATTTATTTTTATTTTCTTAAACTTTGTCAACATATTGTTGGCTCAGCAAGACTGCCTTAAAGCTGTTTTCATATTTCTTTTCTAATATGGCAATTTGGTTCTCAAAATAAGGCATGTAAACTTTGGTCTGATTGTATATTTACCTGGCAATTTCTGCCTTTCTGTACTGCAATTAGTACTCTTGTCCGTTTTTATTTAAATCAGAAAGTAGACACTTCCAGTCATAGTCGGCCAATGGATATATGTTATTGACTGTCAAAGGGTTGATAGTGTATTTACCAAAGAAGGTCATGGGCTGAATGTTGACTGTAACAAATATATCTGCTGAGTTTCCTATGCTGTCTGCACAGTTGATTCCAATAGTATAACTCCCTTCTAATTCGAAAAATCCCCGAACAATTCCACTCTTTCTATCTCCTTCCAGCTATTCTGACATTCTCAAATAGGTGAACACATATGGAGGTTTACCCCCTACTCCACTGACTTTCAGCTTTATTTATTCACCAAACATGAACATTGTATTGTTGCTTTCGAGATACACTGATAGTTAAGAATAGTTTGGAAGAAGTAACTGATTCTTTGTCTCGAACTCAGGCCAATTTTTTTGTGTCACTAGAAAGATTGACCTTATTTATTTTCGGCAACCATCTTCAGTAAATGAAATTGTGATCGGAAATGAACCAACTTTATCAGGAGTACCTTCAATAATTCCTTTTTCCCTTCCTAATATTTTAGGAGGCAAGCCTTAAAATTCATACCGAGGTGAACGCATGCCAATCACTATGAACTGAAACCTGTATGGTTGTCCAATTAGGGCAGTGGGAGGTATAAGAGGAATCAGTTCTGTAGCTGGAGGACCATAGGTCGACGTGAGAAGAATGACCACAGCTAAGAGTAAGCCCCTACTTAGTGTTATCATCTATCAAACTAAAGCATTCTGAATAGGCTAAATTAAAACAGCGTCGACTCAACTAAATTACTGAAAATAAAAAGAAGGACAAATAGGTTGTTACTGTACTGAACGAAATCAATCCTATTAGATTACTTTGACTTTGGGAATTTATTCAATTTATTCATTGAACTATCGACCGTGGTATATGCTTTCCCTGAGTTTAACAATCCATTCCATCCACTAGCTTTTATCCTGATTTACAATGAATTCATTGATTTTTGCCTTCATTTCAGGAATAGTTTCTACCTAATCAAAGCTGAGGATCTAGGGTATGTCTTTCTTTTTGTTGTAGGAGTCAAAGTGCAAACTGTTGAGGTAGAGGCCGTTCGCTGGAGCTAAAGGAATGGTTATTTGATTCCTAAAGAATGTATTTTCGATGTAGCTTGGAGGTTCTCTGTTCAAAATGACCTTTATCACGCAGCCTATCATCTTTCTGATTTGATGATAGATGAAGCTTTGGCCGACTATGTTGAATATTACATTTTCTTCATCTAACTATTCAGCGTAAAATTGAATGATATACCTCTGTGACTGAGGATCTTTTGCTCTGAGAGTTTTAGAGTAATTGTGAAAATTGTGAGTTCCTATGTAAAATCCACAACATTCATTGATCTTGTCAAGTAGTTATTTGGTTTGTTGCTCATTTTTCATTCCTGAAGAGACCTTATTCTCAGTCGATTTAACATCAGATTTCTATTCTAACTTTACATTCAATTCATTTTTGAATATCTCTTCAGGAGAGTTGCTTTTCAGCAGCTCTGAACTGACTTCCTACACTTTTTTGTTGATGTTTCTGAACAATTCCTTTGGACAAATGTAACAGTAATGCCGACTTCTAATTACATGCCTCACTTAGAAGCGACTGGTGACTCTTTTGAACCCATGAAATACAATTTAAGTCCCTTCGAAGACCTCCTTGAGGTCAAGATATAACTTGTTCCTGTTCAGAGTGTTGTCACTTTCGAAGTAGTTTTTGTCCACAACGAATAGGCAGCTGACTGCATTGAAAACTGCGTGTACTCCTTTATCAGTTCGAGCAGCTCTCGACCATCTTTCCTGTTTTTATAATCGACCATGATGTGTTGATTCAAGAAAACCTGCATCATGGAGGCGCTTTGCTAGGAGGCCCTCGACTGTTACAACATTTTAGTCAATTTGAAACTGCATTCCGCTGAACTTAAGTCCATTGTAGCCGAAAAACAGACAGAGCCACAATTTTGGCATATAACAACTAATTAATATAAATGTGAGCCATCCTCTAAATAAGTTAATCAAAATGATAGTATTTAGGAAGCAGTTCAAACTGGAAACTCAAAACAAGGCAGCAAAAGGCTTCACTTACCGCTTTATGTTTAATTGCTGAAATGATATTTTGATATGATGATAAAAGTACAGCACTTTGTAAGAGTTGATTGAATTCTAATCACTGGGATCATTAGTCCTCATCTTCAAGAGGATATTTGTAAAGTCCTGGCTTTGGCCTGTCGAGTTAAGCTCTGAATAGTTGTTCAGCGATGATACTCTGAGCTACGCATTGGGTATAACGGTCGGTTGCTTCTTCCTGATCGCCTTTGGGGGTCCACTGGGATTGACCCAAGCAGAATTGCATTATCTTGGTATTGAAGTTGAGTCTTTCACCGATATTCATTTATTATTTATATCAACTCATTTCACTATTAATCCATTAAAGGATACTCCGTCAATCTTAAGAAATATGGTGATAAGCACAATCATTTTTTGTGATGGGTGATCCTGTGGGCTGTGATATTGCTGTACTTGTCCAAATCCAAGTGCAAGATACAGGCTTAGGGTCTATCTCGAGGAATGAATTGAGAACCAAAAGTTCCAATAAATTCATCAGGATTTTTGATAAAACTGACAGGGAATGTATATACTCCGAAATAGATGGCAGTCAAACTTTTGACTCTAGGATTATCAGTGAAGACACAGATATAAGCTCGAGGTCTTAGAGTAGAAAGCTGGTTGATGAGCTTCATGTTATCAGTTTCGATAAAGATGATATCAGCCTTGAGTTCAAAAGAATGAGCAATGGCTCCAAGAACTTGTTTATTAGCCTTTTTGAAAAAACTCTTCTTGTATTAGAAGATTCCCTTATAGTTAATGGTGAGTTCAGTTTATTGAGCAATCTGAATAGATAAGAAAATACCTTTCTGAGCATTCTTGCGCATTCTGTTGGGAAAAGACCGTTTGTAGTCTATCCTGAAGTCATGTTGGCATCAGTCAGATCCAGGACAGAGTTTGTGACATCTGATACTTCAGCTCTGGTTGGTCTGGGCTTGGTTTCCATAGATTCAAGCATCTGAGTGGCACAGATGACATATTTTCCAGCATCAATAGTCTTTGCCATCACGTATTTCTGTAAAAGACTGACTTTTTCGACGGGTACTTCCATACCAAGATCACCTCTTGCGATCATTATTCCATCCGCTACCTACAAAATTTCATCGATATTTTAAATAGCCTCATGATTTTCGATCTTGGCAATCAGATGCATGCTGGGGCCGTGTTCAGGGTCCTTGTAGAGTAAGTATCTTCTCAAGGTGGTCAAGTCATTGAGATATCTTGTGAATGAAACAGCCACATAGTCAACTTTATGCTTGAGACCAAACTACACAATATCGTGCTCATCGTAATTGCAAATGGTTGGAAGAGTTATTTTTAGACCTGGAAGGCACATATTCTTCTTGGAACCAAGCTTGCCATCGTTCAGGATTGTAACAGTGACAATTCCTTGTTCCATCTTTTTGACGACAGCTGAAATTCCTCCATCGGCAAAAAGGATCTTGCTTCCTACTTTAACTGAATATTGCAGGTCTTGATATGAGCATGCAATTCTTTCCTTTGTCCCTTCATGACTATAGTCAGTAGCTGGATAGGCCGAAAAATACTGATTTAAAGATTCTGTCCTTTGGTGAGTTCAATGGGCTTGTTGTCAACCATCACTCCAGTTCGAATTTCAGGGCCCTTGGTATCCAAAAGGATGCTTGTATGACTTTGGGGTCGACTTCTGAGAGCTTCTCTCACGCCTTCCATCTGACCGTAATGCTAAGCATGATCTCCATGTGAGAAATTAAGTCTTCCAACATTAAGACCCTGATCAATGAGCTTTCCAGCTTATTCTGGGTGTTCAGTTTTAGGTCTATATCGTTATATACTTACCCAATGGTGCAGACAGTTTTTGTTCTTTTGATGCTTTTGGGGAAGACATCGAGCAACAGTTATGCACTGAGATCGTGGGTCATTTGAGGAGTGACACCGTACGGTTGGGCAGTCCTATGAAGCAATGATCCAAAAATACGACTGGCCTTAAGTAACATGAGTTTATTCTAATCAATTAGTAACAAAATAATACGTTTGATATAAACATCAACTATAGAATTTAAATCATAATTTAACTGCAGAATCATAACTTTTATCTTTCAATTTCCAGCATCGAAAGTAGGTCAAAGCTACTAATTATAAACAAAAACCCTTAAGGATGATGATGATCATTTCAAATATGTCGATGTATATTAGGATTTCGATCAAAAACGAAACTGAAACATTTTTGAAACTTCAAGAATCATAATCAAAGCTGTAAACTATATTTTTACCCTCGAATCAATATTTAAAGCTTAAAATAATGTTGTTCTAGTGTTCATTATTTAACTAATAAATCATATTTTTTTATTCTTCTACCTCCAGTAACGGTAGTAAGTCAAGGCGGCAGTAGCTAAGATCACAAATAAATAAACCCCGATGACCATAGGATAGTTGAATCCTTCAAATACTCCTGCTTCTGTGTATTTGAAACCTTTTGATTCATCGCATGCTTCAGAGCAACTATTGCAAGTACAAGGGCTTTCAACTTCAAATCCATGCAGTTAGGATCCAGTGTAATTACATGAAGTCAATTCCGTTGACTTTTCATCCATATCGTTTCCAAAATATATTCCTTTTGTTTTGTCATATGTGAAGAATACGTTGATATACTGAATGGCGTTATCTATTGCATTATGCCCTTGGAAGGCTAGGAAACCTGATGGGCTGCTCATTGCACTGACTGAAGTGACAAAAGGGACTCTTGAGCAGCTGGCATAGAGTTGGCATGCGGTATTTGCTTCAACTGTTAGATTAACTTCCTGAGCCATAATAGTCTGTCCAGGCTTTCCAGGATCCGGATATGGATAGTATTAGTTGCTTACATTTACAAAATCTCCTTGATTTGGTGAACATATATACTGGCACCAAAACCTTTTAAGATTGATACTACAAATGTCGCACCCTCCAGATTTTGTATTGAAGACTCCTTCGATTTGAATGAAATTGGCAGCAATGGTCTTGTGGTTGTACTAGTTACAGCAAACATCGCTACCAATATACTCCTTGCAAGCTGTCATTGTGTAATTTATCGGATAGGCGTCTCCTGAGTAGGGAAAAGGGTTGAAATCCTCAGCCACTGAGAAAGCACATTTGGAAGCTGTCTGGAAGATTAAAAGAGTCAAGGTGAGTACTTTTAGGCTGACTGCTAAGAACATTTGAGTTGAGAATATGATGATTATTACATTTAAGCATAATTTACGAGTAATTAATCAAAGGAGTAACAACTGTCTGGCTTCATATTGAAAATAAGAAATATTTTGAACGCAATAAATTTCTTTTTTTCATCATACAAATAAATAAAATCAATAGGGAATCAATGAGATTTCACAAAATCATTCTTACTTTTTCTTCTGGCTTCTGTATCTCAAGTAAGTCACTATAATAACAACAAGGAAGGTGAATCCATAAAAACTTAGCACTAGCGTTGTGTTGAAGCCCTAAAAAACATTAGATTCGAAATATTGAAATCCTTCATTTGGGTCACAAGATTCTTCGCAACTGTTGCAAGTGCAGACTTTATCAATCTAAAAACCATGTAATTCAGTTCCTTTGTAGTCACAAGAATCTACAGGGCCAGTAGCTTATCTCCCACTATCTTCTCCAAAGTAAAGGCCCTCACTTTTATTATAGGTAAAGGAAACACTGATAAATTGGAGAGCATTGTTAATTGCGTTATGTCCTTGAAAGCTGAGAAAACCGGCTGGACTGCTCATGGCGCTGACTGAAGTCACAAAAGCTACTCGCTTGCATGCCTCATAGAGGGCACATGCTGTACTTGCTTAAACTGTTAGATTGGCTTATTGTGCTACGATGGTCTTTCCTGGCTTTTGAGGATCGGGATAAGTATAGTACTCTTTGCTTACTTTGAGAAAATCAGACTGGCGAGGTGAACATGCATACTCGCACCAGAGCCTTTTGAGATTGATTGAGCAAATGTCACATCCCCCTTCTCCGCCAAAAGCTCCATCCAATTGCTTGAAGTTGTCAGCAGTAAGTTTAGCGTTATGTTCGTTACAGCATACATCTTTCCCGATGTAATCTTTGCACATTTGGAATGTGTAATTTTGAGGGAAGGCTTAGCCATCATATGGATAGGGAAGCCCTCCTGGTGGTGGTTGGGTATAAACACATTTCGAGTTGGCACAGATTAGGAGAAAAGCTGCTAAAAGTAATAGTTTCATCAATGTTGGAATAATATTATGAGGCGAAAGTTAATCTCCCATTGCATCGATCCAAGTCGATATGGTTTCATATTTTTACTTTGATTAGAAATTACTTATGGACTCAGACAAACCAAAATTAAGAGAATAGGCGAAATCGCTTCTGCTCAAAGGATGCTATAAAATGGCAGCCATAAAGTATCAGAGATTGATTGATCTTGGCTCAGAAGGCTTCACTCAAAGGTAATGGTCCGTTGTATACCTGAACCAAGGAATTTGTTATCAATTCCTCGAACAACATCAAAAAGCATTAGACCTCGTAACATTTATATGATATAGGCAAACAGAAGCATAGACATTGATCCTACTTACGAAAAAGCTTACTATCGAAGAATGCAAATTTTGAGATAAATGAAGAGTCTAGAAGCCGCCATCAAATCAATCCCTTCTTGGATAAAAAACAAATAAATTGAATAAATGCTGAACTAGGTCAAAGAAGAGTACTATGGGTCTTTGGGGCTCAATGATTTGATGGAAAACCTACTGTCTGGAAAAGATGTTGAGATGTCGACTATTAAAGATAGTCATACAAGGTTTTACCAGAAGTAAATATCTTTGAACTCAGACTGCTGGCACACTTAGAGGTGGAAGACTCTAAAGAAAGTTGGGGACAAATTGGGCACAAAATAGCAAAATATTACTCAATTTTAAAAGAAAAGAAATAAGAACAAATCTTAGAGTCCTTTTTGCATATTTTGCATTCACTAATTGTCAAAACCTTTGGAAATCATCAAGAATGGCAAAAGGCAGGAATTATTTTGAAATAATTTTGGCAATAATTCATAAAGCAGGGTGATCCATTTGCAAAATAATCATGTAGTGAAGAGGATCTCGAAGAAAAAGAGTAATATAAGCTTGCAAAGTATGCTCCTCTATGTAAATAAACTCTTCTTCTGCTCCAAAAAATGATATCGAGTTAATTTCTACCTCTTGATACTTTCTTCGATTCTTGCTTACAGATGGCTGGAAATATGCTTCACCAACAAGGAAACCATTAATTTGGAGATATTGTACACAAGTGCATTGTTCACATTATCAGTTTGTTGGAGCAAGCTATGGGACATAGTCTGTTGGGCTGGCTTAAGAAATCATTTCTTCTGACTGATACTCTTATCCGCCTTCGTTTGCATTTTGAGCCCGATCTCAAATTTACCTATATCAAGCTATAAAACTTACTTTATCTGAGATTTTCTTATCTTCATTAAAGTCATCAAAACTCTCCTAATCCTCTCTTTGATGTTAGTCAATAAAAAATCAAACAGTTCTTTGAGGCTAAAATCAACAGCTTTGTCGTCATGTATACTTTTGAACAGTTTATTCATAAGCTAGATAGGCAGACCTTTAAAATGTCGATTTAAGAGATTGAGGAAGAGCTGGACATTATGAGAGAAGTGGGTGGCAAGAAAAAGAACAAATAAACTGACATGCAAAAATAATTTGAACTTATATACACTTCTATAATGCTTAAGATAGATCTAAGACATGCAACAACCCGAATCAACCTTCCTTCTCTACTTAGCCACAAGCATAACAGATAGACAATTTACGACCAATCTCTTTCGGATCTGATCATCAGCACTCTCCTTCTCCTTGCTATCAGCAATAAAAGGAGCCTTATAGAAATTCTCAACCATCCTCACTCCATCACCGATATCGTCCATCAATTCACAACTGATAAATTTACACAGCAACTCTAAAGCATAGCCACAGCAACCAGCTTCATCTATTTAATTGTGGTCGATATTGAACTTGAGCAGCAATAAATATACGCAAAGAAGATGGGAGTCACATTAGAATAAATTTAAAAAGCCAGACAGCTTCAGAAGGAGACAATTGACCCTCAAATAAAAGAAGAATTCAATAGGAAAAGATCATAATTCATTGACTACATGATAAAGCATTGGAATGAGATAATAGTCAATATGAGCATATTTTTGCTCAAAGTTAAAGAAGAACAATGCTTGTCAAAATGGGGAAAGATTATGAAAGAGTTAGCCAAGCACGATGTTTCCAGATTTCACCATTCTAAGATCATAGAAGTGATGCTTGAATCATTCAAAGTAGAGAAAGCTGCAAGTGGATAGTTTTTTTCGTTTCTCTGCAAAAAGATGAACACAAACCTGCTGAAATATGAACATATTCAAGCCATTTGTAATATTCTTATCTACAATGTTGAAAATGCTGAGCACTAACTGATCATATTTTAGTCACTGCTGGGGCTGATTAACATGACATCAAACAATACCAACAAGATAAAAATTCCCATCAAACCTCTTCAAAGATGCCTGTTTGAAGACAATCAGTATATCATTCATGGAGCTCTTTAACTTCTCAACAATGTCCTCATTTATTAATCGAAGAAAGACATCGAGCAGCTCAAATAACTTAGAGATTTGCTATAAAAATACTTCAAGTATTTACGTGAAGAGATCACCAAAGAAGATCAGATTCTTCTGACTGACTACTCTCACCCTTCAAGAGTTTATAGTACCCTCATATCGTTGGCAATTGTGATGGACCTCGACTATCTCTAGGAATTCCAAGATTGGTAAACTTCTTAAAAATACTTGAAAAGAATCAAACCTCCAAGAGGAATCACTTTTTTCAAGATGGCAATGTACATGAAGATGAAAAAGAGACTGCATGGACAATGGTGGCAAAACTTTACAAGATAACTTGACGAGCTCTAACAAACGAATCCTGGCTATTGGATGAAATTGAAACAATATATGAATTGATGTGTTTGATTGATACAAGAATGCTAATACTCCTTATAATAAATGAAGAATCATGCCATAAGGTTGACGCCTTCGCCACTTTTGTACTGCTCTATCAATAAATCTAAATTGAAGTCTGGAACCAAGCTAAAACATTCCACACTTTTATGAAGTTTTCCGGAGACCTTTGATTCCTTCTCACGAATGAAACTTCTAAGCTCACCCATGCCATGAGTCAGGTTGCCAGCGAAGTCATATCCATGAATGACTCCTTGACGCAAAATCAAGAAATAGTCGTCAAGGCTCTTTTTTGATATTCCCACAAGTTTTGCTGCTTCAATTAAGCTCCATGATTTTTTTTAGTGAAGATTTCTCCATAACTTAGTCATCACAATAACTTCGGAAATATTTCTGTGAGGTTCTCTTGTCCTTTTGGTAGCTGACTTTCCTTTTTTTAATTTTCCTACCTCTATTGAATGTTTGGCTTCCGAGCTTTATCCTTTGCTTTTTACTTCAATGGGCTCTTCTTTCATTTCATCATTTTATGAGCATTTTCCACTTGATTCTTCTTTTTCTTCGGTTTCTATTGTTTGATTTTTCATTTATCTCTTGAGGTAGAGGAGACTATTCTCAATCTCATCATTTGTTTCCTTTTTGGCAGTCAGGGACAAGGGTTTTTCCTATTCAGAACATTCTGGACTGCTAGGGCATCCTTAGCAGCACTATTTTCCAACACAAAGGGTGCAGGCATCCTTCAGGCAGGCATTGCTGTTTGCACAAGGACAGCAAACTGCTCCTTCGTCGAGGTTTGAATTAAATGTTTGATTCATGTTGAACTTTTATTATGCCATATTGAAAAGTTCAAAACCTGAAGTAGTCACAGGTTTGAAGGACTTAGGCTGGAACAAAACTATCGGTTCGAACTAGGAGTTTTATTTGAATATTTCATTATTAGCTTTTTCAAGTGGGTAGGACTTAAGGATTATGTCTCGTTAGTTGAGGGAGTATATCTTGATTCTGCAAAAAGTCTTCGGCTCGATAATAGAATTAAATTTAGGCATGTAAAATTTCCGATCGTTGGTGGTGAGCCCTTTGTTTGTGAGGTATAGCAGAATTCTGCACAATGCAATTTATTAGTTGGCAACTTAGAACTGAGATATATTCACGTAAAAAGTTCGAGTGAGGTCTTCTTCGTCGGTGATGATAAACTTTCGACAGAGCTTCTCTCGCTGAGGGAAGCCGGTTCTTGTTTAATGTTAGTCACAGCAGCACATAGAGATATTTTACTGTAATAACAAATTATAAAATTAGGGGTCCTGAACAGGAATTAAGCAATCAATTTACGGTAACTCGAAAAAAACATCTAAATTTCAATCCTGAGAAAGTCCTAAAATTATTTATGCTTTTGATTCAATAAGTAAAATATTATGATGAAGGAGCGTAAACTATTTGACCCCGATAGTCGACTAAAAATATACAGCAGACTAACAGCTTAAAAATAAAAGTATCATTCATCGTCCATTCAGCAAATTGATACCCGTTGTGCTCTTCTTCCATAACGAAAAAACATGGAAATAGTTCAAGCAATACCTTATCATAGCCATAGATCCATAGTACTCAGTGCATCAGCTTATTCAAATGTTGCAAGTCAAGCTTGTCTGGAGGGGCTACCTTACATAACAAAATAAAGCAATTTTTATAAGTGTAGGAGACCTACAGATCACAGCAGCTTTCGGTAAGTTTGTCACTATGAAGATAAAAAAGTAAAGGCTCTCTATGACAAGTACAAGAAAGAAGATGGCTGGTTGGAACTTAATGTGACAACCCTGAGCTCATTTGGCTGATTTTTATCAATTCTTATATCAGAGTTTATGTACAATCATATGGATCATTCGCTATGATACTTTAGGTGCTGGATCAATTCCTCATTACTATTGAAGTAGCTGTAGCATACAGTACACAAGAGCCTGTTTGAGTTCATCTAGTCATTTTTGGCCTCTATCTTTTTCAACATTTATGCGTTGCTTAGATAGGAACTCATAGTTACTGGCTTGATCTATTCCTTGAAAAATTATTTGAACTTATCTGCAGCTCGGTTTGTTTCTTCTTGATCCAGCTTTCTATTCATCTTTTTTTGATCTGATATGATATTAACTAAAACACGAGAGTTGACTTTGTTTTTAGGAATAATACTGGGCTTGATGCTTCCTCTTTCTTATATTTTGTTCCCTTTCTAAGGTTATTGAGGTGGATGCCGTCTGGGAGAATCATTTCGAGACGATATTGACTTCCTATAAGATTTTGAGTCATCACGATCAGATTAACGTGATCTAGATCTTGATGAGATTTCTGAATAGTGTGCTTTTTTCTTATTTTTCTTTTTATCTTTATGCTTTGACTTCCTTTATCTTTTCTATTAGATCTCTTTTACTTTCTCTTTTGGCATGAACTATCAAAATTATTAATATCAAAGTGATGACAATCATGCTAAACTTTATCTCACACGCTTTTTTTCCTTTTTTTTCTGAATTGACTCTGACCTTCTCGAGATTGCCAGTGACAGGTACAACTTTCTCAGAGGTAATCAATTTTTTGAATTCAAGGTCACACTCTTTATTTTCCCAATCTTCTCTGGCCAATTTTCCAGTGATTCGTTCTTCTCGATCTTTAGTGTATATATTTTCCCACCATATTTTGTGAATAGAGAAGAGTGCGACGACGATCACTGCACAGATAATGTTGATAATGAGAGTGATCATAAAACAAGCATTTGTATTCCAGGTTGTTTCATATACAGTCGGATCCATGTTTCTGTTCTCAATGGCATCGATGAGAGTCAAAAAAGTGGTTCCAATTTGGATATAGATAATGATTTCAATGAGCTTGACCATGCTTGTTTGAGGAATTTTTTCATTGACGGTTGGCAAGAAGGCCACGAAAGCCAAAGTCACAGTTGCTATTGTTGCGATCTTATCAGCTAATACGTTACAAGCCGAATAATAGATGCTAAGATTGATGAAAGCAAGGACCCACATTGGAACTGTCAAAGCGATCAGAGATGAGAGAGGATATTTGTAGAGAGGAATTCTAAAGTGAGTGTATTGAAAATTTTTCACTTTTTTATCCTTTAAAGGTGCTGAAACTTGACCCTGAACCTATATTTTAGGTTTCTCTTTACTTGTATTTCCAGAGCCTGATGAGGTTAAAATTTTGACATTGCTTTCGTAGTCCTCAACA
>Ga0100378_1004567_pt1 | contig 12874 bp, 11 predicted proteins | sample CryGeymeta201502_FD_81535 | JGI IMG/M metagenome (GOLD analysis project Ga0100378, IMG submission 81535) | Groundwater microbial communities from Crystal Geyser aquifers in Utah, USA - Crystal Geyser metaG 2015-02 | ecosystem: Environmental > Aquatic > Deep subsurface > Groundwater | place: USA...
ATTATATTTGAATATATTAATTTATTATACCGTAAATAATTTATGTGTTATAGGTAATTTAGTATAAGTTTTAATTTATTATATAGCAAAATAGTTAAAATATTTCAACTAATAACTACCATTACCAAATAACAATAAATTTTATTTATAATTAATTATTAACAATTATAACAATAATAAAATAAATGAATTTACTAAATCTTGAACAACTATTTAAAAACTTAGAAAAAGTAGAAAAATGTGTATATTATAGTTACGATCCTTCAACAGTAAAAAAAAATATGAAAAGACATTCCTACTACGAAGATATAGAAAAAGACTTCCAAGATGAAGTCGAAACTTATGGCTGCTTGCCCTTTAATAAAAGTATATCAATTTTTATTTAATACAAATTTCTTACCTATTATAAATAGGTAGCACCCAAGAACAAGATAATAATCCAAGAATTAGTAGGTTTAAAAAAACTTTTAATACAAAGTATTTAAAAGATCAAGCAAAACAACAGAAAAAATACGAAACAGGTATTTTCAATGACAAAAAAGAAAACGATAAGAAAAATGTATTTGGAGAATATAATAACTCGAATTTTATAACAAGAGGATTAAATCATGTAGAAAAAGTAGCAGAATATTTTGCGGTTGAAAATGTAAAAACAGATCCTGCTGTAGCGAATTTGGTTAATCAGAAAAATTTTACCCGGCAAAGGAATAATACTAAGCAGCAAGCACCTAATCTTTTGGGAATGCTTAATGCTCAAACCAAAAAAGTCGTCGAGGAAGAAAAAATATTCAACGCTAATTTAGAATTAGAAAAATTCGATAAAATGTTTAACGATACTCCTAATCAAATTTTAAAACCAATCAGAAAACCAATATTATCTTTAGACATTGTTGATAAAATGGACAAAAAAATAAATCAATTTCGTTCTCACTCCAACATTAAGCCTTGTGAAAGAGCCTACATATTAACAGCAAATCTCAACCAAATTAATTCTAAAAAAGCTAAAGAAAAAATGGAAAAAACTAAACAAGACTTTAGATGTAAAGTAGTTAATAATCCGCTTACTCCGTTTAAAAATCAGCTTGATGATCCTTTTTCATTTAAAGATTATAACTTTGATCCATTTTTTAAAGAGCTAAAAGTAATAAAGAATTTACCAGAGAAGAAGACAAATAACGTTTTTGAAAATATTGAAAGTATTGAAAACATTGAAAATTTAGACAATAAAAAAAGTAGTAACGATAAAGGTATGAACCATTATCCGACAGAAAGTCAGAGGTTGAATACAACAGGGACATCAAGTTATATAAATATAAATAATACTGGTAACATAGTAAAAAATAAAACTTCAATGGCTAAGTTTAGTAATAATTTTAGTAATAAAACTTTTTCTGATTCTAAGAAGACAAGTAGTTATAGTAATATGAAGGAAGTAATAAGATCAGTAGAGATTCAAAGAGATAATTATGTTGATCCAAAGTTTAGTTTCAATATTATAAACAAATCTAAGAAAATAAAAATCGTAGATAAGCTTGATAAAGCTAACCAAGTAAAGAATACAAAGAATATAAAGAATGTAGGAGTGCAAAATACTAGTCATTTTAAACAACTGTTAGAGAGTGCTAAAAAAGAAAATCAATTAAAAATGCCTAATTTTGAGCCTTTTTCAAAAGTTATGATGACGACAGGAGATAGTACTACTTATTTATATACTAAGTGAAACAAAAATTAAGTAAATGTTAATATTATTATGATTTTTTAAAATAAAAATATAGTAATAGTAATTCATATAATCTAATCTTATAAAATATACTTAAAATTACTATACTATAATTTATAATAAATTTACAAACATTAAAGTTATTCAAATATAACAAAATAATAATTACTAAATAATAATCAATAATAAATTAATAAAATAAAAAAATATGGGAAACAAAACAACTAAAAAGAAAGTAAGTATTTTATAATCATAATATTAACTTAAACATAATAAAGCTTCCAGCATCTATCGAGGATAAAGTTCTAAAACTATTTAGATGTATTGATACAGACGGATCAAAAACTATAGACAGGGCTGAGACCCTAAAGTATTGGTCAAAAAACTTTCCTAAATTAAACTCAAATGAATTATTTAACCAAGTAGACAAAAATAATGATAATAGTATTCAAGAAGATGAATGGGTTGAATTCTGGGCAAGAGTACTTAGCTCCGGTCACAGTGAAGAAGAAATTGCGGTTGAACTTGATAATATGTTAAATGGTGGTTCTTGGGTTAAATTTGAAAATGTAAATGATCTCCAGAATAATCAAAAGAGAAAGAATAAATAGGAATATAGAATGAATAGGATAGTTATAAATTAATATAATCATTAAGAATATTATTAATTGTTTAATATAGTATTAATTTCTATTCAAATATTCTATTCTCATTGTATATGTATAAAATTACTTTAATACATTTTCATTAATTGATAATTTCAGTTATTTATTGGTGGTTGTTGTATTTTTAACTTTTCAAGTAGTAGTATTATTAGTATTAGTATTAATAATTTTTAAATAATAGTTAAATACTAAAATTTAAATGGAATGTATTATATTATAATACAATTAAAAAATATTATTATTATTCAATAAATTTAAATTATATATTAAATTTTATAATATGAAAAATACAACTAAAAACCAAGACAACGAAGATATCATTGATGTAGAAGCTCCCAAATATGATTATTGGAAGAAAGATGATATAAATGAAACAAGGACTACTATGCCTACAAAAATAGAAGATAAAACTTTAGAAGAGCAAACAAACTTAAAAAAACTTAGTTCACAAGGTTCTCACTGGAATAACGCTAAAACATGGTAAATAACCATAATAATTGTGTAAATTATTGAATACAAATTAATAACTTTAAATTCTCCTTACTCTTATATTATTCTTAATATATTAATATTAATATTAACATTATTATAGGGAAGAAAAGCATCTAAAGAAAGACCAAGTAGAGAAATTTTTCAATGAAAATATTACTAAGAAGTCTTTTAATAATATATTCCAAATTACATTAGTTCACAAATACGCTGGCGATGTAAATAATATAAATAAAATTTTAGACATACTTCGTTTTCAGTAATAACAAACTAAAAATACTATATGATTGTTCAATGAGTTTTAAAATAGTAGGTAATAAACTAAATAATTATTGTTGATAATTGTTAACTAATCTTTACTTATAACAGGTCTAGGTGAATTCGAAAAAAATAACGGAGAAATCGACATAAGCGATATAACAGATAGTGACTTTAACTTTGTTTATAATAGCTTTTACGCAGAGAATAGTAATAAATTTAAAGGGTTAGTTAAAGCAATGCAACAAGATATGGAAACAGCAATAAAGGATACATTTAATTTAATGAAAAATGACATATTAAGCAAATAAATAGGAATATTTAGAATTTTCTAGAATACATAGAATAATTAATAGTAGTTATATTTATAATTAAAATATAATTAAAAATTAAGTATTATATTTATTTGAAATTTATATATGTTTATTTAACTTATAATATAATATTATATAATATTATATAATTTCAAAACGTAAAAATTAGCTAGTCAATTGATAAATTTCAAACTTACTCACTTCGAAGTTCCCATCTCCAAATACACAGCTTTGAAAATTATTGTATTCGAAACTGCTTCCATTTTTTAATTTAGAATTTAAACTTAAGGCAGGTCCGTTTAGTCCTGTTCCGATTATTATACTACTATCATCACAATACAAAGTATCTTCATCCTCACAATTTTCATAAAAATTTACTTCAGGCAAGATCGAAAACAAATAAATAAACGGAGGTCTTTCAAAGTTATTCGTCTTCTTAAATAGATTACTGAGAATTCCTCCAAATACATTATTATTAGTATCAAGTATTAAAAACATTATCCATGTATCATTACTATATTTTTTGTTTAGGTTATATACCTGAGTTATTGAGTAGCCATTTTCCTCTGCGAGATATATTCTTGATAAATTTTTGATTGCTAAATAAGGGGGGAGTTGTTTCCATAAGGCGATAAAGCAGCATTTATCAATAAAAGAGATTTCTGGTTGGACATATGGGATATAGAAAGTCTTCAGGTGTTTATAGATGTCTGTAAATGAATCACGTTTACTCATAGATTCCTTTTCTGTTTTAATTACAAACTCATATTTATTATTATGTTTTGTAAGGCTATATTTATAAGCTGAAGCAAAAAACTCATCGACATCTTTGATTAAATTTGATTTTGCTTTTATTGTACTTATTATCTCATTTCTATTATTTGTAGAAACAATATCATACTTAGTAAACTTTAGAATAGCATACACAACTCTAAATAAAGATTTTACTCCGTCATGTAAAAATAGCATAAGCAATCTTGGAATAAAGCAAGGCCGTAAGTATTCAAAAAAAAAACTATTTATCATACTTTCTATAAGATGGTCGATTTTAAAGCCGATTACTTGAAAGTGACTTAAGACTTCCTTACCAGTGTCTGAAATTCCATAAAATGAATAGATAAACGAGCGATAAATGCACACATAGTCAACATAATTAAATTTAAAATGAAATCTAATTTTATAATTTTCTTCTGTGTTAAAGTTAATATTCATGTCTATTAGTTTACTCATAAAATCAAATGTTTCATTCTTTTCACAAAAAAGGAGAATTAATGATGTTATTCTTATGATTAAAGGAGAGTATTCAATGATGGGAAACTTGTTATAAATCATCCATAGTATTTCTTTTAAATTATTAACTCCTTCGTCATTTAAAAAGTGTGTAGGTAACGACTCATCAAACGTATCAAAAACAGTCATATATGGGACATAATTATTATCATACAAACTCTTTGTATCAAACTCCTTATAGATTAATTTTAGTTTTCTATTAAAATCTTCTAAGGTAAATTGCTTATCTACTTTTAAACAAGTTAATAAAAAGATTCTATAAAATTTTAACGGAAAACCTTCTCTACTAATTTTTTGGAAAGCAGAAGAATTTATTAGATTTTCAGTTTGTAGACAACTATTTATATAACTCTCACTAAACTTATTAGTTTTTAATTCTGTTGGATCAAATGCTAGTTTATTCTCTGTCAAAAATTTGGTATTAAAATACTTAGTAAACGTTTTATCTTCTTTAAGACCATTAGAACTAGAACTTGGACTTAATTTATCCATATTTAGTAATGTAATTAATAATAAAGTAATATATTTATTGTACAATATTGAAGTATATTAAAATTAATTATTTTTATATTCTACAACTTTATACTCTTTATTATAATTTATGTAAAAATTATGTAGTACATAGTAATATAATAATTATATAATACAATTTATTTTATTTATAGATATATGATACTTAGCAAATAAGCTATTATTTAGGTAATATACTTTTATAGTTTTTTTTATCATCTAATCACTATACAATCATGCTAATATTACATGTTTTATTCAAATAAATCCTCTTAGCTTGACATATTGAGTTTTATTCCCATCTTCGATGATTTCCTTAATTTCTGGGTTGCTTATTTTGATTCTTTTGATATCTGCTTTAGTATCAATTGATTTAGACTAAGAAAAAGTGTTATAGAAATGTTTATGTGAGTATATAATTATATATATTATTATTTACGTTTTTATTATGTCCTATAAATTTTAATTGAGGGTGTTCATTGTTTGGACTCTTTTCATGTTTTTCAATAATTTGTTTATGTTTTTTTAACATACCAGTTGCATAAAAGAATCTGCTATTTACTAAATTAGTCTTCTTTTTGTTCTCTTTCTCGTTAAAATAAATTCTTGCAAAACCATCATAATTATTAATTGGCTTTTTAGAATACTTATCTGGATCATTTATTTCTGAATCAGACATTACTTTCGTTCGTAGATTTGGCTTAAAAGGCTTAGGGAAAAATCCAACCTTTGCAGTTTCTGAATTATCAATAAAATTATAGTCTCTAATATAACTAAAGATATTGTAAATTGATTAATAATATTATTTTATTATTTACTATTTTTGATTTTCCATTTTTTCTTCTAATAGTTCAGTTTTAATTTTTATTACTGAATTTTTTAGTTGATTTTGTTTTCTTTGTAGGCTTTCTAATTAATATTTAATAAATATATAAAATTAAGAACTTCTTACCTTTGAAATTTCCAAGAGTTCCTTCATTTAGCATTTTTTTGTAACGTATAGGAGCTGATCTGAGTTTATCAATTTCATCATTTTTGTGATTTCTTTTAGGTATTGGTTTTAGAAAGTCATACTTTTTCTCAGTGAAATTTTGATTTTCCTTTAAACTCATATGAAAATAGTCTGTATTCTCTCTATCTTCTATGTATTTTAGATCATTATTTTCTTTTGTCCTAACATAGTTATATATTGCATTTTTAGTATTATCATCAATTTGAGTATGCTTGCTATTTCCTGTTGATTTATCTTGCATCCGTAATACATTAGGTAATATATTATCGTTATAAGAATTAGGCTTAGCAAGCTTTCCTGTTAAATTAAACTGGTCTGGATTTACTATCTTCTTCTTTTTGTTGAAGTTTTGTAAAGTTGTTGAGCTAAAAGTTTTTATTTAATGTTAATGTTAATGATAAATAAATTTATATATAAACTCTATGGAAACATATAGGAACTATTATAGGCAATGAATAACAGATTTATATTTACTTTTGTTTTAGTATTTGAAATGGGTTTATAAGAAACGATTGCAGAGTATTTGCTTTAGGATCACTACTTATGCTTTTTGGAAATTTCAATTCTTTTTTGTTGATGTGAGAATTTTGAAAAGTTTTTCTGGATAAACTTTCATCATTCATTTAATTTCTGTTAAGTTTTATATTTTTAAGTAAATTAATTATTTGTATGTATATTTATTTTTAACTTATTATAATAATATAGCAATATAAAGTTTATAAATAAATAACAAATTAAAAACAAATTTAAATCAACTTTTAAAATATTAAAAGTTATTAATGTTCGTTTTTTAATAATAAAAATTCATTATTTTACTTTAATGCATCTTTATTATTGTCTAAAAATGTATTAGCAAGTTGTCTGAATACAATATTTGGAACTAAATCTTTACTATCAACTGTTTTGTCAGTAAGAGGATTTGTATTTTTTGATAAAAACCATAATTCGATAGCTTTTCTTTCAAAAACTGATCCGTCTGATGTCATTACAGGGTCAAAGAATAAATCTCCTGTTAATGGGCATGTGAGTTCTGTTGGTATTTCTCCTTTTAGTTTATTGCTTAATTTGAGTGTGTTTTTATAACTTTCTAATTTATCTCCAGATAATTGAAGCATATACATTTTCTCAGTAGCTTCTTTTAGTTCAGGAAATGTCTTGTTTGATACTCCTACCAAACTGGAATCAGTACTTTTGCTAGATCCTGCGCCTAGTCCTTTTATAGGTTTTATAGTCTTAGTTTGTATTTTAATAGAATATTGTTTGAGAGCATTTGATACTTCTTCTATTCTTTCTTTGGTCTGTCCTCTATCAACCATATCTTTAATATATAAATCTAAAGTTCTAGTCCCTGATGTTATAGCAATTGCTCCTAGGATTACATCAATACAAGCTTTTGGATTTGAAATCTCTAATACTCTTTCTGAACCTAAAGTAGCTTGCCATTGAGTGATAATATCAGGCTCATAGTCAGTATCCCAAAAACTTTTTTTAATATGAAAAACATTATATTGAGTCATAAGTTTTTTCCAGACATCCAATGCTTTTACTTCTTTTCCGATTTCTGAACCTAGGCCAGCTTGTAAGACTTTTGGTGAGATTAAATCCCAGTAACCTTCGTCACCTGTAACAAAGAAAAATGGATAGTCATGGTTTACTAATCCACAATGTTCTGCATAAAAGAAGGCGGCTAGTTCATAAGACTCATGTTGATTACCTCCACCACCTCCTTCTAAAAACATTTTAGAAAGAAGTTGATCTATTCCCTTTCCCTGTCCAAATTCTGAAGTTTGTAAAGGAACATCATCGCTAGTATGATCACCAATTGCACAGAAACTAATACTTGGATTTTTTAAGTATTTTTGAATCATTAATTGCCCATAAAACATAGGAAGCTTATCATAAATAATTTTTGACCAATCTCCCATTGAACCAGTAACATCTAGGGCAAATACTATTGGGTCTCCTCCATTACATATAAGTTTTTGTTCTTTCCATCGTCTAGGGTCCATGCTAAATGCAAGCTGAGTATTTTGGCCAATAAGAGTATCAGCTTTGTTTGAGTAGTCATTTCCGCTGTTATTAGAAACATTGTTGCTTGGTACAACGTAATCATCATCTCTATCATAGTAACCACCTCCCATTGATTTGAATAATATTAATTAGGAAACTCATTTAATTTATTTAATTAAATCATTTAGTATTATAAACTCTTATTCAAATATTAATTTATTAATTTATTAGTTAAATTAAATATTTATAATCAATTGAACAATTAATTAAATGGAATTTAAAAATCATTACAATGACTTTCATAATGCTAAGAATGATTTATCGCATGAAGTCAGTGTGAAGAGCGATAATAGTGAAAAGTTATATGAGGAATCTCCAAACAAAAACTATTATGAAAGTAATAAGAAATCGGAATATAAAAATGGTAACTAAATAATCAAATTTAAAATTAATTTGTAAATATATTTATTAATATAATCTTAATTAAAGACATACTAGAAGACGAATCTTCCGAATTAGAACTATTTCAAAATTCAGATAACACTAAAAATAAAAGACAAAATAACAACAATATCAATAACAAATACGACAAATATGATAAATACAAAAAAGTCGAAAAAGACGAAAAAGACTCTAGTGTAAATATTTCGAATGAAAATGATACATCTGAAATTAACAATCTTCATAATAATAAGATTAGAAAATATAGTAATGAAAAGAATAATACTGGTAATAAATCAAATAATAAAAATAAATTTGAATGGTATGATGAAATAAAAGATTACGAAAAGGAAAATAAGAAACAATACGAGAAATACGAGAAGTATGATAAGTACGAGACATATAAGGAAGAGCCTGAAGAACTCACAAAATATGAGGAGCTACCAGAACCTAGAAAATATACACAATTCACTCAAATTACTCAAAATAAGTCATCGCTTTTAGATGATCTCCAAGAAAAATGGAATACAATAGAAGAAAATAAAAAAAGGAAGTTTACAACTCCAAGCTGTAGTAAGTATGAAAAATATAACGATAATGATGGTAATAATGTTATTGAAGACGATTGTGAAGATGAAGCTGAATATTCTACAAATAATAAATATTCAAAAAAATTCAATAATAAATATAGTGACTATGATAAGCATTCAAATTACCACAATAACGAAAATAACTATAATACTATTTCTAGTACACAAAAATTACAAAATAAAGATAATAGTTATTTTAAAGAACTCAAAGAACAAAGTAAAATTAAATCAGTTGCAGAAGTGTCAGATACTTCACAAAATAAATATAATAGAAATCCAGAAGATATTAATGTTGATAGTTATAATGCGGATACTCAAAATAATAATAAATTTAAACAAATAGTTATGAATATTAATAACAATACTTACACTAATAACACGAATAGCAATACTAACATTAATAACACTAATAATTTAAATAGTATGCTTGAAACAATAAAATTGCAGAAGAAAACTCCTCAATCAGCAAATTCTTCTAATTTAGTAGTAGATTTTAGAGCAAGGTTAAGATCTGTTAGAGAAGTTGCTAAAGAAGTAGAAACTAGGCGAGAAGAAAAAGAAATACACCAAGGAGATGAAGACGACTTAAACAACTTTTTAAGCCAAAAAGAAAAAGAACTAAATAAATACAGCCAAAGAATCAAAAGAAACCAAAGACTTGAGACAGAATCTAGTCATATAAATAATTCAAGTAAAGCAATTAAAGATCTATTTAACATTAAAAATATGTTTGATTCAAGTAGCTTAGAAAATGATTATACCGAAAAGAAAGACAAAAAAGATAACACTCCATTAAGTTATTTGGTAATGGGTAAGAATTCAATTTTAGACTCAATGAATAAATTAGAAAAGCAAGATCAATTAGATAATACAAACATGGAAATTAAAACACTTCAGACACTTCAGACACTTCAAACAGCAGAAATAGAACAAAAATCCTTACAACCGAAGCCTTCTTTTTTAAAACTAAATCAGACAGAGAAGAAGAAATCAACGAGTTCAATTAATACTATTACTTCCACAATTAATAAAAATAAAAGCACAGGAAAGCTATTCGAATTTTCGAATAAATTTTCGCTTAAGACAGATATTTCAATAAATAAATTAAACGACACAAGCACAAATACAATAAATACAATGAATACATTAGGTAATAATACCTTATCCAAACCTGTTACTCCTGCAATTACTATAAAAATTCCATTGTCTGTAAGTAAAACAAACATTAGCAAGACTAGTAGAAGTGTTATTAAAACTGATGAATTAAATAGAAGTAGAAGTAATGCAAGTATGTCTGTTATAGATAAAGATATCAATAGTAATAGTAATAACCCTACAAGTCTTAAGGATAAGCTAAAAAAAGTTTATAAGACTTTATCAACAGAAAATAATTATAAAGAAATTGATAATGATTGTAATAAAAGTTTCCATACTATTGATGATGAGTTTAAAAATGTACTCGGGAATTTGTATAATAAATCAAAAAGCCTCAAAAAGTTTGAACTAAATCAAATGTATATTAACACAAAATCAAAAACAACACGAATAGAAAAAGAAAAACAACTAACAGATTACGCAACTTCAGTTTTAGAAGAGACTTTCGGAACAAATAATATACTTTCTAAGAAACTTAACAATAATAATATTAATAATACTAATATTGATGAAGAATCAAATATTGTAGCTAAGCAAACAAAAATTAGATCAGCTCCCAAAGTAAATGAAAAATATAATGAAAATAATAAATTAATTGAGAGATTCTTTGATAAAACAGATAAGTCTTATACACGAGACAAGGAAACAGATAGAGATAATTCTTGTAGAGGAAATCTAAATGAAAGTCAAGATTCTTATAACCAAAATAAATTCAAATTTTTTAAGGCAGAAAAACAAGAGAATAACACTAAATTATATGAGAAGAATTCATTTGAAAGTGTAAAAAATAAGTTTTCAAGTTTAAATAATGATAAGTTAAAGAAATTATTAGAAGATGCTTAGTAAATAATCATGAAGTAAGAATACATATTTTTTTAAGATAACTTTATGAATAATTAATGTTTAAGTTAAATAAGTTAATTATAAATAATATGTTATATAATAATATTATGTTAATAATATTATAGTATTATATTATAATATAGTAATATTAAATTATAATATTATAATATTATGAAATATAAAATAAATCAAAAGTAGTTTTTAAAAAGGAACATAAAAAATAAATATTTAAAGAGGTTTCATTGAACATTTCCCTTTCCAGTTATCTGTTGGATTCCCATTTTTAAGGACTTCTGTATCAAGAGCAAAATTTTGTTGGACTAAATATTTTCCAGCAGTACCTAAATCAAGGTTATAATAAGCACCTTTTTTGATCCATCAGCGATTTGGGTTTTAGTTTCTCCTGTACTAAAGTAAACGAAAGAGCATTTATCAGCATTTTCACTACCTGTAGCGTTAGTATACCATCCTTCAAGAGAATCTGTAGCAGCTTCAACAATTTCATGGGCAAGAGTATCAATCATTCCATCTACACCGATATCTCCATTTGGACTACTGACATCTTGACCAGTACAATCAAGGCATGTTATATGGTTAGGAACTACTGCATACTTGTAATAACCTGAGTTATTGTTTGGGCTTGTCCAGTTCCATCCCCAGTGATAACCGCACCAACCGCAGAACCCTTTAATTGTCAAATCATTAGTAGCATCAAGCTTGTTACTGAAAAGTAAAAGATAAAGTCCGTTGTCTGGATCATCAGCGACATTATTACCGTTGATTGCATTTTGAATTATTTGTTGGAAATCAGCTTCAGTAGAAATAATTTTGGTTGTCTTTGCTGAAATATTTAAAGAGTCTGCGTCCATGTATGTTGTAACTAAATTAATTTCTCCTGACATCTTTGTTCTAGCTGTTCCTGAGTAGTACTTTGAGACGATAATGTCATACCAAGGAGAACCTTTAAGACCACCCAAAAATTTTTGTAGAATTGTTACTTGATCTTGAGTCCATAACCCGTAAAGTATTAGGTAAAGATTAACTCCATCTTTCATGATAGGGTCTTCATGATACTTTATCTTTTTATTTTGTTCTGGAGATAAATTGGTGAGCGTAATTGATTTTCCGGTCTTTTGATGTCTTGGTCTCGTCTTTGGTCTCTTAATCGTAGCTTTATGTCTCTTTTCTGCTTCTGATCCTGGAGAGCTTAGATCTGGAGAGAGGTTGTCATCAGCGTATACGCAAACATTAACTAATAAAACTATTAGTAGTATTCCTAAAGGCTTCATTTATGATGTTATTATTTTTCATAGTTTAGCATTAATAATGAATAAATTATTTGTTTTTACTATCTGTTTTTTAATTGCGTATTTAAATACAATTTTATATATTATATTTAGTAATAAATTAATTATTAAATTATTAAGTATTAATTTCTTTAATTTTAAAAAAGATTTAATAATTGAGTTATTATTAAGTTAGTATGGGGATTGGGGATTGGGGATTGGGGATTGCCCAATCCCCAATCCCCAATCCCCAATCCCCAAAATTATATTATAAGTATTTATCAAAATTAA
>Ga0100378_1004572_pt1 | contig 12865 bp, 11 predicted proteins | sample CryGeymeta201502_FD_81535 | JGI IMG/M metagenome (GOLD analysis project Ga0100378, IMG submission 81535) | Groundwater microbial communities from Crystal Geyser aquifers in Utah, USA - Crystal Geyser metaG 2015-02 | ecosystem: Environmental > Aquatic > Deep subsurface > Groundwater | place: USA...
AATGTTTGATTATATTTTCTTTTTACTTTTATTAATTTGATTAGATTTATCAACAAACATAATTCAACAAAGAAGTTTAAGTTTAGTATTCAAAGTCTTGCTAATCAAATTCAAGCTAATAACCTTTTAAACAATGATAATTTATATAGTGGTAGATATAGAGATAACAATAATTTAGACCAAGAAGAGTCTATTAAAATTAGTTTGACTTTTTATAACCTTCTTATCGTAGCTCAAATTGATAACTATAACTTGAAACAAGAAAATTGTTTTGATGATATTGTAATTCAAACAAGAAAACATGAAAAATAGAGTTTATAAGTAGTAGAGTTTATAAGTAGTAGAGTTAATATTTAGTAGACTTCTATGTAAATATTTTATAAATAAACTAAAATAATATAAAAATAACTAATATAAGTAACTAACTAAATTAAGTAATATTAAATAACTAACTAATATAATTAATATTTAATTACTATTTACTAAACAATTATACATAAACATTATATTAAATTAAGTTAATACAAATAACTTTTATAGGAAATTTATATTAATTTCCTTTTAAAACTTAAAATAAATTAATTTATACTAATTTATAACTCTTACTGAATATTATTTGAATTAATAAATTTAAATAACAATAATTTAAATAATTATTTTGTTATTTAATTGATAAATTAAATTAATAAAAATGAAAGGTAAAAGTGCAAAAGAAATAAAAAAAGTCAGTATGCAAGATATTTCAAAAAGTATTATCAGGCAGAATAAAAATAAATACTTCGATGAAGCTTTACTTCTTATGAAAACTACCTTTTTCCAATATTTTTTCGGTGTTGTATTTTTATTTTCTTTGTTATGCTTATTTGTGTTTTCATTAAAAACTATTTTTATTCTAGTTTTTGGAATGGTTGCTACGTTAGTTGCTGAGATTATTATTTTGTATAAGGTATTGAATTTAAATTTGGTCTCGACGAATAAAAGTGAGTCGGGTGATGGAGAAGAAAAGATTAAAAATATAGAAAAGGAGAAAGAAAAAATAATCTCTAATTTAAATACTAAAGAAAAAGATTTAAAAACCATTACAAGAGGTCAAAACAGCGAAGCAAAACTTTCAGATGTTAAGAAAAGTCTATTTCAAGACACAGATAAAGACAATATGAATGATCCCGGTGAACTAACTTTTAACACACCACCAGGAAGAGACCCAAACGACTTCGAAAATGCGAACATGGATGCAGATGAAGATCAAGGAAATGATGTTAAAATAAAATATAAATCATTAATAAAAAAATCTCCCGGTAAAGGTGTGAAGGACTCTCCGCTAAAGGCTAACAAGTACTTTTCATTAAAAAACGAGAATTTGCAATATGTAAACCATTTAACATTAGGTAATAATTTTTTATCAGTTAGAGTTTTAATTAAAATTATATAAATGAGTAAATAAAATGAATGAATACTTTTTAAATTATTTACAATATATAACCTTTAATATATAATCATATTTTAGATCAAAGCTACTATTGCAAATGTAAATTTTCTGCTGATAACTTTGAGAACATTCTTAAACTAAAGACAGATAATATCTCAAATATTATTGATGGAGCTGTAATAATACTTATTACTATATAAATTTATATAAACTTATTACAATATAAATTTATATAATTACTTACTTAATTTCAATATAGAGAATCATATTTATCACAAACTTTAGTTCGTTACGATATTTCAAAGACTTAGTTCTACGCTTTATAGAAGAAAACGACCTAGAAGACTTTAAACATACTAATTTTACTGAGAAGGGTGACCTTCTAAAGCAAGGTATAGCAACACTCCAAAGATATTTTTCAACGAAAGATGAAACAGAAACAACTGAACTACACGATGCAAATCGAAATGCTAAATTTTATCAAAACCATTTACTTAACATATACAAAAATAAATTCTTTAAGGCAGTTAATATTTTTGAAGCTATCGCGAAGAAGTTTGCTGAATCATATGAAGTTGTCTCAGATGTAATAGAATTAATATTATAACAGCATAATACTATATTAACCTAAACTAAATAATATTTAGGTCATTGTTGAGAACATGAAAAACTTAACGGTAGAATCAAACAGTGATATGGAAAAAGTTTTACAGGAGATGGGTGAGCTTCTAAGGGATGTAACTGACAAAGAGCTGATTTTACAAGAAAGTACTGAAAAGTAAGAAAATAAATTAATAAAAAAAATATGAAATGATTTAATAATTTCATTACGTAACATGATGAAGATATAAACACATTTTAACTCATTAAACACTTTTTAAATCATTTAACAACAATTATTTAGATACTTTACTCAGAAAAAAGTAATACAACATCTAAACGAATCATATACAAAATCAAAACTAAAATTAAAAAAGTTCGATGAGGTTGCTAAGCTAGAAATGGACATAAAAGTAGCAAATAATCTACTTAATGAAATTCAAGCTGAATTCTCATATGCAGTGGACGAATATCAAATATCTAGTACTAAATTTACTAAGAACTCTATACAAATATATAAAAATATGATGAAGGTAATATCAAGAGATTTTGAAGTTACTAAAGCTATGTTTATATTTTATTTCGAGACAATAAAAGATGCATTTGAATTTGCTGAAAAAATATATAAAAAGGAAAAAGACTATTTTATTAAAACAGAAAATACTCCAAATGAAAAATCTCACTTTCCTTCAGTTGATGCTTTTTTAAATATCAATTTTGATAAATTGTCTATTAGTGAGATTAATAAGAAAGTCGAGACTTTCTGTGAGAATTTAAATAATGATTATGATTCTTCAACATATGAAATATCAAATAATCTTCAGTCTACACAGAATTATACAACTTTGATAAACTACTTTAAGAATTTTATTCCTTTTATTAATAATTATAAAAATTTGTTTAGTAAGATGTTGAATGTTTCAAATTTCTCCAAAGACCTAAAACAAACAGCATATAATGTTATCTTCAAATATTTAGAAACAATGGAAAATGAAACTAAAAGTTATTTCATGGATCAAACTAACGTAAAAATACAATATATAATCTAACATATAATTAAATATTTAATATTAAATTATTTGATAGAAAATAAACGACTTCTCTAAAGAAATGTCTCAAGACGAATTACGAATTCACGAAATAAGTAAACTAATCAAAGACAAATTTAACGCATTTAATAAAAAACATTCAAACTTCGAAAAAGACGTAAGCATGTACAAAAATGAACTTAAAAACACAATCGACAAGAATAAATACAAAACAACTTTGAATAATTTTATTTCATTAGTAAAAACATCAATTGTCAAAGAAAGAAGTGATTTACAATCAATATTTATTGTTTTTAACGAATATTTTAATCTTATAATAAATGTACTTGATTTACTTTTGAACAAAACTCTCAAAATTTATTTTGATTTTGATGGAATTCCAGCTTCGTTCCTAGAGAAAATCATTGAGTATTGTAAGAATTTTATAATATTTAATTTTTAATACTTTATAATTCTTTAAAGTGTATAACATTCAACAACCTTCTTCAAACTTAGAACCACTTGAAAATGAAAAAGACATGGCTAATTTTGAAAATGATATACAAGTAATAAATACTGAAATATCAGAATTCCTTTCATTAAATAACATTAAACTTAAACTAATTCACGAAAAAAATTGTTATATGTACGAAGAAGATTATTTAGAAACACACGACTCAGTAAAAACTCCTAAACATACTAACACCTATGATAAAATTAAAGACTTTGTTGTTCAAACATTCAAAATGAAATCATATTCAAAAAGTGAGCTAATAAAGAAAATAGATGCTATCGAGCAAGAGAAAAATGAGGTCTTAGATAAAATAAACAAAAATTATAATGAAATGAGTAATAATTATGAGGTTAATATGATGGAACCTGAGAATATATATAAAAAAGCAGAGGTTGCAAGTTGGTTTAATGGTTTATTAAAAGCGTTTTTTTGGGCTTGGAAAGATAATGATATTTTTAACACGTTCTGTCAAAGAGAACTTTTTCATGTTTATAATAGAAAGAGACCAGAGAATTTAGATATAATTCATATTAAGAACTTTCAGGTAAGGAGTTTTTATTTATTTTAATAAGATCGATGGATCAAGTCCAAATTTAAAACTCGTCAAAGAAGTCGATTTCGAAAAGAAAACCGAAAATGAAGTATATACAAACTAATAAAAATAGTTCCTTTACGACATTGATTTATCTTACAGAGGGGAAATAAAATTTACTATTTCAACTAGTATCCTAATCAACGTTCCATTTTTCGAAAGGTTTATCAAGGTCTCTCTTTTAGCAGATGTAATTGTACACTCAATCAACGGTGTTGTAAGATTATACTTCAATGGAAACAAAGGTGCAAGCTCTTGGTATGCCTTTTTAGGAGAACCTTTGATTAATTTCGATGTAAATTTAACTGTAGGTGAAGATACTAAGATTGAAATAAGTTTACCAACAGTAAATAACTATATAAAAATAACTAATTAATTCAACTTACTAATTCTATAGTTAAAAGCCTTTGTCAAAGAAATGCTCAAAAAGAAGTTTAGAAAATATGCTCTTCCAAATAAGAGATCAGTATATATTCCTCTTACAAGAGAAGTTACTCTAGTAACTTTAGAAACAGTTTTAGAAGAGCAAAGAGAAAAAGAAAGAAAAGAAAAAGAAAATAGAGAAAATGAGAAAAAGAATAATATTAGGCCAACTTCAAAACTAAGTAACACCACAAAATTATTTGAGTCCCCTGTTAAACGTGTTCTAAGAGAAAATGAACAAAATATGGCTAATTTTAGTTTAAATAAAGAGTCGTCGAGATCAAATAAATCAATAAAAAAAGTATTAGAGCAAAAATATGAAAGTGCGAATATAAATGCTGATAAAACTAAAAAAGAATAAGAAGTATATAAATGATATTTAAATCGAATAATAACAATGCTAATAGTAAGAAATAAGTAAGAAAAGTTTATTAATAATTATACTAATCAATTACTTAATAAGAAATACTTTTTTATTAATCAATTATGAATATAATGTAAATTTAGAGAGATATTATATAAAAGTATGAAATATTTGTATAAATATTATATTTTATTTATTAACGGCATTAATATAATAATAGTAGTAATAATAATTAATTAATTTAAATTTTGAAAACAATAATAAATTAAATAAAAATTAAAACATGTCAAACAATCTTCCGAAATTTCTAGAAATTGTTGATTTATTTGGTATTAGATTTTCCTTCTTAACCTTTTCAAAACGTAGCTACCATACAATAATCGGAGTCATACTCTCCCTAATGGTTATATTTTTAATAATCTTCTTTATATTCTATCTTGGTATAGACTTTTTCTTACAACAAAATCCAAAAATAACACAAATATACAATCATCCCAAAAACAGCGATAAAAGCTTCATTCACTTAAGAAATAACAACTTTACTTTCGCATGGCGGTTAGAAACTCCAGGGGGAGACCCTTTTAACTACACTAATATTTTGTACCCTGGAGTTGTTTATGAATCATTCTTAATATCAAATGAATCAATAGGTCAAAGGGCAAAAATAAATAAGACTGCACAGAGTTTAGATATAGATAAATGTGATGTAAGCTTTGTTACTGATCCATACTTTTTAGAATTAGAAGGTCCTTCAACCTTGCAAAATTGGAATTGTGTGAACTTTGATAAGTATAATATAACTCTTGGAGGTCTGTTTCTAACGACGGATTTTTTTAATTTAGTATTTAGAGTTTACTTTTGTCCCAATGGAGATTTTTATTCACCAAAATGTACTTCTTTCGAAAAGCTAAAACCATTGCTATACACATCAAATGTTTATTTTAGTATTTATTATCCAAAATATTATTATGATGTGTTAGATAAAGAAAGGCCTCTCAAAACACAATATAAAAATCAAAGAGTTTTATTAGACTTATTTTTAAACAGACAAGATAGACTGTACTACGAAGAATCAGTCCTAAACAATGACAAAGGAATAATCTTTGATGAAGAAAACCCAACTTCAGTTTTAACTCAAACAAAGTACGAAAACTATTTTACATCAGTACTAGAAACAACATGGCAAGGATACGACAAAGATAAATCATTTGGAGAAGATAATCTTTGGGATTTCATATATTTAATGAGGATCTATTTGGACAAAGATTACTTAAGAGGAAATCTTAGATATATGAAGGCTCAAGAATTAGCTGCTATTATTGGAGGACTAATGACTGTATTATTCAATGTTGGTTACTTTATTACATCTTTGCTTACTCCATATTACCAAAACTTAAGCTTTATTAATGAATACTTTGAGTTTTCAAATTCAAATTATGATAAATTTAAAAAAGCAAAGACTAATATGGATATTTTAGCTAAGCCTACTGAAGATGACTTGCTTAGTGGTTTAGGTAGAAAAATTATAATAAACGATGGAAATAATATCAGACCATTAGAAATTGATTTTTCAGGTAAGAAGAATTATGTAAATACTCATGACTCTGATAAAGATATGCTAAATAGTATAGAAAATATTCCTCCAATAACAAGTGGTCGTGAAGAGAATAAAAAAATAACTAATGGCCCATATAAATATAATAATCCTTCTAAATTTTCAAAAATGTCATATAAAGTAGGTAATTCAGGTTATTCAGGAAATTATAATAATATAGATCCTCAGCAGATTAGTGATTCTATAATAAATAAAAAAGATAGTTCCGATATTGATAAACTAAAGAAAAATGTCTTTATTAATAATAATGAAACACCTGAATTTTATAATTTGAAAAAACCCAAGGGAGATTTAGTAATAACCGAGCATACATTATCAAAGCGAAATAAAATTTACAAATCAAAGGATACTTACAAGGATAATGAAGAAATAGAATCCATATTTCATAAATATAAAGATAATTATGAACATAAACAGGAAGATATGAAAAAAAGAGAATTTAAATTTGATATGGGTACTTACTTTTGCTATACAATAAAAAATATGTGTTGCAAATCTAAATTAACAAAAGAAGAGCTTAATGACCTAAAAATCTATAATTATGCTTCAGATTTTGTACACAAAACACTAGATATAGTAAGTTATATCAAACTTCAATCGACTGTAGAGAGATTAAAAATATTAACCTTACCTGGAAATCACCAAAGTTTATCATTTGAAATGTTTAAAAAACCAAATTTGAATAATCCTGAAGAGTTGATAAATTTTGATATGGATGTCGCAGTAAATAACCAAGAAGAGTTAAAAGAAATGAAATTAAATAAGAATATTGCTGTTATGAAATATTATGCTGAAAATTTTAATTTAAACAATGAAATTGAAAAAAATGCTTTGGTTTATGATATGCTAGATCCTAGCTACAAGTTATACATCATCGATGCAGCAAAAGAGATCGAGAAGAATAAGAATCTTGTCGTTGCTAATAAACAAGATGATATTTTAAATAAACAAGAAGGAATATAAATAAAAACTAGTAGTATTGTTAAACTTATGATTAATTATTTTTTTAGATTTGCTTATATTAAAAATATTAATTATATTACATATGCAGAAAATTAAGTATTAATAAATTATAGTTGTTTGTGTATGTAATTAATATAGTATTATATGTTGTCCTAATAAAAAAATAAATATATAATAATTTTAATTAATACATTTAAAAACTCAAAGAATTTAATAAAATGGTCGATCAGCTTAAGTATAAAGTCATATTTTTGGGTGATCCAGGAGTAACTTACTTATATAATAATTTATAAACTATTACTAACATTAGGTAGGAAAATCATCAATATTAAATAGATTTGCTCAAGACAAATTCGAACCTAACTACCAAGTAACAACATATACTATATAATTCCAATAATTATAATAAAGGCAACGATCGGATTAGATTTTCATAGTAAAAACTTTATGGTTAATGATCAAAATATAAGATTACTATTATACGACACAGCTGGACAAGAAAAATTTAGGTCTTTAATTCCGATGTATATACGAGATGCCCAAATAGTTATTATTGTATATGATATAACGAGTAAGAATTAAAATATATACAATTAATACTAATAATAAAAATCTTAATACTATTTTTGTAGATAAGGAGTCTTTTCTTCATACTGAGCATTGGATTAACGAAGTAAAGGACTTAAAAAGAAATGATTCTATTTTTGTTTTATTAGGGAATAAATTAGATCTAAGTGAGAATAGGTATTTTTATTTAGTAATAATTACATGTAACTTTAATAAAAGACAAGTGAATAAAGAAGATGTAGATTTATTATTAAAAGATAACAATTATATTTTTAGTGAAGTTTCTGCTAAAACAGCACAAAATATAAATACTTTATTTTATAAAGATATCCACGATGCAATTATGTACAAATATAAAATTGGATGTATTGATAAAAATGATAAAACAGACGAAATTCAAGAAAAACAAGTTGAAAGTAAATATATTAATTCAAAAATTATTAGCAAATAATCAACAAGGAGGTGGCGGAGTCAAACTCGGAGATGCAAGACCTTCTGATGATAAAGATAAAAGCAAAAAGAATTGCTGTGGAAAATAACACCAATACAAGTATATAAATAATGAAAGTATACAAGTACAAGTACTATAAAAGGAACTAAAAATATAAATATCTATATTCAATATTATTATTCAAGTAATCTTTTCTCTTTGTATTAAACATTTTGCATTATAATAGTAAATTATAACATTTATATCTTAAATATTAAATTACCTATTAACTATTATCTATTATCTATTATCTATTATATCTTATAAACTAATAAACTAATAAACTAATAAAGCAATAAAATTTATTAGGATAGTTATATTAATTAGAATTTAACTTAAGTTATTAGGTATTTAATATATTAAAAAATTATTTAATTAGCTTTATTAAATATTATTATAGTTAAAAAATGGATAATAATTTGGACAACGAACAACAACAAGAGGATGATGATAAAACCTCGATAACCAAAGAGGAGAAAACCAAAATATTAATGCAATTTAATAGTTTACTTGAAGAAGCACTTGCAAAAAATAGTATTAATATAATTGCTGAAGATGAAATCAAAAAAGGAGAAATTATCGGAGAGGGAGCTTTTGGGAAAGTATACAAAGGAACATATAAAGATGTACACATTGTTGCAATTAAAAAGCTTTTATTTGATGTTACTGACAAAGATTTTGATCCTCTACCAAAAGTTAACGAAATAGTAAATGAGATAAATATAATTCAAATGGCTAAGCATGATAATATTCCTGTATTTTTTGGCATATGGAGACGCAAAAAAAATCTGAACTTAGTTTTCGAATTCATAGACGGACCAATGCTAAAGGACTTCTATCAACAAACTAGCTTTAATGATAAAATAGATTTACTTATTCAATTAGTCAAAATTATAGAATTTATGCATAAAAAAAAGTTAATTCACAGAGATATAAAACCAGGAAATGTTATGATAAGGTCTAAAGATAACATGGTTAAATTAATTGACTTTGGAACTTCAAAAATCGCAAAGAATACTTGTACTCATACAGCTAGTCCTTCAGGTACGGTATGTTATATTCCTCCTGAAGCCTTTCATGTAGAATTACACAAAAATGAAGAAGATCAACAACCTGAAAGATCAGATGGTAAATTTTTAGAGATAACTCCAAAATATGATATTTGGTCACTCGGTGCTATGATTAGTGAAATATTCTCAGGAGTCACACCATGGAGTAATAAAGTTAAAGGTCAATTCGGTATACAAAATCAATTAATAAAGAAGACACCATTTCCAATTCCAAAGAAACAACTAGATAAATTTCCTGATATTATCCAAATAATTGAAGCTTGCACTGAGATAGACGTAGCTAAACGATGCAATGCCACACAATTATTAGAATTATTAAGCAAGGTAGAGAGAAAATAAATATTACAATAATTTTACTTAAATTTTTAATAATAAATTTAAAGTTATAATAAGCTTTATATTTATTAAATATAAGTTATATAATTATATAATAAATATTGTATTATAAGTTTTATAATTATAAATTAAATATTATATAATATATTTAAATTTAATATATTTTCAATTTGCATATTCTAATATTATTGTTTTAGCTTTCTACATTTTTTTGTCAGATTTTAAGATTTTTACAAACTTGTCTATATCCTTTCTGTTATTTGATCCAACATCAAAGTAAGTTAATTTATCTTGAACTGGTTTTTTAATTAAGTCTGTTACTTCAATATCTTCTCCGTGATCACTCAAATCTTCTACCTCATTAATATTTTTGAGATATAAATAAGTTTTCTTTTCCTTATAGACATAATTTAATCCTTCAAACTCATTTATAATATTTTCTTCGCAGGATGGAGGGATAAAATTCATTAATAATTTCAGCTTCAAATTTATTTTGTTTATAACATGGCCTATTTTCTTGTATTCAAATATGTAATTTGTTTGATTAATCTGACTTTTGTAATGATAATCTAAAACTCCGCTTAATAATACCTTCATATTTAACTGCTCTAAGTATTTTGTATAATTGTTTGAAAGCCATAGTCGATTTTCTAATAAAGTTAATGTTCTTGAAATATTTATGAAATGTTCCTTATCTGTAAATTTATTACATATATCAAAGATTGATTTTCGTTCTTCCTCAGTAAGTGTTTCACTAGCATCTTTAAACAATTCAAATGAGTCATCTTTTGTATTAGAATTATTTAATTCGTCGATTGAGTTACTATTATTATTTAAGTTATTTGAAGAAGACATTTCATCTTTGGGAAAAATATTATCCTTAGAAGATTGAGATACATTTTCAACAGTAGCATTAGTTGATGTTTGTTCTTTAACACTCGAAAAACTTACATCTAAGTCATTAGCAGGTTCTATATCCTCAATTATTTTTAATTCTTTTAGAAGTTTATTCATATGAATTTTTTTCCTTTTCTTTTGAAGTGACTGTTTTAGTAAAACTTTTCTTATTTTTAGAACTATATGCTTGTCAAACACTATTTTCTTTCTTTCTTCATCTTTATTGACTATTTCCTCATTTTCTTTATAAGAAATTTGCCAAAAATAGACACAGTCTCTAGCGATATAATATAACAAAACAAAAGGCCTAGTAAAAAATGCTAAAACTCCTCTAAAAAAGACTACACAGTCAAAATTGGTTAAACTATCCTTAAATGTATGAATATAACTCTTTAATAATGCTATAGGATAAAGAACAAAACTCATTATAAGCAAGTAAAAAAAGTTAACAAAACATATAAGTATAAAGGCAATCTTCGACATAATGATATTAACCTTTTCTGCTTTACTTTCTGGAACCATTAATAAAATAATAACCATAAAAAAGCTAAGAATATTAAGTGGATGAGGTAGGAGAATTAATAAACCGTATTTATCATCCCATTTTATACTTTCATGTGTTATAACTAAAATAACTCTATTTTCAGAATCAGCTGCGCTTTTATGAGTTTGATACTGATTACTTACTATAGCTACGAATAAACTGAGTAACATTACATTTGACATAATTACATAGATTACCGTAAAAATATAACCTAGCATTGGTGAAGTCCTAAAATTCAGTAGAGTATACTGGCCAAACGTAGCATTAAATAGAGAAACAAATGAGTTGAAGAAATAAATATAATCTTCGTTGTCATTACTAAAAATGAGTGTCATAGCCTGAGCCCAGACAATATTGAAGCAGAAATATATAATGCCGAAGTTGAGCATTATACTAAGTAAGAGATATACTATTCTTAAAAATGGGCCGAAAGTTCTAGTAGTGATCATTACTAAAATAACTTTGAACCATACACATAATATAATTATAGAGAAAATTATTGTTTTGATAAGTTTAGAAAAAGGAGTACGAATGTATTCAGTCACAACATCAAATGTATTAGATTCATTAGTACCAGGTAAGGTAAAGTTGAAAATATCATTAGAGGTTGTAGTACTATTAAGCATGTATTGACTATTAAGTTCATTATTTTCATAATATGTAGTATTTGAAAGTAATCCTTGCATATAACTTTCTAACGGACTTAATATCGTACTAAACTCAATCTTATCCAGTAGGCAAGCAGCAAAAAGTAAAATTTCAATAAACATACTAACATTGAATTCAACCTTTCTTCCAGTTTTAACTAAATACAATACAAAAAAGATAAAATTTAAGTTCATTGTAAAAACTAATATATCAGCTGCAAAGTGAAAGTAATAAAATAATGGAATTTGATCTGGAATTTCTCCTAACGAAGACTGATCAACGTAGAAAAATACAATTGCTTCATAAATTAAAGCTGTAAAAACTTGTGCCATGGCGTTAATGATATTTCTTTGACTGCAATTGTTTATATATTGCTTAAATTGAAAAGTGTATACGTTATTGGTTTTTTCGTTGTCGAGCATGTTAAGTAGATCATCATATTTTTCTGACTTGATATTTGATGAGAATATACTCCTAATTGTTGAAAAATCCCAAATTCCACCACTTTCATCATTTCCGTACCATAACTTACTTACCATACTTGCAACAATTGGGTGTTTTAAATAGTCATAAAATCTATTTTGAGCAATAATCTCTAAAGTTGAACGACCTTTCCAATCTTGATGTACTTGCAAATAATATTTAAGAGTTTCTTCATTTTTTATAGCGTCTTGAATTGAACACCCAATTTCTAGTAAGCTTGTTGCAACTGATTCACATTTATACATCGCTTTAATATTTAGTTTTCCAATCCTAATAATATTATATTATATTATATTATATTA
>Ga0100378_1004579_pt1 | contig 12855 bp, 10 predicted proteins | sample CryGeymeta201502_FD_81535 | JGI IMG/M metagenome (GOLD analysis project Ga0100378, IMG submission 81535) | Groundwater microbial communities from Crystal Geyser aquifers in Utah, USA - Crystal Geyser metaG 2015-02 | ecosystem: Environmental > Aquatic > Deep subsurface > Groundwater | place: USA...
AAATACTTGTTTGCACATTCGGCAAATGTTTCATAAGTGCCCTGAAGAATTCCTTGTGTTCCGATGTATATCCAGCTGCCTGCAGTCATTTGTCCATACATTGTTAAACCGAGAGCTTCAAGTTTTCTAAATTCATCCCAAGTTGCCCAATCGGGCACAAGCATTGAATTAGAGATGATCACTCTTGGCGCATTTTTGTGTGTTTTAAAAACAGCAACCGGTTTGCCCGACTGAACTAATAAAGTTTCATCTTCTTCAAGATTTTTTAATGCGCTTATAATAGCTTCATACGCTTCCCATGAGCGGGCAGCTTTACCGCTTCCTCCATAAACAATAAGTTCTGCGGGATTTTCTGCAACATCCGGGTCAAGGTTATTCATCAACATACGCATTGCCGCCTCTTGAATCCATCCTTTGCAAGAAAGAACAGAACCGTGCGGTGCGTGTATGTTTATCTTTTCTTCGGCAGAGATCATAATCAACCTTTAAAATGTCTTTCTAAAATAGCATCGTATTGTTTGAGCATAGATTTGTAAAGCCAGCGTTTAATAAAACCGGCTTTGCTCATTTCCTTTTTTATGTGTTTAACATTTTCCTGCATTTGATTCTGCAGACGCGAACGCTCTTCTTTTGTAAACTTAATAGTTTCATTTCCTGTTTTAAGTTTTTCCAAAATAGAATTAAAAACACGGTCTTCGGCGAAAAACCTATTATCGCCCTCTGTTTGTTTTAATACTTGTTTACAAAATGTAGCAATTAATTTTTTTTCGTTTTTATCGAATTCAAAGTTATAGTTTGTGAAAAGTTTTTTCATTAGTGCCTGTTAAATTTTAAGTGATAATAATTCATCTTTAGTTTTCTGATAGCCCGGTTTTATTACATCATAAATAAATTTTAATCTTTCTTTGTAAGGAATAAAAGCAGACTTCATTGAATTGATTGTTATTTTCTCAACATCCTCCAGTGTAAGATTAAAATATTCTATTGCTGTCATAAACTCTTTAGTCATATTCGTATTGCTCATCAAGCGGTCGTCGGTATTTATTGTAACTCTAAATTTTTCTTTAAATAATATACCGAATGGATGATTTTCAATTTTGTCTATCGCTCCAGTGTGTAAGTTGCTTAGTAAGCATATCTCAAGCGGGATACGTTTATCAAGAATGTATTGAGCAAGATCTCCGAATCCAACAATATTTCCATCACGGTCAAAAGTAAATTCTTCTTTTAAATTGGTTGCATGCCCAATGCGATGAGCGCCGCACCACTGAATTGCCTGCCAGATAGATTCTTTCCCGAATGCTTCACCGGCATGAATGGTAATATTAAAATTGGCGCGCTGTATAAACTGAAAAACTTCAACGTGTCGCTTTGGGGGGTAACCGCCTTCTTCTCCGGCAAGATCAAAACCAACTACACCTTGATTACGAAAATTTACGGCAAGTTCGCCAATTTCAAGTGTGTTTTTCATATTACGCATACCGCATAATATTAATCCGTAACCAACTCCAAAATCGGAACGTCCCTTGTCGAGTCCGCTCAACACTGCATTTACTACGTCTTCATAATAAAGTCCTTTGGTTGTATGAAAGCATGGTGCAAAACGGGTTTCAACGTAAACCACACCATCTTTTTTCATGTCCTCCATCATCTCGTACGCGATTCTTTCGAGAGCTTCTTTTGTTTGCATCACGGCAATAGTATGCTCAAAGCCCTGCAGGAACTCCACAAGGTTTCCTTTGTTAGCGCCTCTGTGAAACCATTCGGCTAATTCACCGGCATCACTTGTCGGAAGCTTGTTGTACTTATATTCACTTGCCAAATCGATAACGGTTTGCGAGCGCAGTCCTCCGTCAAGATGATCGTGTAAGAGCACCTTTGGAATGGATCTAATAATATCTTCGGTAGTCAAATTCACCTCATTTTTAATGGTAAAAATATCTTATAAAGTATGCAAAATCAATTTTTATATAAGTTTAAAAATTCAGGATATAGGCAGATACGTTTTCAAAATAAAATAATGCTAATAATAACTTTATCTTGATTATGCAAATGTAATGTGCTAATTTTGATCACATTAACTTTAGAAAATAAATGGAGTTATAATGCAGAAAAAATTAATTTACATTTTAGGATTAATCGTTTTTGGAATTGCTCTTTCGGGCTTCCAGTGCTCTTCAACTGAAATTACTTCAGCAAAGTTGTACATTCAGCAGAAGAATTATGACAAAGCTCTTGATGTTTTACAAAAAGAAGTACAAAAAAATCCTCAGAGTGATGAAGGATTTTATCTCCTTGGTGTGGTTAGTGCCGAAAAAGAACAATACGGCAAAATGATTGACGCCTGGGAAAAATCGTTAGCCGTTAGCGATAAATTTAAGAAAGACATTGATAACCAAAAAAAATATTGGTGGGCACAGCTTTTTAACAGGGGTGTTAGTTTATACCAAAGAGGGATAAAAGCACCGGAGGACAGCAACAAGATTTGGTATGATAGATCTATCGAATCATTTGACTATGCTGTCAAACTTCAACCAGATTCTGGCGACACTTATAAAAATTTAGCTTTTGTTTATTTAAGCGCCCAGCGCCTTGATGAAGCAATTGAGCCATTGAAGAAAATAATCGAACTTGATAAAGAAATTGATGGTTACAGATTTTTAGGTGAAATATATTATAATAAGGGGCAAGTACAGATGGATCGCTTTCAATCTACATCGAACGTTTCCGATAGTGTTGAAGCATTTGAATGGTTCGATAAAGCTATTGAAGTTCTCGAAGCCGGTAAAAAAGAGTACCCGAATGATTCTGACATATTATTGACGCTTTCAAACTCCTATATTGCTGCAAACAAAGTTGAAATTGCAATAGATGCTTTTAAAACCGGTGTTGAAAATGAACCGACCAATAAGTACTATCGCTATAATTATGGAGTTTTACTTCTCGGCAAATCTGATTATACTTCTGCTGAAGAGCAGTTCTTAAAAGCAATTGAAATTGATCCAAATTATCAAAATGCGGTTTATAATCTGGCGGTTACTTATGTTAGATGGGGTACAGCCATTAACAAAGAAGCCGAAGAAAAAGGTGAAATGGATAATACCGAATACAAGAAAAAATATGAAATGGCTCTTCCTTACCTTGAGCAGGTTGTTAGTAACGATCAAACTAATACCTCCGCAATATGGGAATTGATCGGCAGGGTTTATACTGTACTCGGCATGCAGGATAAAGCCACAGATGCCTTTAAAAATGCAGATAATTTAAGAAATTAATTTTTATAGTTTTCTACTCCGGGAGGAAAAAGATTATGAGTAACAATCAACCACAGCCTCAGCAGATAAATATCGAATTGAACGAAAAAGAAGCAGAAGGTATTTATTCAAATTTGGCTATCATAACGCATTCTCCCGCAGAATTTATAATTGATTTTACGCGCATTGTGCCCGGCTTACCAAAGGCTAAGGTACATGCGCGGATTATTACCACACCACAACATGCGAAAATGCTGCTTAAGGCATTAAAAGATAATATTGAAAAATATGAAGCCAGGTTCGGCGAAATTAAAATTGATAACACCCCGAACCAGCACTTTGGTTTTGTTACTCCTAAGAAGGATGAAATAGTAAACTAGCTGAAAAAAAAGTTGTTGGGCGTCAACAATGATTTTTGTTCGTTGTTACACGCTAAGTTTTTTGTGACGTACTGCAAAACAAGTTTGGTATGTTTTACAGAAATTGTCACCCAAGAATCTTATTAGTTAGAATGTATATTCTTTTTATGATTGCGTTCTGCTAGTATGTTGCAATTTTATTAACATAATAAATATAAAGGATAACTTACCATGAAAAAGTTAGTCTACTCTGTTCTACTGTTCCTCGCGGCAGGGCTTATACAATTTACCGCAGCTCAAGCTGATTCGAATACAGTCAATCTATCTTTATGGATTAACTGCCGAAATTCAGTTTCCGCACAATTATTTTCAGCTTCAATAAAAGAAGGTGAAACCTACGTTGTTGAACCCACTACTCTAACAGGAAGTTATGCATCCGCACAAGCATTGTATGATGCATTTGTTGGTACTGGATTTCAACTTGAATATGGTGCACTTAACGAAAACATTGATATCTTCTGGTTTATCTGGGATGTTGATTGCTCTACCGGTAATTTTTTCCCGGCAACCGGAGGCACATTATTCTTCAATAGCATATTCCAGGTTTCAGTAAATGGTGTTCCGGTGACAGATATATACCAATTTGCAAACAATAAAAGAGCAATTTTGTCGATTCCTAAAACAGCGGCTTTCACTAATTTCCTAACAGCAAATGGATTTACAACAGCTAACGTTTTAACTTTTGCCTACGAGTTAAGTGGCGGAGGAATAGATACTACAGGGATAACTACTCTTGAAACTCCATCACATTTGGTTGCTATGGCATCCCACTTCTCAAACATAGTCGGCGGGGATAGATCTATACTTACAAGTGTTAGAGAAGAGGTTATTGCAACACAACCTGCTGAGTTCGCATTATCTCAGAATTATCCTAATCCATTCAACCCGGCAACTTCATTCGAATATTCTCTTGCCGAAAATTCTTTTGTGACCGTAAAAGTATATAATGTACTTGGAAGCGAAGTAGCAACTTTAGTTAATACAAATAAAGATGCTGGCGTTTATCGTTTGGATTTTGATGCATCAAATCTTCCATCCGGTATTTATATTTACGAGTTAAGAACAGATAAATTTGTTCAAACACGTAAGATGATGTTTTTGAAGTAATAAAAATTTATGGAACGGCTGCGAGGGCAGCCGTCTTCTTATCAATATTTTAATTAAAATTAAGAGAAAAAAGTTATGCGAAAAACTATTTATTCCCTGTTAGGAGTATTAATGATGGCTATTGCTTTACAGCAAGTCGGCTGTCTTGATATTCCTGATGAAATGATAATGCCCCAGTGGGATGTAGAGCTTAACGTTCCGCTTATTAAAAAAACTTATTCGCTTGAAGAGATAATTAAATCTGATAAACAAAATTATATTAGTTTAGATCCTCAAAGCGATAGTATCTATTATATTCAATCGGATAAATATGAAATTGCTTCTGGCATTTCACAATTCATTACAGTTACAAATCAGAGAGCCTCTCAAAATAACAACGTAAATGCTTCAGCCACAGATTCCACACAAATATTTTTAGCATTCCCGGAAGGCGCACAGCTTAACGAAGCAATATTTACAAAAGGTTTCCTTGCTTTCTCTGCACGCAATCAATCTTTGCTTGAAAGTATGACATTAACACTTAGAGTGCCGGGTATAATTTCTCCATCAGGATCACAATTTGTCGCCACAATTCCTTTAGCCCCGGGCCAATCCGATTCGGTGAAATATGATCTCTCTGGTTATAGGTATAAAGAACCAGTAAATCAATTGTTTTTATTTAAAGGACAAATTTGGTTGATCGCTAAAGCAGCTACTGCAACAAATCTCGCTGCAAGCGCTTTGTTAAATGCTTACAGTTCGGACTTTTTGTTTAGTAGTGCAACCGGTTATCTTCCGGTAAAGTCGCTTGGTGTTACCGAAAGTACAAACGACTTAAAAATAGGCGACGCTATTGATTTTAGGGATAAGGCATTTCTACGCGAAGCGACATTAAAATTAACTGCTAATTATAAATCTCCTGCTGCCAATCCGTTTGAAATTGAAGTTAAAGATTTGAAAGTCATCGGACGGCGAAACAATGGTGGCTCACTAACATTAGCATTTAATAACAGTCCTAATTTAACATTACGTTTCCACAATGGAAGCTTTGATACATCATTTACTCAACTAAATAGTAATATAACTGAATTCTTAACATTCCTGCCTGATCAAATATCCGTCAGTGCCGAGTATATTATGAACCCGGATGATGATAGAGCTTATCATACAGCTACAAGCCAGGACAGCGTTAAATTCGAAACTTCATTCACTTCCCGTAGTTTCTTTGCACTTAAGAAATCTACAATTGTTGATACATCCGAAGTGGAATTAAGCGATGATGACCGTGATAGAGTTAGAGACGGAAGAGCCGCTTATTTAACTGTGGAAATTGAAAATGGCATTCCTTTAACTACCTGGTTAAAGGCTGACATGGTAGATAAAAATTATAATCTTTTATTTACAATAACTAAAAATGAAGGAAAAGATTCCTTGTACTTTTTAGGTGCAGAGGTAGGCGCTAATGGTGAAGTTACAAAAAAAACTATTACAACCACTACTATGCAATTAGATTCATCTCAAATTCAGAAATTAGCTGATGCCAAATATTTTATTCATACCACCAGTGTAAGGACGAGAGACGCCTATAATAATCCGCCACCCACTGTAGCTCTTAGAGGAAATCAAAAATTGTCCATTAAAGCATACGGCGGCGTTAAGTATTTTATTAAAGAAGATAAGAAGTAGGAGGCGGCAAAATGAAAAAATTAATAATAATATCAGTGATGTTTTTAATTTGTACTTCCGCCGCATTTGCACAATTTGGCTCTGCGGGCACCGTAGATGCACGATCGATGGGTATGGCAAAAACTTATAATGCAATAACTCGCGGTGTTATGTCTGTTGGCATAAATCCTTCTAATTTAATTTACAATCAACCATACGATTTCGAATTATCAACGGTTCTGCCTCTTCCGATGATCTCTTTAAGAAGCGGTACTGATTTTATGTCGATTGATGAAGTTAATTACTACTTTGGCGGCGTAAATGGTAAAGGCAGAATTCTAACAGAAGAAGATAAAAATAACTTTAATGATCTTTTTAAAGACGGCGGATTTATTTTTGCCAATTTTTCAGTAAGACTACTTTCATTGTCCTATAATGCAGAGCCTTCAATCGGCGCTTTTGCATTTTCAATTAATGATGCAGCCGGCGGAAAATTTAATCTTCCACAAGCTCTTGTTGATATAGCACTAACAGGTAATGAACATAACAAAACCTATGATTTTAATGATGCAGACGCTAAAGCCTGGTGGATAAGAAATTACTCCTTAACGTATGCAAGAGAAATACCGGAGATTAACCAGGATATTTTCGATAAAATTGGCGCCGGTATAACTTTAAAATTAGTACAGGGTTTCGCTTATCTTGGAGTAGAACACGCCCAAACAAATTTAACTACAGGCGCTGGAAATGTAATTACCGGCACTGCAGATTATCTTGCTTACACCGCCTTTAGCGAAGACTTCGGCGTGAAGTATGATTTCGATAGTGTTGAGACAGATGGAAAAGTTGGACCTTTTCCTTCTTCTGCCGGTAATGGATTTGGATTCGATCTTGGCTTAACTGCATCGATGGATCAGTGGAATTTTTCACTTGCCGTTACAGATATTGGCAGCATTACCTGGAAGAACCATGCCGCACAGTTCACAGCTAAGGGGGATCTGTTCATCGATGATTTTACAAATCAAGCGCAGTTAGATACGTTAAAAGAGAGAATGACAGGAAAAGCATCACCGATTAGCGAATTTTCTACGAGTCTCGCCTCGGCATTCAGGTTTGGCGCTTCTTACTATTTTGCGGATGGAGAAGATGCAATACCAGGTACGCTGTTATTAGCGTTGGATTACAACCAGGGATTTAATGACATGCCCGGTAACTCAAAATCACCAAGATTTTCAATCGGTGCCGAATGGAAACCGATGGATTGGATTCCATACCTCAGAACCGGATTTTCCTTTGGCGGCGCTGATGGATTTAATTGGGGTCTTGGATTAGGCTTTGATACCGGATTAATTGAATTCAATATTGCTACTTCTGATTTTCAAGCATTTGTTGCTCCTAATTCAGCAAAATATATTTCAATTGCAATGGGTTCTCGCTGGAAATTCTAAAATTATAATAGTTCAAACCAAGCCTCCGTTGTTAGTTCAGCGGAGGTTTTTTATTTTTAAAAAATTCTGAGAACAACCGGGTAAAATTCACTTTCAATTTTATAACTTCAACTTTTAACTTTTAACTATTGACGCATCTTAAGCAGATTTATCAATGCTGCAGCGAGAAACACTATGTTAGCAAGCCATGCAGTTAATAAAGGATCGAGCGCTCCATTTTTCCCGAACGCTTGACTGACCTTCATAAAAACAAGATAAATAAATGTTGCAAGAATACTTATTCCCACTTGAACTGCAAGTCCGCCCTTTCGCTTATTTGCAGAAATTGGAAGCCCGAACAAAACTACAATTAAACTCGTCACCGGGAAAGCGAAGCGGGAATAATATTCAATCATAGTACTGTTTGCGCTGTTACCGCTCTGAAGCTGTGAATCTACAAGCGTTTTTAATTCATTTAAGTTCATCTGTTCCGGCTTTGTTTGTTTAGTATTTAGTTCTTGAGGAGAAAAATTTAAATTATCCACAGTCATTTGATTAAAATAAACTGCTTCTTCATCATTCCCTTCAAACATTCGTTTAACGCCATTTTTAGCAAGCCATTTGGAAGAAGTAGAATCATACATAAGAATGTTAGCATCAATTCTCATTTTCATTTTAGTTAAATCATTGGCGTCAAATTCCTGGATGCTTACACGTGTTGCTTGATTGCGCGAATTATCAAAGTAAGAAATATTAACTATTCTGTTTCGGCTGTCTTGAAAAAAGATATTGCTGCCGGAATAAACAAAACCTCTCTTTAAATATTCCATTTCAATGGCGAGCTTGGTTTTGTTTGCCGTCGGAACAAGATAGCCGATGAAATAGAGAGATAATAAACTCAGCAGAAATGTTGTAATTAAAAAAGGAAGCATGAAGCGATACATACTAACGCCGCTTGATTTAATAGCGGTAAGTTCACTTAGGTTTGCTGTTTTACCCGCAGTAAATAGAGCCGCAAATAAAACGGCAACCGGCGTCATCAATTTTATAATTTCCGGAGAGAAGACAAAATAGTAATGCATAATTATTGTAAAAGGAACATCGAGATCAATAAAATCGTCAAGGTTTTCCATCATATCAATTACAACAAAGATTAAAGTAAAACCAATTAACCCGAATCCTATTGTCTGAAGAAACTGTTTAATCAAATACTTATCGATTATTTTCATTTATAAATTGCCGTTGTTTTCTTCATCCTGCGGACGCCAGTTTTTCGGAATTATTTTTTTTAAAAAATCAAAATTAATAGTAACAGATTCTTGAACGGCTTTGTAAATTAAGATTATACCTGCAATTCCTATTACAATATTTGCCGACCACATTCCCCAAAAAGGAGAGAAGAAATTTCGCTCTGCAAGCTTTTCACCACCAATCAAAAACGCCCAATAGATTAAAAAGAAAAACAAACTTATACTTGCCGCCACTCCGAATCCTCCTTTTCGGGTCATTGTTCCTAAGGGTGCGCCTATTAAAACAAAGACGATGCATGCCACGGGCAGAGTATATTTTTTATAAATTTCTACATCATATTTGTTTATCTCTCCCTGTACATATTCTATCCGTTTTAGATTTGAAACAATAACATTTTTTGCAGTTTTAATTTTCTCAGATGCCCGGATATAAATCAATTCTTTTTCACTCACCGGAGGCTGTTTGCCATACAGAAAAGCAGATGAAGAATCGTTGTAAAAATATTTTTCCGTTTCCTCAGTTAGCGCCTTTGCAAATTCTTTTTTACTCGCAAGCAAACTGTCCACTATCTCATTCATCGCCATAGTGCTTAGTTCACGTTCGCCTCTCGGTCCGCCAGGAGCACTTTGCTGAAATGAAAATTGATCTGCATTCATTGCAATACGATGTTTCTCAAAAACTAACTTGCGGTAAAGACTTGTTCCGGCGGCATCAGATTCGTGAATTTCACCCTTCTGCAAATCCATTATAAGTTTCGTTTGATCTTTAGAAAAATAAATTTTCCCTTCCTTGGCGGTAACTATATTTATTTTAACAGGATTTGTATAGTCGTATAGAGTAATAATTCCAAGTCTGCCAGTTTTTTGATCAATGTCTCTTGCAAGGATTGCATAATTGGGAACTTCTTGAGAAAAAATACCGGGCTCAAGAGAGAGGGTTGGTTTTTTTCGCGAGATGTCCTGTCCCAAAACCTTTGCTTGATGATTAGCATCGGGGAGCACATCGTCATTAAAAACGAACAATAGATATCCAATTATGATACTTGTAATAAGAACCGGAGAAATCATCTTGTATAAACTTGTTCCGGACGATTTAATGATAGTAATTTCATTGTTCTGCGACATATTGCCAAAAGCCATTAGTGTGCTAACAAGTGCAGCCATAGGAACAACAAGAACAACCATCCAGGCAAGATTAAAAGCAATTAATTTAAGTATGACCCAAGTATCAAGTCCCTTTCCAACTAATCTGTCAGCAAACTTCATCATAAATTGAAGTATAAAAATACACATCAACGTAAAGGCTGAGAAAAAAAAGGGGGCAAAATGATTGCGAAGTATATATCTATATAAAATCATGGGACTAATATAGAAAAGCGTGAAAAGTTTAACAAGTAAAGCTTTCGTGCAGTTTATTCTAATTCAATTTTGTTATATTTACTCCAGTACAGATAATTTATTTTTAATGAAACAAACTATATTTCTTTTAATATTATTTTTATTTTTATCGGGCTGTTCCAAACATAATGAAGAAGCAAAAATTGAAATAGCTGCAGATGAAGCATATCCAAGATGGATTATAAAAGATTCACTGCATACTACTCAAACTTCGGGGATTGCTTTTATTGGTGAAAAAGAGCAAATAAAATATTTTCTTCTTGCCGATGATAATGGCGTTTTACATCGCTTTTCTATTGAATCAGATACATTGTTTGAACTAAAAAAAATTGCTTTTAATGAAAATGTTAAGGTATATCTTGATACTTTTCCCAAACCTGACTTTGAGGAAATATCATTCGATAAAAAAAACAATAAAGTTTTTTTATCTATTGAAGGAACTTCTTATGGCAAAATTAATCCGGCAAGAAAAGAAGCAAATGTTAAATGGTATGCCGGTATATACGAACTTCAGTTTAAAGATGATGATCTGTTTTCAGATACTATCGTATCCATACAAAAACTTCACTTTGAACCCGAAGAAAAATTTTTCGAGCATGTAAAATCAAATATCGCATTTGAAGGATTTACTTTTGATGATGATTATTTTTACGCCGGGCTCGAAGGCTTTCAAGAGCAAAAAATTTTTGCCGACAGCACTTTCATCTATATTATAAATAGAGCAACAAAAAAAATTATAAAACAGATCAACACAAAAGAATTAGGCATATTTACCATTTGCGGATTATATTCACCGGAAAATAAAACCCTTCTCGGCATCGACCGTAACAATAAAAAATTATTTAAAATAAATTTTTCTGATCAAATGGATATTTCATCATTTGCATTTAAAGAAATTAAAACCCGGGTTCCGAATTACCCAGCTATTGGTTATGTGGCATCGTTGGAATCTATTACGATGGACAATGACAACAATATTTATATGATTGATGATCCGTGGACAACTTATTTTGTGCCGGCACCGGATATATTAAATAAAATGGATAAGAAGACAGCCGAACACTTCAATAACTTTATTCCTATTATTTACAAATTTAAACTTAATTAGAGAAGGAGCATTTTTTGGAAGACGTGATTAGTTACATAAATGAGCATAAAGAAACATACATCGAAGAATTGAAAAATTTTCTTCGTATCCCAAGTATCAGTACTTTACCGGAGAGCAAAGGAGATATAAGAAAAGCAGCGGAGTTTGTCGCCAATAAATTAAATACAGCCGGTATGAGCAGAGTAGAAATTTTTGAAACAGAAGGTCATCCCCTCGTTTATGGAGAATGGCTCGGCGCGCCGGGAAAACCTACTGTTTTAATTTATGGTCATTACGACGTTCAGCCCGTTGATCCGATTGAATTGTGGGATTCACCTCCTTTCGAGCCCGAAATACGCGGCACTAAAATTTATGCACGCGGCGCAACGGATGATAAAGGACAAATGCTTGTGCATATAAAAAGCGTTGAAGCCTTTCTTAAAACTACCGGCAGCATTCCATTAAACGTAAAATTTATTATTGAAGGTGAAGAAGAAGTTGGAAGCGAAAGCTTAGAGACGTTCATAAAAAATAATGTCGATCTCCTAAAGTGCGACACTGTTTTAATTTCAGATACATCCTTATACGCCGAAGGAATTCCTACTTTAACCTTTGGATTACGTGGGCTTCAGTATATGGAAGTTGAAGTCGTTGGACCTAACCGTGATCTTCACAGTGGAACGTTCGGCGGCGCTATAGCAAATCCAATTAATGTTCTTGCCGGCATAATTTCCAAACTTCATGATAAGAATGGTAAAATTACTATTCCAGGTTTTTATAATAATGTTCCAAATATTACGAAGAAAGAAAAAGAAAATTATAAGCTGCTTAAATTTTCTGAAAAACGATATGCTAAAGAACTTGGCGTAACAGAAGTTTACGGCGAAAAAGGTTATTCAACAGTTGAAAGAACATGGGCTCGCCCTTCGCTTGATTGCAACGGTATTTACGGCGGATTTATTGGTAAAGGAGCAAAAACTGTTTTACCGTCAAAGGCTACCGCTAAAATAAGTATGCGCTTAGTGCCTGGACAGGAACCGAAGAAAATTTCAAAGTTGTTTATTAATTATATTAAAAAACTTGCTCCTAAATCAGTTAAGGTAACCATCTCCGATCTTCACGGCGGTTACCCTGCAATTGTCCCGATGGATGCCCCTGCAGTGCAAGCCGCAGCAAGAGCTATGGAGAAAGCGTTCGGAAAAAAAACGGTTTTCATCCGCGAGGGAGGCTCTATCCCGATTGTTGCTACATTTGCTAAAAAATTAAAAG
>Ga0100378_1004581_pt1 | contig 12852 bp, 10 predicted proteins | sample CryGeymeta201502_FD_81535 | JGI IMG/M metagenome (GOLD analysis project Ga0100378, IMG submission 81535) | Groundwater microbial communities from Crystal Geyser aquifers in Utah, USA - Crystal Geyser metaG 2015-02 | ecosystem: Environmental > Aquatic > Deep subsurface > Groundwater | place: USA...
ACATCAAGGTAGCCCTCCACAACCACGACCAGAAAGGCTCGCCCGTGTACTGGCGCCCCGAGAACATCCTGGAGGTCTGCAAGGGCCGCAGCAAGCGACTGGGCTCCTGCGGCGACATGGGCTACTGGATGCGGTCCGGCATCGACCCAGTTGAGGCGGTCAGAACGCTGAAGGACCGCCTGCTTACAATCCAGATGCACGACCTCAACGAGCTGACGCCGGACAGCCACGATGTTCCGTGGGGCACCGGTGTCGGCAAGACCGAGGCGTTCCTCAAAGAGATACACGCCCTGGGCATCCACCCGGTGATGTTCGGGCTGGAGTACTCCTACGACTGGCTCGATTCAATGCCGGAGTGCGCAGAGAGCGCCCGGTTCTTCGACAAAGTGAGCTTGGAGCTCGCGGGGGAGAATGCACGATGAAGCCACCTGAGCGTAGCCGCCTCGCGCCTCGCGCCATCAGTCCCATCGGTCCTATCAGTCCCATTGGTCCCATGCCGGTCACCCGGCGGCGCTTCCTCCAAAGCGCCGCCGCCAGCGCCGTGGCGGCGCCCTTGGCGCTCCGCGCCGCCCACGCCGCCACGCCCCCCAGCGAACGCCTGACCGTCGGCGTCATCGGCATCGGTCTCATGGGATCGGGCCACCTGAGTCGCTGCTTGGGCGACGCGGGCGTCCAGGTGATTGGCGTCTGCGAGGTCGACAAGACGCGGCGCGAGAACGCCCAGGCCCGCGCAGACGCGCAGTATGCGGCCGAGCGCGAGAAGGGCACCTACCGCGGCTGCGCCGCCTACAACGACTACCGGGAGCTGATCGCCCGCCCCGACCTCGACGCGGTGCTCATCGCCACGCCCGATCACTGGCACTCGCTGATCTCGGCGGACGCCGCCCGGGCGGGTAAGGACGTGTACTGCGAAAAGCCCATCACGCTGTCGGTTCAGCAAGGACAACGGCTCACGGAGGTGGTCCGCGAGCACGCCTGCGTCTTCCAGACCGGCACTCAGTACCGCTCCATGTACACCACCCGGCGCGTCCTGGAGTTCGTCCGCGGCGGCGGACTGGGCAAGAGCAAGCAGGTCTTCACGCTCTGGTCGCGAGCGGAAGGCTCCTACGCGCCGGTGAACCCGCCGTTGCCGGAGGAGCCGGTTCCGGCCGGCCTCGACTGGAACTTTTGGGTCGGCCCCGCGCCGTGGCATCCCTACAACAGCCGCTACCACCGGAACCCACCTCCCGGCGTCGTGCCGTGGGCCTTCTGCGAGGACTTCGGGGCGGCGGCGGTAACGTGGCACTTCTCGCATAGCGCCGACGTCATCCAGTGGGCGTTGGGCGTCGAGCGAAGCGGCCCGGTGGAGATCATCCACCCGAACGGCGGGGAGTTCCCTACGCTGACCTACCGGTACGCCGATGGCACGCTGCTCCACTTGCTCGACCACTGGGGCCAGGTGAAAGACCCCTACGAGGCCGTTCCCTCAGACGCACGGTTGGCAGGCAACTTCGGCGGTCTGTTCGTAGGCGAGCGCGGCTGGATCACCTCCATGTACGGCGGCGGCCCCCTGGAGGGTGCTCCGGAGGAGATCTTCCGGGAGCTGGGTCTGAAGAGCCGCGAGGTGACCGGCGCCAACAACCACCACGCCAACTGGTTCGAGTGCATCCGGACGCGCGGCCGAACCAGCACCGACGAAGAGATCGGCCACCGCTCGGCGTCGCTCGGCCACCTGGCCATTCTCGCGTTCAAGCTGGAACGGTCGCTGAAGTGGGACCCGGAGAAGGAGGAGTTCCTCGGCGATGAAGAAGCCAACCGACTACGTTCTCGCGCCATGCGAGAGCCGTGGAGGCTGTAGCATGGCGGCAATAGGTTCGATGCGTCCCATACGTCCTGTACCCGCCGCCGCCGTGCTGACCCTGCTCGCCGTGGCCGCTTCGGCCGACCGCGGACCGGTGCCCCTCAACGACTACCAGCGCCTCGGCCAGCGGTTCACGATGGCCCAGGCGTTCACCATGGTATCCGTCACTGTTCCCAGTTGGAGCGACAACGAGGGCGGCCTGACGCTGACTCTATGGGACTCGCCCGAGCGGAAGACGAAGCTGGCGCAGCAGGCGTTCACCGGCATCGTCGACAACGCGCAGGTCACGCTCCGCCTGCCGAAGGCGCTACCCGCTGGCGCGTACTACTGGGAAATCAGCGACCGGACGGGCGAGACGCGCATAGGGCTCTACGCCGACGCGCTGGCGGCGGAGAGCGACGACTGCGTCTACCTCGACGGCACGCCGGACCGGACGCGCAGGTTCGTGTGCGGGATGACTCCCACGGCGTTCCCGTACACCGACACCCAGCAGATGGTTGCTGCGCTCGGGTCGGACGCGCCGGAGGCGGTTCGCATCGAAGCCGCCCGGCAGTTGGCTGCCATGGGAGGTCCGGAGGCCATTCCCGCGCTGGCAACGCTGCTCGCGGATGAGCAGCGTTCGCACCTGGCGCGCTTCGCCTTGGAGGCGATGCCCGACCCGGCCGCCTCCGCTACGCTTCGGGACGCCTTGCCGAAGCTCGGGGGTGAGCTGCTGGTCGGTGTCGTCAACTCGCTTGGAGAGCGCCGCGACCCCGAAGCCGTAGGTGCGCTTGGCATTCTGGCGCAAGGGGCCGAGCAGCAGGTGGCTGCAGCCGCGGCCGTTGCTCTGGGCAAGATCGGCACCCTCGTGGCGGCAGACGCACTCGACAAGGCGTTGGCGAAGACGCCTGCCGACGCGCGATCACCCGTGTACGAGGGCGCCCTGGACTGCGCGCAGCGCCTGCTGGCGCAGGGGGAGCGCGAGTGGGCGGCGGCGCTCTACGACAGGCTGCGCGGGCCGGAGCTACCGGCGGCAGTTCGCGCAGCCGCCCTGCGGGGAGCGATTGTCGCTCGCCAGGCGGGTGGTCTGCCGCTGCTTCTGGAACAACTGCGCGGTGAGGACCCGGAGGCGCTCAGCGTCGCGCTCTGGGTCGCCCAGCACCAACTGCCCGGCGCCGACGCCACTCAGGCACTCGCCGGAGAACTGCCCAAGCTGCCCGCCGAACGACAACTCCTGGTCACCCGAGCACTGTGTAACCGCGGCGATGCGGCCGCTTTGCCGGCAGTGTTGGCGCTGGCCGGGAAGGGCGAGAAGAGCGTGCGCCTGGCCGCGCTTTCGGGGCTGGCGCAGTTCCCCGCCGACTCGGTGACGGCCACGCTCGTGGAGACTCTGGCGGATCCCGATGGCGAAGCCGCAAACGCAGCGCAGACCGTCCTGGAGAATCTGCCCGGCAAGAATGTGGACGCCGCGGTGACTGCCCTACTCGGGAATGCCGACGGGCAACGCTCCGAGGTCCAGAAGGCCGCTCGCCTCCGCGCTCTCGAGCTGGTCGGCGCGCGGCTCATGACCGGCGCGGTTCCGCTGGTGCTGGAAGCGGCCCGGAACGGCGATCCTGAGATCAGCCTCGGCGCGCTGAAAGTGCTTGAGAACCTGGCCGGCCCCGCCGAGGTCCCGGCGCTGCTCGAACTCCTGGCCGGTGCCGCGACTCCGGAAGCCGCGGACGATTGCAGCTACTTCGATGGGGTGCAGGACCGGAGGCGCCGCTTTTCCTTCAACACGTCCCCCCCAAGCGCCTTGCCGCCCTTCTCACACACCGGGAAGACTGAGGCCACGCCCCTGAATGACTACACCCGCCTCGGTCAGCGGTTCACTGTCACCCAGGCGTTCGACGCGCTCTCTGTCACCCTCCCCAGTTGGAGTGATGCCGAGGGCGGGCTCACACTGACCCTCTGGGACTCGCCGCAACGCACCAAGCAGTTGGCGCGGCAGAGCTTTGCGGAAGTTCCGGACAACTAATGGGTCAAGCTCCAGCTTCCCGAGGCGCAGCCGGCCGGCGCATACTACTGGGAGATCAGCGACCGGACTGGGCAGACGCGCATCGGGCTGTGGACCAACACGCTGGGGGTGGAGCGCGAGGCGGCCGAAGCGGCAGTAAGCGCGACCTGCGCGCGAGCCGCCGATCCCGAGGGCTGCGCCGAGAAGCTGCTCGGGCTCCTGCCACAGGCTGCACCCGCCCTCAAACAGGCCGTGCTGCGCCTGCTGCACGGTCTCGGCGGGACGCGCGCTTTCGACACCCTCCTCGCCGCGACCCGCGACGACAACGGAGACGTGAGAGCCACCGCCGTCCGCCTCCTAGGCGAATGGAAGACAGCGGACGCGGCCCCGGACCTCCTGCAACTCGCCAAGACCTCCGCCGACCCGGCCGACAGGCTGCTCTGCTTGCGCAGCTACCTCCGGCTGGCTGGCAACAAAGACGTGCCGGCTGACCAAAGGCTGTTCATCTGCAGAAAAGCAGCAGCCCTCGTCCAGCGCGACGAAGAGAAGAAGCTCCTGCTCGGCATGTTGGGCGGTCTCGAATCGCCGGCCGCCCTGCCCGTCGCGACACAGTTCCTGGACGACGCGGCGACCAAGGAGGAGGCAGCAATTGCCATCCTGTCCGTGGCCGAAAAGCTGGCGCCAGGCCCCGACGCCGCCCAAGCGCTGGCCCCCCTGCAGAAAGCGGCGACGAGCACAGCCAACCCCGACCTCGCCAAACGCGCCGAAGCCCTCCTCGCGAAGCTGAAAGCCCCCGCGCAGTGATCCGGTCGGCCTTTGTCCCATTCGTCCCCTCTATCCCATAGGTCCCGTTCGCCCCCCTCAAGGAGCCCCACAATGTCATTCAACGGCAAGCTCAACGTCCTCTGCATCGGCGGCGGCATGATCAGCGAAGAAGTTGTCCTGCCCACGCTGTTCCAGCAGCGCCGGAATGGCAAGATCGACAAGATCGCCATTTCGTCGCTCAACTCCGGCATCCTCAAACGCCTGCAAGAGGTGTTCCCGAACGAGGACTTCGTCCCGTATCCCGACCCGGCGACAACCGACCCGGACGCTCCGTTCCCCGACCTATATCGGCAGGCTCTCGGCGCCCTCGGTGAGCACGGCCTCGTCTACGTCTGCACGCCCGACCATTTCCACACGCGGATGGTGCTGGAGTCGATCAACGCCGGCTACGACGTGTGCTGCATGAAGCCGCTCTGCCTGAAGGTCGACGAGGCGTGGGAGATCATCGAGCTGGCGAAGGCAAAGGGCGCCTACGTCTTCACCGAGTACCACAAGCGCAAGGACCGCGCCGTGCGCGCGTTGCGCTACAAGTTCCGCCGCGGCGAACTCGGCGAGCCGTTGTACGGCCACGCTTGGATCGAAGAACCCAAGTACATGCCGCTCAAAGTCTTCGGCGCGTGGGCGGAGAAGTCCAGTCCGTTCGAGTACATCGGCACGCACTATGCCGACGTGTACTACTACGTCACCAATCTCCTGCCCAAGCGAGTGGTGGCGTGGGGGCAGAAGAAGTTCCTGCCCAAGCACGGCAGCGACGCCTACGACGCCAATCAAGCAGTCGTTGAGTGGGAGGATGGCTCCGCGTTCTGGATTCAGACTTCCTGGATTCGCTCCGATAACAACGCCGCGATGACCAGCCAGGGCATGATGTTCCAGGGCACCAAGGGTGAGTACAAGGCGGACCACAAGGACCGCCACCTGAACTTCGAGACCGACGACAAGGGCTTCGAGCAGTTCAACCCCAACTTCTTCAAGGCGTACGACAGTTGGGACAGCGAAGACGGCGTCGAACACGTCGGCTACGGCTACGAAAGCAACTCGCAGCCGCTCGAGGACGTCCTCAAGCTGAAGACCGCTACTGACGGCATGTCCCCCGAGGAGGCCGTCGCCAAGCGCCAGGAGATGATCGCTGCGTGGACGGAACTCAACACCCGAGCCCTGCCCGAGAACGCCCTCATCGGCGTGGCCATCAACGAAGCCGTCCGAATCAGCGTAGACAACGGCAGCCGGTTCGTGGAGTTCGGCGAGGGGATGCAGCCGAGGCTGGCATGACGGGGCGGGTGGTTGTTCGTTGCGCGCTTGTCTGCGTCGGCGAGGCGTCGCTATCTACGCAGAAACTCCCCTGCCGCCCGAAACACCTCGCCCTCCGTCAGCACCCGGTCGTAGATCCGCACCTCGCCGACCAGCCCCACGAACGGGTACGCGTCGTTCCAGAAGTACTTGCCAATGGTGAACGGCCGGCGGTTGGGGGAGAGCTTGCGCGGATCGGGCAGCGCCTTCCGGGCGGCTTCGGCGGCGTTCAGGTACAGGACCATGTGCTGCCCGTCGAACGTCATCGCCACGTGGGTCCAGTAGCCGGCGTTGACGCTCCACTCGGGCGTGGTGAGTTGCTCTGCGTTCTCGTCGTCGAAGCCGAGGTCCATCATCGCGCGGTTCCAGAAGACGCTCAACCGGTAGCCGTGCACAGCTTGGCCGGGCACTCGGTCTCCCTTGTTCGCCACGATCGCCAGGTGGCTGCGGGCATTCTCCGGCTTGACCCACGCCATCACCGTCAGCCCCTCGGCGCAAACCAAGTCTTCGGCGAACGGCACACGCACCCCCTGCCCCTTGTCCTTCTCCAGTCTGAGGGCCTTGCCGTAGGGCGTGTCGACGAGCTGGGGGAGCTGGTCGTCTTTGCCTTCGAGGGTGCCGGCGTGGCTGTTGCCCGAGGCATCCGCAAGGGTGACCCCTGCGACAGAGGCGAAGTCGTAGCGCAGGCGCAGAGCACCCGCGGGCGCTTCGCCGGCAGCCGCCAATGCAGCGGCGAGAAACAGCAACCCCAGTGCGTAGCCATGTCGCGCGATCATCGTCAGCACACCCCTCGAGTCAGCAGGCCAGTTGATGGTACCCGATGCCGAACCGCGTGGAGCGGGCAGCTTGCCGGCTCCCAGCCCCGACGGAAGGGGAGCGCGAGCAGAGGAGCGCGAGCAGGCAAGCCGCCCGCTCTACGGTGCCAGGGCGGTCCTCGCTGCCATTCGGGTAGCGATCACGAGTTGCCCCACCAGGGCCAGGGCGCAGACCAGGGCGCCGACCCCGAAGGGGGCTTTCAAGTCGAGGACCTGTGCCGCCCACCCACCCGAGAGCGGCCCGATCACCAGGCCGGCGCCGATGACTGCTTCGTGGATGCCGGCGCGCCTGCCGCGCCCTTCGGCGCTCAGGTGGAGCGCGTAGGTGATGCCGCTCACGAATGTGAGGCTGGTGGCCCCGCCGATGGCGGCGAAGCTGAGGACGAACAGCCACGGCGAGGAAGTCAGTTGAGCGAGGAGCAGCCCCAGTAGCGTCACTGCTACCGTCGCCACGAGCGGCCCTCTCTGGTACTGCCAGCGCGACGAAATGCGCGTCATGGCGAAGGTGGCGATCTGGGCCGCGCCCAGGACGAACATGATCCTTCCCACCAGGGCCGGCGAATACCCCAGGGACTCTCCCAGGCGCGGGAACATCGCGCCAATCATGCCACGAGCGAATGTCGAGGCGAACGCCGCACACCAGGCCATCAACATGAATGCCTTGACCACTGCGGGCGGCACTCTGGGCGGGGGCGCTTCGCTTGCCTCGTGGTGACGACCGCGCGGCGTCAGGAGGGGGGCCAGCAAGCTGAGCGAAGCCGTGCCCACCGGGATCAAGAACGCGTTTGTGCGCCAATACTCCCAGGCAAGCCCGGCGGCTAACGGCCCGACCATCAACCCGAAGGTCCAGGCGATGTTGAACAGTGCGAGATTGCGGTTGAGCAGGGGGCCATCGTCGCCACTGAGGTCGGCCAGCCAAGCCTGCAGCGGGGGCCAGAACAGCCCGAGTGCCGCTCCGGAGACGGTGGCAAACGTCAGCAACTGGTTGGCATTGTCGGCCCGCCACATCGCCAGCCAGCTCAACAGGCAGAGCAGGCACGACAGTAGCGCCATCGGCCGCCGGCCCAGTCGGTCCGAGAAGTGCCCCGCCATCAGGGAGACCGGCACATACAGCACAAACCCAGCGGTGCCCAGCAGACCCGACACCAGGGGGGAGACCCCCAAGTCCAGCGCGCGGAACTGGGCGACCAGCATCAGGCACGCGACCCCGAAATCAACCAGGAAAGACATGAAGATGAGCCCCAGCGCCGGAGCGCAGAGGACCGACAGTCGACCGACAGAGGCTTGCTTCACGCATGCACCATGGTTTGTTCAGGCGTCAGCTCACGCTGCCTCGGAGCGACCGGCTCGACCGGCATCCGCAAGCTGGAAGGACCGCCGATACGCACGCAACTTGCCTGCTCCCCGACCGCCTGCATGGTGAGGGCTCACCAGCGCTGGAAGCGAGGAGGAAGACGGCGCGGTGGGTAGCCAATCCCCCGCCATGTCCGGCATGCCGTGCGCTAAGTAGCACCAGAAGTGCCCCCGTCTACGAGTTCCTTCACCGCTTGGTTCCACTCGACGAGCTTCCGCTCGCCGTCACCGCCAAGCGTGCCGCCGATGTTCAGCACAATCTCCACCGGTAGGCCCCGGGTCGCCTCGAGCACGGCAACAACCTCGCGACGGACGGCCTCCACGTTCCACGGCTCCTGGAGGGTACCCGGTTCGTCGACGGCTTGCCCGCGCCCGAAGCCGAGTCCCAAGAACAGTCCCGAGGGATCGCCGCCTGACTCCCTGATCCACAACTCTTGACAATATCCCTGTTCGCCTCGACCATGAAGTCAGCGTCACGGCCAACGAAGTCGCGGATCGCCCGGGCGCGGGCGAGGTCGTCCTCCAGGCACTCGCGGCCGAGCTTGATCTTGAGACCTGTGTGTCCGCGCGCCAACTCGCGCGCCACAGCTTGCAGGTGCCGTTCGAGCGGGTAGTGCAGATCGATCAGACCGGCATATGTCATGACCGACTTCCCCGCGCCGCCCAACAATCGCCACAGCGGCTCGTCTCGCACCTTCGCCCGCAAGTCCCAAAAGGCGAGGTCAAGCGCCGACACCGCGAACCCGGCAAGACCGCCGCGGCCGACGTAATGGACGTGCCAGTTCATGAAGTCCCACAGGCCCTGAATGTCGTCGCCGGCCTTGCCGATGAGCGCCGGCGCGAGGTCGTGCACGAGGACTTGGTGGAGGGCCCGGCCGCCCTTGCCCCCGGGGTACGTATAGCCGACGCCGAGCCGGCCGTGTCCAGTGTGCACCTTGACGACGACCAGCTCGAAGTGCGTGTGCACGCCGTGGCGGGAGTCTGCCAGCGGCTCGGCGAGGGGAACTCGGTAGCACGTGGACTCGATGAAAGCGAGGGTGTCCGTGCTACTTCATCGGAACCCGCCTGCCAACAGCTTGTGCACCGCGTTCGTAAGCAGCACGTCAATCCCCCTGGCCACAAACCCGCGCGCGTCCTCCGGCTCGTCCGACCAGAACAGGTTGCAGATCATCCCCAGGTTGCGGGCCCGGCAGAGAGCGTCGTCGGTGACATTGCGGCCGAACTGGACGCGCTCGCATGCGTACTCGTGGGCGACGGCAACCATGCGGTCTGGGCTCTCTGGGGCCGCAAGGCACGCCCGAGGGATCTCCGGCGCGTAGTCGAGGGCAACAGCGAGGACGGACTCGTCGCCAGCGAGATAGTGTAATTGCGGCAAGCCCCGATCCCGAAGCAAGTCGCACACCAGCTTCACCAACCGGCCGTCGGGTCCCGGTTCCTTGAGATGGATGTTGATCCCGGCCCGGCCGTCAACGGCGTCGAGCACCTCCTCGAAGCGGGGCAGCCTTACACTCGCCCATTCCTCGCCGAGCTGGATCCCGGCATCGAGGCGCTGAATGTCTGCCCAGTCCCTCTCGGTGAGGGTGCCGGTGCCGTCCGTGGTCCGGTCAACGCTTGCGTCGTGACACACGACGGGCACGCCGTCACGGCTCAGCCACAGATCGAGCTCGAGCTCGTGCGCGCCCAGCGCAATCGCGGCGCCGAAGGCCGGAAGCGTGTTCTCCGGGCACGCATGGCTGACGCCTCGATGCGCGCAGAGCCGCGGGAACGGCGAGTCGAGGACCGCGCGCGCCCAGTCCCTGTGCGGTCGGTACAGGCCCGGTCTGCGGTTGCGGTCGATCAGCGTTCGGTGCTCGACCTCGGGCTGCCCGTGCGAGGCGGGCTTGACGAACTTGGCCTGGGGATCGATCTCAACGGTCAGCACCCCCGGCTCCGTACCCGCGTCGGCCACGAGCGCCCCGTCCGGCCCGGCTACCAGTGAGCGCCCTCCCCGGTCCGGCGTGCCCATGGCGTAGCTGCTGCGCACCAGGTAGGCGCCGCTGTCCAGCGCGCGGCATTGGCACAGTGCCCGGATCCGCTCCGGCGACTCCGAGCGCTGGTAGCTCGGGCACAGGATCACGTCCACGCTTTGCGCGGCCAATGCTTCGAAGTACTCGGGGAAGTAGAGATCGAAGCAGACGGCGAAGCCGAAGCGCACGCCCTCGTGCTCGAAGACGACGGGCTCCGAGCCGGCTGCCAAACCCAGTTCCCGCTCAACCGGCGTGAGGTGCGTCTTGTCGTACCAAGTCAGCGACTCTCCGTCTGGGCCGAACAGCAAGGTGCGGTTGACCCCCTGCCCGCCTGTCCGCCGGCACACCGTGCCAACTGCGACCAGCGCCTCCAAGCGCGCGGCATGAGCGGCAACCGCGCGGACGAACGTTAGCCCGTCGCCTTCGGCGAACCGAAGCACAGCGTCGCGTTCCGACAGGCCGGGAGCATTCGCGTACTCAGGCAGCACGACCAAGTCGTGCGTGCCCGGTTGCAGTGCCCCCAAGCGGTCGCTCATCCACGTTCGGCAAGCCGCCGCCGACTCCAAAGTTGCCTCCGCCGGGTAGGGTGGCTGGAGGATAGTCAGGTTCATCTCCGCGACTCCTTGGGGTGCCGTATCTGCGCGACGCCGCTGCCGTTTCAGAGCAGGTCCTTCCACTCCTCGTAGTTCCGCCAACTGTGCTCCGGCTTCCACCCCAGCAGCCTCTCCGCCTTGCGGATGTCGAAGACGGAACCAAAGGGGTTCTGCTCAAAGTACGCCGGGTCCTTGATCGGCGGCACTTCGCCGGATGTACGCCTCAGCACCTCCAGCGTCGGCAGCGGGCAGTACGTATCGCTTGCCGTGAGCAAGAACGCTTCGTGTGGCTTGCCGCTGCCGGTAGGGAATACGTACTCCGCAGCCAGGACGCACGCTCGGGCAACGTCGCCGACCGTGACGTAGGCGCTGAACCACGGGTGCTCCTCGACCTCGCCGGCGCGGGCGCGCGCCACCACGTGCTCGACCCTGTCCCGGCACTGCTCCATCATCACCCACGCGTAGCGGAGCGAGACTGCCTCGATGCCGAAGGCCAGCGCGTAGTTGTCGGCAATGCGTTCGCCGAAGTGCTTCGAGAGGCTGTAGGTCTCGTGGGGCCAGCAGGGGTGCTCTTCGTCGACCGGCACATAGAGCGGCGTGAACGGCACCGAGTGGATGCCGAACCCGGTGCTCGACTCGCTGCAGCCGTAGACGACCCGCGGAGTCTCGTTGGCCTTTGCGGCCTCAAAGACGTTGAGCGCCGTCATCATGTTGACGCCCATGACCGTCTCCGGCGGATCGCTGAACGGGTTGGGGATGGCGGCCAGATGGACGATGGTGTCGAAGCCCCGCAGGGCTTCCCGCGTGTCGGCCGACTTGCACAGGTCCACTGCAACAAACTCCGTGTCGGCGCCCGGCGCCACCTTATCAATCGAGGCGACCTCGTGGCCGCCTTGCCGGAATGCCGCGCAGACGTGTCTGCCGATGTTTCCACTGCCGCCTGTTACTGCAACTCTCATGTGAAGTCTCCTTCGAGGGCGCTAGGTGGGCGCCCGCACTTGTTCGGGCGTCCAGCAGAGATTGTCAACGCCTCCACTCGCGAACGCGCTGACCGCAGTCGGCGTTGACCTCGCGCATCGCGCCTGCCAGCGGGCGGTAGGGTCGGTCGTTGGCATCCACGATACCCCAGTTCGTCGCTTCGGCGTCGGTTGAGTCCACCCACGAGAACCAGTGCGACCCGACAATGTACTTCTCGCTCCAGAACTGCCGGAGCACGTTGCGGTACGCCTGGGCGCGCTCCGCCTGCGTGTCGAGGCGGCCCCAGTAGTTGGGCAGACCGGTGTCGGTGGCCGACACGCCCCACTCGGTGACGATGACCGGCCGGCCGGTCTTCTCGTGCATCGCCCGCAGCCACTGAAGCTGCCCTTCGTCGAACTCGGTCTGGCCCCAGCGGGATCGGGGGTAGCTGTTGCAGGCGATCAGGTCGTAGGGCCGTAGCAGGTCGGCAAAGCCGACATCGAACTGGCCCGCGAACCGGTTGGAGCACACCAAGTGGTTGGGGTCGTGCTTGCGGTAGAGCCCGACGATGGTGTCGGCATACGTCTTGACCATGTGTCGAACGAAGTCGCGCAGATCCTCGCCGACCGGATCGTCGTCGCCACGGCGGGTGGGCTTGTCCGCCGGGAGGTCGTCGAAGCGCTTGTATTGGTACCGGTGGTGTGCCGACGACCAGCGACGGTTGAGTGCCTCCACCTCGCCCTTGTATCGCTCGTGGAGCCAGCGAACCAGTTCCTGCGCCGTTGACGGTGACCAGAAGTAATCCATGATCCCGATCGACCGACTCAGCGGCTGGTGCATCTGGATCTCGTTGTCCGTGAAGTAGCCGAGGAGCAAGGGGTCGTCTCGGTGCTTGTCCGTTGTCTCGCGGACCCATTCCTCGGCGCCCTTCTGCCACTCCGGGTCGAAGACATCCGGGAACAGCGCGGTGTTGCCCTTGGAGTAACTACTCACCTTATCCGCCTTGCCGCTAGCGCGGCGATGGGGGCGGGGCGAGTTTCGCGAGAAGTATACTCCCCCTCCGGTCTCTTGTCAATACCCGCGGCAAAATGTTTGCTGCAAGCGAGGTCTACTGATGCGGTCAGCTCAAACGCACACGCCGCGACGCCAGGAGCCGCAACCATGAACCGCCAATAGCTCGGACAGCTTTCCAAGGCTTAAC
>Ga0100378_1004592_pt1 | contig 12838 bp, 18 predicted proteins | sample CryGeymeta201502_FD_81535 | JGI IMG/M metagenome (GOLD analysis project Ga0100378, IMG submission 81535) | Groundwater microbial communities from Crystal Geyser aquifers in Utah, USA - Crystal Geyser metaG 2015-02 | ecosystem: Environmental > Aquatic > Deep subsurface > Groundwater | place: USA...
ATATATTAATAATATAATACTTGTATTTGATTTATTATAATTTAACATCTTAGAAATATCAACTTTTTCGATAGGAGGACTTCTAGGATTATAAAATAAAGTATTCTTAACAGTCTTAACTTTTTTTGAAGTACTAGAACTATTCCTATTTGCCTCTGTTTGATTTTCTGGCTTTATTCCTTGAAGATCCGAATTTAAATTTAAATTGTTATCAGCATTAGAATTATTTTGATCAATGATTACCAATCTCGAAAAACTATCATTCTTATTGGCTTTGTTACTATTAGCATTAAGACTATAAAATTTGTTTTTTAATTCCTATAAGTTAACAATGTTACAAATTATTTAATTTAGTTACCAATATACTCTTAACTATATCACCTCGACTTTTCTCTGAAACTTTAAATTGCTTTTTAAACCCATTAAACTTTTCATTAAACTCAGTAAGCATCTTAATCTCCTTCTGCCATTCAATATTTAATTTTTCTTTCTCTCGATGGAAATACTCGAATTCCTGTTTAAGTTCTTCAACTTGATTAATTGCTCTAATGTGGTATTTACCATTTTCAATCCTTATTGCGCTTATATCTTTTTCAAATTGAGAAAGATCAGCTCTTACAGACGATTTAGAGTTTTCAACCAGAGCTATGCAGTAGTCTTTTAAGTTCTTATCTCCGTTTAATTTATTTTCGATTATGGATCTGTTTGCAGTATCAAGATTAAGTTTGATCATTTTAATTTCGTTTAGTATCTTGTCTTTGTATAGAGTTAGTTCATTTACTCTTTGATTGTTGTCCTAATTGATTAATTGATTAATTGTATGGTTAGTTAATTTATTGGTTGATTAGTTAATTATTATATGGTTTGTTATTAAGTGCCATAACTTACCTCGATAAATTCCTTTAAGTTTTTAAATTTACATTTATCTATACCTATTATTTTTGGAACGTCTAAGTTTTCCTGCAGTACTTTATCGATTTTTAGTTTGTAATTAATAAAATCATTTTTATTTGTACTTATCTTATTAAGAACATTTGTGAAGGATTCATCAATGTTACTTTTAAGCTTTAAATAATCAGAATTTTTTTCAAGGTTAATTTTATCGGCAATATTGGAATTTTGAATTTGTAAATTCCCGATTTGTAATTTTAAAGTTTCTAAATCGTTTTGAATATTTAGTAGTTTTCTATCAACGTGCTGATCGATTATTCTTTTTCGTAGTTCTTCGCCAACTTTATCCTCTTTTGTTATAAATATATTAATATCGTTATCTCTTCCTCTTTCTTCTTTAATTGGACTAGCTATATTTCTTATATTTCCATCCATATTATTATTAAAAATTATTATTAAAGTATTAAATGTTATTATAAATACATTACTAAATAACTTATCTAAATAATTATAATAAATAAATAAGTTATATAAAATTAATTATTATAAAATAGTTAAAACTACACTTAATAATTAAAACAATAAAACATTAAATATAGTTTTAATTAATAACTATTACTAATATTCTAATTCTTATGAAACAATAATAAAGTTAATTGAAAAATCTTATTGCGAATAATAATACAATTATTTTATATTTATTCTATATTAATATATATTATCTATACTTGGAAATATTATCTAAAATAGACAGCTTAGCTTTTATTGATTCTAGTAATTTATTGGAAATTTCTCTTCCAAGCTCAGGATTTTGATCGGATCCTCCATGCATACTCAAGAACTTTCCTTTCATTTTGGCTTGCTTTTCTAATAAATTTGCTTGTAGTTTTACTTGTTCTACATTAGCTATTAAGCTATTTTTATTATTATTCAACATTTTATTCCATTTTTTTGAATCACCTAAAGTAAATTAAATAAATATATTACTTCTATTAACGGAGTGAGACATAATACTATGTGATTTCTTTATTCTATTCTCGGCTAAGTAATCTGGATTTTTAAGTAATGGAACACGTTTATCTACTGAAAAGTTTTTTCTTGAGTAGTTTCCGGTACTTGCCCCGAGATTGCCTACTGTCCTGTTTGAAAAATTTGATTTATTAAAAGAATTGTTAAAGCCACCGTAATGTGATTTAGGTCTCTTTTGTTTTTTTAATTCTTCCTCGACTTCATTGTCGAGACTTAAATTTAATTTCCATTTATATTTATTAGGTTTATTTGGATCTCGTTTCCGTAAAACAATTATTTTACTACGATTATATGGTTTTCTTTCGTAAGGTCCTTGACCTTTTATCAATAGTTTACTAGTTTTTATTTTAAGCATTCTGTTTTCGATTTCTTTTCGTTTTTCAGGATTAATTTTAGGAGGCATATTATCCTTGATTATTTTAGAGAAATTATTCCGTCTCATTGATGTAAAGTTCTTTTCAAGCTTTTGTTTCTCTTGCTTTTCTTTTTCCATTTTCTCTTCTTCTATAAGACGATAATACACTAACGAATTCGACTTGATATCATTTAATGCATGATTTTTAATCTCTTCCTTTTCTAATATTCTTCTTTTTTCTCTTTCTAAAATAAGTTTCTGTCTATCTTCTTCATATTTATGTTGGAAGCTATCTAACTCTTCATGTTTAATAGGTTTTAATTGAATTTTTCTTTTTAAAGTTTCCTCTTCATGCTTTTGGTTTAATTCACTTAAGTACTTTTCTTCATTTGCTTTAAACATTTCTTCATACTTTTGATGTATATATTGTTTTCCATCTAAGGATCTTCGATTAGCCCGCCATTCTTCTCTCTGTCTAAGTTGTTCTTCTCGAAAATCAATAGACTTCTGTTGCATTCTAAATATTTTATCTTCCATATCGCTACTTTTCTTTTCTTGTTTTCTTGATTTTTCTTCTTCCTCTTTTTCGTATCGTTCTTTTACTTTCAGTTCTGCGCGTAAATTAACTTCTTTTAAGTATTTGAGGCGTTCTTCACGCTTCTTTTCGAATTCTTTTGATCTTGCCTCTATTTCCTTTTTATCCTTTTCGAAATTGTCTAGATAATTCTTTATGTTTTGTTTTTTCCGATCTTTTTCGGCTTCCTCACGCATAAGAAGTTTTATTTGATTTTCAAGACAAAATAGTTTTTCCTCTAATACAGATTTTGTTGTTTTTATTTCTTTTACGCGGGATTTTAGTATATTTTCCTGAATTATTGATTGATTATTTAAAGTCATATCATTTCCTTCAGTTAATTCTATAAGTTTAATGTTTTCTTCCAAGTGTTTAATTTTTAATCCGATTGAGTCTTTGTTTTCTTGGTAGTCTTTTAGTTTTAATAATTTAATCGCGTCTTGCATTTTTTTTATTGGAGATACTAACTCAACAGAATGTTGTGCAGGTAAAAGTTCGAATATCGATTTAGAACTCTATAGAAGTTAATATAAATATAAAATATAAGTATTAAGTAATTTATTCTTACTTTGCTAAAACTTATACTATTATTTTTTTGTTTTAACTCTTTAACATAATCAGTTTCTATTTTACTTAAACAATTGACAACTCCCTATAAATAATTATTTATTTTAATTGCATTATTTACAACTTGAACATTGGGACTTATCCCCTCTGAAATTCCTTTACTTATAAAGTACCCAGTGAAAAATGGGTGCTGTAAAGTATTAGGTGGTGATTTCTGTTCAAAAACAGGTTGTGGTTCTATAATCTGATTATCCTCTAAAGTTCTTAGAATAGTTTGTATTCTTTCCATTTCTTCCATATCGCCTTCTTCACCTTCTTCATTTTCTTCATTTCGTTCTTCCTCGTCGTCATCCATTATTTAATTATTTTATATAACTTATAATTTAAATAAAATACTGATAATTTATTAATGCTTTTAGTTATTTAAAATTAGAATTATTTGTAATATGAAAGTTGAAAGTTTTATATAAACGATATTTTGTCTTGGTTTAACATTGACTAAGAATTTTTGTTTGTTGAAGCAATAGTATTATTTGTTTGTAAATAGTTTGTTATTTCAATATTATTTTATATAAAATTAATAGTTTTAATTAAATATATTTAATTAAATTGAATTACATTATTACAATTTAATAAATTATCAATATAAATAATGACTTCTTACTTATTTAAAATATTAACACTTGTTCTTTTTATTTTCAAAATAAAGTAATTTCTAAAATAACAATAAATAAGATGTGAAGAATTTAACTCAATATACGGAAAAGTAGTACTAATAGGTAAATTATAACTAACAAATACTCATAATTATTTACTTTTCTTAACTATTCCAACAATATTATATTATACAAATATACAATAATACAAATAAACATTATAACATGCATATAATTTAATTTACCAATTATAGAGGATAACATATTCAGAGCAAATCAAATATCACTCAGCTTAGAAGGAACAAATAGAATCGCTTATTTAAATGAAGAATTCCAATTTGTATTGTAAATAAACAAATAAAATTTATAAACTTTAATAAATATATACATACATAATTAATTAATTACTCATTTACTTATCCTTTTAGCCACAATGTCCCTATTGGTACCTACGTCTTACGCGTAAACGATAATAATTTTCACTACGAACCAGCATTAGTAGAAGTATTTTCAAATGAAGTAAAAGCTTATCAATATAACATAAAATCTGGAAAAGGATTAAAATATAAATATCCTATTGACTTAAAGCCTGCTTTTAAAAAGAAATACTTTGATGTAGGTTTTATTATACTAATACTACTAGTTTTTTTAATACTATTAATAATAATATTATTACTCTATGTAGGATAATCCAAACTTTATTCTCAGTGTAGTTAAGTCTCCATATGGTATTTTAATTGGAATAACTTTATTACTTTTCTTATGTATGCAAATGATGCCACAAGATCAATTAAAAGAGCAATTTGCTGAAATGAATAAACAAATGGGTCAATTCCAAAATATGGTTAAGAAGTAGTATATAATTAATTAAGAAATTAAGATGATATCAAATACCAAACTTATAAATATATGATTTACTATATTGATTTAAAATTATAAGAAAATTAACTATATATTGTTAAAAGTAAATTATTTTTATTATATAAATTATAATAATTTATGAAAGTTATGAAAAAAACATATTCTGATGGAAGAAATACTAATCCTCCTACTAATTACAATTCATCTACAAAACAAACCAAATCTCTACTTCATACTCAAAGTATTCCAAACATACCTCAGCAAAGTGTTTTCAATGCTTCCTTTTTCGATATATCAAATAACTTTCTATATGAATCAAGAGTAAACGGACTGCAGAAATCTCAGGTACAGACTCTATACAAAAGAAATAAAACTGTAAATAAATTAAAGACAACAAGACAATCATTAGATAATAACATTAATATTATCCCTAATCAAACAATGAAAGAAGTTACACTACCTAAAATAAAAATCAAAACTAAAAATGGTTATATTAATGTTCCAATCAATGATGATTATTTATTTAAACCAAGTAAAAACTTTGTACATGAAACTGTAAAATTAAAAGACAGAGTATATAGTATAATAGACGAAATAAAAAGTAATGAGTCTTATAATAAAATAAACGATTACAATAATACAACAAATAGACTTAATGATTTTGAAACACTAGTCAATACTAATAATAAGGAATATTTTAATCTTATTTGGAAGGAAAAAGAAAATAATATATTAAATAATTATGAATATGGATTATACGATAATAAAAAAGCTAACTTTAGGAGTCAATCTTTATCGTTAATAACAGATGAAATTAAAAATAAAGTAGAAGAGAAGTTAGAAGATTTAGATAATAACAGACATAAAAGTGTTATTGTTAAAGAAGAGGATATAAAAATTAAACTAGATAAAAGTGATGCTAAACTATTTCAGGATTTATATCTACAATCGAGTGAAAAGTTTTCGACTATAAATAATAAACTTACTTATCCAAATACATTTAAAGATTCAAAAGCAATTAATTATCTCTTTAAATGTAATATAGAAAAAATGAAATGGGAGCTGAAATGATTGAATTAACTTGTATATAAATTATATAATGATATAATGATATAATGATATAATGATATAATGATATATTGATATAATAATAGTAATATTAGATATTATAAAGTCTATTAATAATAATATTTTGCTATAAGATTATACGGGAATTTGTATATTTGTATTTATTTGTATTTTATTTGTATTATTTAAAACTATATTAATAATAAATTATTATTATTTTAGCAAAAAATGAATTCAATTTACGAGGATTTTGTATTCGATTCAAATATATCACTTTACAATAAAAGTATTAAGAATAATAGTAAAAACCCATACTGTAAATATATCAGTTCAAAGAATTATACTTGGGAAAACGAAGGAGAGAAAGTAATATTTGATACATAAATAAATCTATTTAATTATTAAATTACATAAAGAAATCATTAATAATTTTTAAATTTATAGATTCTACAAAATGATAGGATAACAAACTATCATGATAAGGAGATTCTTAAATTTTTAATAATGAAACCAATATCAAATGAATATAGGAAAAAAGTATTTTTCGTCTTACATTAGATTAGTATTGGATTTTTATCACTGGTGCCAAATATCAAATGAAAATGAAACCAAACTATTACAAGGGTTTACTAAATAGTTATCCTGATATGCCTTCTCCTTTTGAAAATCAAATTGACATAGTAATTATTAAATAAAATTAATAAGGACATCAAAAGAACTTTTGCACAACCAGTTCTAGATAAGCATCCAAATATTATGATGAAGCTCCAAAATATACTTAAGGCTTTTACAAAGAGAAATTTCTCTATTGGATACTGCCAAGGATTTAATATTATAGTAGGAGCCTTACTGCAAATATTTCCAAATGAAGTAAACATCAAATTAAAATTAGGAAGATGTTTTTTGGATCTTTATACAGTTAATAGAGAATTATCTTCCTCTTAACTTCTTTTCTGAAATGTCTGGCGTACTGATAGATAGCACAATAATTAGCAAATTAATTCAACTTTATATCCCTGACTTATACAAAAAATTTATAGACACTGACTGTGAGATAATTTTAAACAGCTTTATTTATCGATGTCTTACAAGTTTCTTTTTGAAGACCCTGCGAATTGAGGTAATAAGTAGTTAAAGTATTTATATGCACTTAGAATATAATATTAAACTTAATAAATAAACGATATAAACTTTAACTTAATATTAAATTGATAGCTTTGTCTTACAATTTGGGATGCTTTTTTTCTAGAAGGAGAAAAAGTCTTAATAAAAGCATGTATTGCAATATGTAAAATAATTAAAAAAGAAATCATAACTCTTGGACTAGATGAAATTAATACAAAAACTATTGATAATATAATAAAGAAAATAAAACAAATTGAAATGATTCATTATTATATCCTTATTCGAAATTTCGAATTTAACATGAATTATATTTATAAATGCCGCAAGATAGTAGGAGTGCAAATAAATGAATTTATAAACATGAATAATCAATACAAAAACGAAAGACTTGAGAATAACAACAAAGCAAGTTTACGAAAGAGCAGTAATATATCTGAAGAAAGTATAGAGTGTAATCTCAAATGGCCTACATGTATCTTCGATAATGACTTTAAATTTAATATAATTGAGTATTCGATACTTAGTTCTGATTCAAAAATATTCTTTATTGATAACTATTTCTTTGATCGTTTGAAGATGACAGATATAAAACAAAGAAATAAAAGCGAGTCAAGTGAATGTGAAGAATGGGAACTAATGGTAGAGAGGAAAATACATAAGTGCTATATATTAAAAGATAATATTGAAATAAATTTTGACTCTATTCCTGATTTATTAATGAATGATATATTTGAAGACCAAGAATTTGAAGAATTAGATGATATTAAAGAATCACTAGATAAAAGTAAATTACTGAAAAGACAAGGCATGAAGTGTAATTATGTAAAGTTAAATCAAGGAAGTAAATATTAATATATAGATTTTATATATTTTATATATTTCTTAAACAAATTCTTAAATTACTAATAGAAAAATCATCATTCTTTATGAAAACTAAAACATTGAAAGAAATAGAAAATTATATGAGTTATAGGTTTAACAAAAATAGTATTGATAGAGATAACTTAGAATACTGCAAATTTATAATTAAAATGAGAGGTAATATAATTATCCTTTATTAAATCATAATCATAAATTTAGAATATGTAACTGAAGGAATAAAAGATTATAAATCTTTACACTTTAATTCAGATGACCATCAAATGGAAAGTTTATACGAATAATATTTAACTATATATATGTTATTAAGTGTAATAAGTTAATATAAATATAATTTATTTACTTATTTAAGACTTTAAGTTATAATATATAACGTATCTTTATTTAATTGTTTTGGCTATACTATTTTTAATCTTTTAATATATTTTTAGAAATAATTAATTTCATTATTTCATTTGTTCCTTCTAATATTAGATGTACTCTTAAATCTCTAAAGATTCTCTCAATTGGATATTCTTTTAAGTATCCATAACCACCATGCATTTGTAAACAATCATTAACAATCTATTAATATTATAACATTATGACATTATTTTACATTAAAACATTTTTCAGTTGCGAATTGTTTTGCCATTGCACAATGGGTAGTTTTATGAACATGCTCTTCATCCATTAAAATAGCTGCATTTCTAACCATTAAGCGACTTGCTTGTAAATTTGTTGCCATTTCAGCAAATTTAAATTGCAAATATTGGAAATCTTTTAAAGGCGAGTTAAATTGTTTTCTAGTTTTGAGGTATTCTTTAGTTATATCCATGCCATATCCTGCTCCTCCTAAACTACAACTAGCGATATTAACTCTTCCTCCATCTAGTCCCATCATAGCTATTTTAAACCCATCCCCTTGTTTACCAATTAAATTCTTCTTGGGTACTTTACAATCTTCGAATATAACTAATTGTGTAGGTTGCACATTCCATCCCATTTTATCTTCGTTTTTACCAAAACTTAACCCTTTTGTTCCTTGTTCTACTACGATGCATGAGATTTCTTTATCGTTTGTCTTACACATGACTACATAGATATCCGATTGTGATCCTCCGCTAATAAACATTTTTGAACCGTTTAGAACATAATAGTCACCTTCTAATTTTGCACTTGTTCTTAAAGAGGCTGAATCACTTCCTGAATTGGGTTCAGTTAAACAATATGAAGAAAATAATTCTAAAGTATTTAATTTTGTTGCCCATCTTTCTAATTGTTCTTTATTACCCCATCTAAGTAATTTAATTAATTATTTTATATATTAATAGTTTAGTTTACTTATGAATCATCCAGTTACACATATTATGTATTGATAAATAAGCGGATGAGCCAACACAACCAGTTGCTAAAGCTTCAAAAATAAGCGAAGCTTCTAATCTACCTAAGTCTGAACCTCCGTACTCATCAGAAACGTAAATACCTTTTAATATATAATTATTAATTGAATATGTGTCAATATATTAGTACCTGCAAAACCCATTTCAGCTGCTTTTCTGTAAATATCTTTAGGAAAATGTTTTTTCATATCCCATTCATGAGCATTAGGAAGTAATTCATTTTTTGCAAAATTATATGCAGATTCTTGGATACTTTGTTGGTCTGATGTTAATCTTGAATTGTCTAATAATATTTTAAATTTTATAAATTATAAATGAATGAGTCATTACCTTCTATTAATGAATAATTTCGTTTTGAATACGAAATAAAGCTTGAGTTTTTAATATTAGTAATATTTCTACTATTTTTATAGTAGTTATTGCCTATATTCCTGAAAATAATTTTTTTGGAGAATTGCATCATATTCATCATTTTTTTAATATAAATTAAGCTGTAAATTAAATTAAATTACATTACTAATTATTGATTGACTTTATTATTATAATTCAAATAATAAAAATTATATTTAAATTATTGCAATTAAATTTATTATCAAATAAGAAATGACTACTGAAAATACTAATCGAGTTTACAATGCAGAAGAACAACATAAACCAGGATCTGATAGATTTATGTTTGATACATTTCTCATTAAAGAGTTTTTTGATGCAGTGAAAGAAGGAAATTTAGAAAAAATCAAAAACTATATTGGTATAAGTTTTTTATTATAATTTCTAGAGAAATACTCATTAGATGTTAAGTATTTAAAAGACACACATTTAAGCCATAATGCACTATTTTATGCGTCCTTAATTAAAGATGACTCAAAGTAAATATTACCCCTTATATTTTTCAAAGTGCAATAAACATAATGAAATTTTTCGTTGATTTGGGAATTGACCCGCTCTTCAAAGATAACATTAATCAAACTGTTTTATACTACGCATGTAGAGAAGGAAAAACTCAATGTGTTAAATACTTAGTAGAATTAGGATGCCCTATTAATGAAAAAGATCTTTATTTACAAACACCTATATTTTACGCAGCAAGGTAATTTTTCAAGCTACTTTATAATAACTTTCATACATAAATACTTTTAAACTTTTAGAGAAGGAAAGATGGAAATAATAGAATTTTTAGTCGACAAAGGCTCAGAGCTTAACATAGAGGATAAATTCGGACAAAATTGCTTATTTTATGCAATAAAAGATGGCCATGCAGATGTTGTTGAATACTTAGTCAAAAAGGTATAATTAACTATAAATCATTAACTATAAATACTTACTTATTCAACAAAACAACATAAAAAAATAATAAAACAACATAATAATAGGGAGTTAATATCAACAAAGTCGACAAAAAGAAACTAACACCCCTAACTTTTGCTTATAAAAATAGCAAAAATAATATTGCCGAGCTTCTTCTTGAACTAGGAGCACAAGAAGTAAAGGATGTTGGAAATGATAAAAAGAAAGCCGCTAAAAAGAAAGGTAGTGCTACAGGTAATAATGATTCTGAAAAAGGAGAGGAAACCAAAGTAGAAAATAAAATAAGAAAATATGTTCTAGTTAGAATAGTTGAGGGAGAAAAGAAGGTCCTAAACTCAAAAGAAATGGAAGAATTTAAAAAGAAATTCCCTGATGTAGCTGAGCTTCTTTATAATCAGAAGTTAATTGAAGATCTAGAACAGAATGCTCCTGAAGCGTATAATATATTTAACCAATCTTTAATTTTATAAAGTCTTAAATCTGTTGACTCTTGGGAAAAATTAGCAAAGAAGTTAATGCAAGTACTATGGAAAGTAAAAGACTCAGAACTATTTCATAGACCTGTCGACCCAATTGAATTAGGTATTCCAGATTATACTGACATAATTAAAAAACCAATGGACTTCACAACAATTAAAGTAAAGCCTTATATTTTAAAATTAAATTATTAAGAAAAAATTAAACGGAAATATTTATACAAACTGCAAAGAATTTGTTGACGATATGGATTTAGTATTTAGTAATTGCGTTTTATATAATGGGGTAATAAACAAAATTAAATTAAATATTAATTTTAATCTTTCAGGAATCTAGTGTTATTGGTTTAATTTGCAACAATGTGAAAAATGAATATAAGAAATTGTTTGAGCAAGTCAATTTAGGTGTATTTTTATAATTAGAATAATTTGAAATAGATTAAAGAAATTAAATTAAAATATTAAAACCAAATTACTTCAATCTAGTTTATTTATTAGTTTATTTATTAGTTATTTTAGTTAAGTAATTAGTTGATTTATATAACAATTTTATATTAGTTTTCTATATAATAATATTTATATTTATTTCTTTATTGTTTTATTTGATATTAAACATATTAAAAATACTAATATTTAACTAAATAATATAAGTTGGTCTTTAGGATATATAATTTATTATCTATTATTATCGTTTATGCGTAATCAATTATTTATTTTAAAATAAAGTTAACTGAATCTCCGAAGTTCATAAATATCACTACAGGTACTAAGTTCTCTCCAACAACATTCTTCAATGTGAAGCTGAATTTGTCTGTTTTAAATGTTAAAGTCTTCAACTTTGAACAATAACTCATATGTACTAAGTCTCCTTCACATATATTAGAATAATTAGGAATCTTTGCGTTATTCTCCCCGAAGTTGCTATCACTCCACGAGTATCCATTGACAGACATGACAAATAATCCATGTTGTAATCCTCCTAGTCCTCCAAAGCCTAATTTGAGATGATTAGCTACAATCTTATCTTTCATACATACTCCAAAAGCAAGCCATGTTGATCTTTTATTAATCCTAATTTTCCAATCAATTGTTTTGTCATCAAGTCTTATGTCTGCAAACACAAATTTATGTTCATTCTTAGTTGAAATTCTGCACTCTACTCCTAAGTTCTCTTTTAAAAATAGTCCCTGTGAGATATTTAATATATCTAGTTTTCCTCCATCAGTCTGCTCACCGTTGTTAGTTCCGTACATCTTTTTCTTTAAGTTCATAAATTTATCTATATTATCCGACGAATCATTAAGGTTTACAACTTCTTCTCGTTGTCTTTTTTGATTCATTAATTTATCTGCTGGATTTACAGATTTGGTTATAGCTGATGTTTTTACTGTTTCCAATTTTTGTATTTTATCAGTTAAGAGATGAACACTGTTGTCTAATGTGTTAAACTTTCCTACGAATTCATGTTTAAATCTAACGAATTCTAACATTACTAAATTATTATGTTTCTCTGTGTTAGTATCTATATGTGTTTTAAGATCCTTTTTAAATATTACATCGTCACATCCATATTCTTTATATTGACAAGGTACAACTGGGTTTTCGCATGTATTCTTAACGTGATAACTTAAATCGGCTCTTAGAACACTTACACCGCAGTTATTAGG
>Ga0100378_1004593_pt1 | contig 12838 bp, 17 predicted proteins | sample CryGeymeta201502_FD_81535 | JGI IMG/M metagenome (GOLD analysis project Ga0100378, IMG submission 81535) | Groundwater microbial communities from Crystal Geyser aquifers in Utah, USA - Crystal Geyser metaG 2015-02 | ecosystem: Environmental > Aquatic > Deep subsurface > Groundwater | place: USA...
AGTTTATTTTCTAATATTTTTTTTATTGGTTTTTCTATTGATTTTTATATAAGTTTATCAACTTCACTTTCTTTAATATCTTTAATATCTTCACTTTCTTTAATGTCTTTAATATCTTTAATATCTTTAATATCTTTAACAATTTCTTTTTGTTTATTATTCCGTTCCTCTTTATCAGTAATTTCTTTTTTATCTTTAATATATAGAAGAAAGTCATTATAATTTAACTCAACCTTATTTATTCCTGCTTCATTCCCAACATATAAAAAACAAGTTTCATAACAATTATTTATTTTATTAAAAGCATTCACTTTTATTCTATTATAATAAGTAGGATATGATTCCCAATTATCAAATATCGTTGTAGTCTCCTTTAATTTTTCTGTATAAATAATTGAGCCTATGACTATTTGTTCTTTATTATATTTATTTTCATTATAATCTACAACAGCATAAGTTAAAGATTGATCAATAAACAATTTAGAATAAGGAACATAAGCGTCATAAAATTTAGTTTTGTAAAGCCCTTTTGAGTCGTCAAGTATTCTTCGTATGTCTTTTGGAACTTGAACGCCTCCCATTCTGAATGTTCCATAGACAAAAAATTGTCCTGTGTTTTTAGACTCACTTTTTAAAGAGATGGCTGGTTTAAGTATAATATTCTTGCGAAGGGAATCAGAAGTTAGATGTTGTGGTTTTTTCATTTATGTTTTATTATTTATTATCAAAGGTATTTGGTATAGGATTAATAGTATTATTTGTGTTATTATATTAATTCTGATTTATTTTGCTCTTAGAAATTAGTAATTTATAAGGAATAAGCTATTAATTAAGAAAAAGAGAAAGAAGTAAAATATTTATTTTAATTAGGAATGAGTTAATATTGTGAATTAATTTAATATGAATGTAATGAATGGGCTTTAAAAATCAATATCAATCTAATTACAAGTAAATCTTTGTATTCATCTATATATTTTTTAATGGTATATTATATAGAAAATATACTAAGTAATTATTTTTACATTGTTATTTTATATATATTTATATGAACAATAAAGAAAATTTTAAATAAAATGTCAACAATTTACAAATTAATATAATTATCAGTTATATAAATAGTTTTAAATCAGTATATAATTAATAATTAAATCTTATTATATTATAATTACTTAAATAATACTTAGTTATTTTATATTTATTTAACAAATCAAGTAAAGACTTCCATTGTACGACGTCTACGACATCTTTGACATATTAGTGATATTATAATAACAAGAATAATAAGTATCATTATAAACTTCCACGTGTTCTCTGCAATCCAATTAAAAATCATACCATCTAACATGTGCCAACTTCTACCAGGATAATGTATATTATATTTATTTCCTATTTGTGGAACAATAACTAAATCAAAGTTTTCTAAATATTTATTAATCTGTATAGTAAGAAACAAGGGACCTGTAGAATAAAACACCCTCAAATATGGAATAGCAATATAATCATTATACTCTACTAACTCCTTAAGAACATTTAATAAAAACGGAAGCTTCACAGAAGCGAGCATAAAATGATTACTAATCCCTTTTCCGTCATAAGTCTTTGTTAATACAAGGTCTGCATCTAATAAATCATTTATTGATGCAGTTCTACTAGGAAAGCAATCTAAATCAGCATAAACTCCGCCATAGTGATATAATATTATATACCTAGCAACATCAGCTCTTTGTATATCATAAGTATAATTAGTATATAAGGGTAACATCCAATAATACTCTTCTGTTATAAATTTAAGTATCTTTTCTTCTGACCAAAGTGTAACATTATAATCAGGATAATATGATTTCCAAAATTCATGAGAGTTTCTCATAGGATATGTTGAGATATTGTCTGTTTTCCAAATTTGATGGACTATTTTTGGGATTTTATAGGATGAAGTATTAAGATTAGTATTTGGTTCTTCTCGATATGTTTTTTGTCCTATTCCTATTGCTTGATATCTTAGTACCATTCCTATTTTGAATATGTGATATAATATAAGGCATATAAAGTAGAGTAATACTAGAATTAGAACATATTTCACTAGTAATTTAGAAGAATTCCATAAATCAAAAGTATCAGTAGTATTATTTTGTTTGCTTTGATTATTTTTATTTTGTTTTAATTCATATTCCGATATACTAAAGTTAGTAACAGAATTAAGTAAATTATCAGATTCTGTATTAATTGATGGATCGGAAGCATTATTAGTATTATATATATTAATAGTTTTATTTTTTTTAACTTTATCATTATCGTTATTAAAACTAAGAATTGATTTAGCATTATCACTTATCCTAACTTTTTCTATGTTTTCTATTTTTTCTATCTTTTTAACTTTTTCTAATTTTGAATCCTCTTTTACTTTTTGTGATTTTATAGAATTATTATTATTTTCCTTATTATATTTTTCATAATTATTTTCATCATCATTTTGAGTATTATTTTGTTTTAAATTATTAAGTTTTGGTTCCATTTATCTATAAAATTTTCAAATTTAATTAATTCATATTGAATATACACTATTCAAAATATTTATTTTTATAATTGTTTAATTATTATTATATTTTAATTTACATTACATATTTCTTTTCATTTAAGTATTTCTTATTACTTATTTAATTTATTTTACTATTTTATGTAAATATCTTATTATAGATTTAAATTACTCACGAACAATCATTTAACTCATATTACTTACATTACTCATATTATTATTTACAATCATTTAAATATAAACATAATTTTAAACAAATTAAAACTTAAAATACATTTTTTAAATTATAAAGAAAACATAATAAATATAATATAACATTATTTATGTTATTATTCTATACTATCTATTTACTGAATGTGTTTTCATTAAATGCAAAATTATTTTCAATAGATTCAATCTTTTTTACAATTTTTTTCTCTCTTAGTAATATACCTTCAGAGAACTCAGCTTCAAATGTACTATTTCCAAAAGTTAACTTTCCTATACCATGTTGTTTACCTCCTTTAAAAGGACCTTCAAATATTCTACCGTTTTTCCATTTAAACTTTCCTTTTCCTTCTTTAATGTTATTTACATAGTCTCCACTATACTCTGAACCGTCTGTCCATTTAAATACTCCTTTACCATGCATCTTTCCATTTAGAAATGTTCCTGTATAAGTATTTTTATTGGCAAATGTATAACTACCAGTTCCTGTTATATTATCATCCTTAAAATCACCTTCGTATTCTTCATTTGTGATAAAGTATTTTAATTGTCCTTTTCCTTCTCGTTTATTGTTTTTAAACTCTCCGTGATATACATAATTACTAGATTTTTCTACTCCATTTCCATGCTTTAGACTATTTAAAAAAGTTCCTTTAAAATTAACTCCTGATTCTGTTAAAAGTTCCCCAATTCGATTAAAATGATTATTTTCGTAATAACCTAAATAGTTAAATAATAAGTAAATAATTTAGCAATAATATGTTAATAAATAAACAATAGATAAACAATAAGTAAACAATAAGCTTAATTAATTACCTTCTATCATTACATCTTTCACAATTACTCTACACCATCCTTTTAATTTATTCTGAGTCCATATTCCTTTGAACATTTCACCTTTACTATTTGTCAAGCCTCCATAGCCATCCTTTTCATTAGAAAAATTAGTTTCACCAATATAAATTGAAGTTTCACTAATTAACTTTATTTTTTTATTGTCCTTATTATAATTATATTTAAACTTATTATAATTCTCATCTATTTGTTCATAAAAATTTTTCCAATTATTTATATTAAATGGTTTTATTTGCTCAACTTTGTTCATAAATTTGGTATAAAGTGATGTTATTAGTTTATTATTTTGTTTTTGTTTTAACTTTGCGTCCGGTGTAAATTCTAAAAAATGGTTAGAAGTTACAGCTCGCCTTAGTCTTTGTAGTAATATTATTATTTTTAGATTTTGGATTGCTGTATAGCGATTCTCCTCATATTTTGAATTGTGTAGGTTGTTAATATTATTCATATCGGTAGAATTATTAATATTGTATGAGTTGTTAATATTGTATGAGTTATTGACGTAATTGTTAGTTGATGTAGTGCTTGTTATAGTACTAGCATTTGGTCGTTTCTTTGATCTAAGAATATCTGAAGTTATTTTAACTTCTAATGAATTCGGAGCTGCGTTAGTATTATCGATAATACTAATTTTACTAGTGTAGGTTGATTTATCAACATCAGATGTTTTTTCGTCATCATCAATAAATTTTAGTACGTCATTTTTAATATTACTATCCTCTTTCTCATCTGGAATAAATTTAGCTTCTAATCTCCTATTATCAAAGCATTGGGAACAAGTTTGACCCATTAATTTATAAGTAATTTAAGATTTAATTAATATTTATTAATAATGATGTTATATATATAAAAAATATATGAATAATATTTTAATTTACATTATTAAGTATAATATAATATAGTGTAATTGTAATTATAATAAAACATAAACAATATCTTTTCTTTGTATCTTTAACTACTTTTGATTCTTCTTTAGGTTTTTATATTTTTGTCTATCATTCAAAAACACATTTAGGTCTTTTTTATTAACAGCTGGAGTTCCTCTATCTTCGTTCTTTAAAAAACTGTTATCATTATTCTTTTTGCCTCCTTTTGGTGAGTTGTCTATTTTTTTAAACGGTTTAAGATTATATATTTTTTTATCATCGACAGAATAATCATATATATCATTATTTGAATAATCAATCGAATTTGAGTTATTATGCGATTTTTCATTTGTCGAGTCTTTATTATATCTTTTATAAGCTGAATTATTTCTATTTAATATATTATTTTGATTATTAGAATTGTTTTGTTTGTTTATTAAATTTTTTAATGGATTTACTCTCTTAACTTGATTTTGAGATTGGTTTCTTAGGTTATTACTTTCTCTATCTAAATGAAAATATTAAAATTATAAAAATATTATATATTATTCGATTGATTATTAGATATTTAGTTAGTATGGTTACCTTTTTGATAATTCAAATTGACGTTATTTGATATAGCTTTAAATGGTTTTTTCATTTTGTTTTGTCCGTGGTTGACACTAGTATCTACATTTCTATCATAACTAACCGGAGGCAGTACTAGTGCTCTATTTACATATACTAATTGACTAATATCGTCTGTTTTATCTTTTGCATATATCATTGGAAGCTTTGAATAATCCTTTTTTATTTCTTCAATAGATTTAACTGGTTCAGTCGACTCTTCTAATATCGTTGGATTATTTAACATTTTATCTCTTATTTTTATTTGATTTTCAAGTTCATTGATATAAGACTCTTTATTATTTACGACTTCAAAGTTGTAATTTTCTTTAATTTTATGTTCTATCTGTAGTAATTTTATATTGTGCTCTTTTAAAATAGAGGTTAAATATTTTGTTTGGAGGTCATTCGAATTATTTGTTTTATTCCATTGAGTCATTATTACTTCTCTCTTTTTCGCATGACTTTTTAATTTTTCTTTAGTATTTTCAATCGTTTTTGTAAGGCTTTTTATACTCTGTGGATCGCTGTCATCAATATCATCCAAAATTTTATTTTGCTGAGTTATCTTCAAATTATGACATGTCAACTCTTGATCATACAATCTATTTTTTAAACTTATCTCCTCATCACAAATATTTTTTAATTCTCCAACAATTTTTTCGAAAACTTGATTATTTCCAAATACATTTTTACTTAGTAAACTATCAGTACTTCCAGATTGTTTATCTCTCTTTAGTAGTTGTGATTTTAATTCATTTATTTCTGATTTAAGTGAGCTAATTATATTTGAATATTTAGAAATATGATATTGCACGCTTAAAACATTGCGATTTAGGTTGGTTTTTATTTTCTTTGCTCTATTAGCGTATTTTAATGTGTTGTAGGTGTCCTCGAAGGTAGAAGCAGCAGGTGAGATATTAGCAATCATGACTGTTCTTGCATTACCGCCTAGTGAATCCTAGAATTAATGTAAATAGGAATAAAAAAGCTGAAGGTTATAGTGTTTAACACTTTATAAACTTATAAATAAATGAAATATACCTTTAATAATCTTGTTAGCTTTGAATCTCTATAAGGAACATATGCTTTATTATTTCCCTTCTCATTTGCTTCACTCAATGCATTAATGCAATTACCTAAGGTTAGTAAACTTCTATTAATATTTGCCCCTTCAATAAGCCTTATTCCTCTATTTAGAGTGGCTGATGCCCTTTCAGAGCCTGCTAAGTCTATTAAAGATAACTTTCCCACTCGTACTTCAGCTTCAGTACCAGAGTTTCTTTCCTTATGTTCGACTATTACTTGTAAAATGGCATGTGATCTTGATGATGTTTCATTAGCATTGGTGCTTTCTGTTGTTCTTTGTTTATTTCCTTTCCTTAGTTGGAACATAATATCCTTGCATGATTTTACATTCATTTCTGTTATGCCATTAAGGGTTACACCTTTGACTGGGTCTTCGCGTAAGTCAATAGTTTCTTCATTATTACCACCTGTTAACAAGTCTCTCAATATTTCATTATATATTTCTATATACCACAATCGTACATTAAATTCTTTATCGTCTGAGTATGATGTTATTTTTCTAAATAGTTCTTCTAATGTATGAACAATTATTCCTGGACTTTCTTCTGACCCAAGCATTCTTTAATATTATATTTTAATAAGAATATGATATTTAAATATAAAAATATACGTATAAGTTTTACCAGCTCCCGTAGCTCCATAAGCAAAAACTGTTGCGTTATAACCATTTACAACTCCTTCTAGTAGAAATTTAGTAGTATTTTGAAAAACAGAATTCTATAAAAGGCTAAATAAATTATTTCATACCTGATTAGTATATTGATCAAAAACATAGTCAAATGCATAATGTTGTTCCCTAGAACGATTTTTAAAGACTTCACTTGGAGCATTATACTCATAAGGATCTAATAATATCACCATCTTATTATCTAACACCTTTACTACTTCTGACTCACTAAACTCATTTTCCTTAGATGATAGAGGACGACATCTTACGGCAACCTTTATTTATTAAAGTTTATTAGTATTTTCATAATATTTTTGAATTACTAATATATTGTAAGATCCTTTCTTCATCTCATCTACAAACTTTCCTGTATCTTCTTTATCTTCTTCAATTATTTCTAAATTATCTTTGGATATTAATGATATTTTTGATTCTTCATTTTCTTATAATTATAAAATATTTATACTCATATTGTTACTGGATTGTTTATCTTCCTCCATTTAATTTGGATAAAATTTCGTTTTTAAACTTTAAGTTAAATTAACTAATTTATGTTAGATAAGAAATATTATTTATAATTATTTATAATAAAATATGATTACATAATTATATTAAATTATTTATATTAAAGCTAATTTGCAAGGATAGAATTAATTAAATAAGTAACTTAAATGAATTTAAACTATTTATTCTTAATATTCTTAATTAAAACCTTGATTTATATACTTATATTCTTAAGTGAGTGAGATATTAAAATAAATATTTACTTTTCTACCTTTTCATTATTAATTTTCTGTAGATTCTCCTTATGAAAAGTAGAAAACTCTTCATGAATCTTGAGCTTTTCCAAATTTGCAAATTTCCTTTTGCACACATAACAGATTTTAGCTTCATCCTTGGCTAAAAAAAATAATATAAATAACTACTATTCGCCTCGACAATACTTGCAGCTTGATTTACAGCTGGAATTTCCTTAATTTCTTGAATTTCCGGGAGTTTCTCTATTAATATATCATTTTTTTCTATTTTCTCTATATTCTCTATTGGTTTACTGACTGTATTATTATTTACACCAAGAGGGATTATTTCATCGTATTCATTATTATCATTTGTTTGCTTTGACTCATCAAAACTTAAAGCTATTGACTTTAAGTTATTTTTTGTTGAGTAATCCCCTCCTGTCTTCTCCGTTATCTTTTTTATCTATATTAAATAAATGAATCAAATCAAAACTTTTTTTTGTTCTTTTTCCCATTTTTTCATGTTTAATTCTACTTTTTCTCTTTCAGTTAATTCTCGTCGTATATTGTTTGAAGTTGTTAAATCCTTTGACTCCTTATTTGTGGGAGTTATCGCTTCGGACTGTTTAGATATACTACAAAATTTATTTAAATATTTGCATTTCGGTTGAGTTTTCACTATCAATCTTAGTAGATTGATTTTCTTGATTAAGTTCAATACTCATATTATTCATATTATTCTGATTTGTATTTGTTTGAAACTTCTGTTGATTATAATACTCTGCTGCGAATGGGTTCATATATGTTGGAGGATCTAATAAATCCTATACATTAGTTTAAATAAAGATATATAGTTATATAAAGATATATAAACAGGTGTTTATTTATTATCAGTATTAATTACCCTTAATTCTTCTGATCTACGAATTTTACTATAAGTAACATATAACGGAGTATTTTTGATCTTTACAGGATTTTTTTTAAGTTGAAGCATTACATGTTGAGCTTCCTCCAATGAGAAGAATTCAACAAACGCAAAGTCTTTTAACTCCCCAGAACATTTTTCTTTAATCATTCTAATATCTTTAACTTGAGCATATTTTTCAAACGCCTCAAGAAGCTAAGAAGTTTATATTACCATGTATATATTAAATTTATATTAAATTATATTAAATTTATATTAAAACCTCAGTTTCATCAGTTTCTCTAATTATTGCTCCTTTTATCATTAAACTTGTTGATGGAGGAGTTTGTCCTTCTAATAAATTAAATTATATTAAATTATATTAAATTTAGTTGAATTTAATTTAATTTGATTGTAATATTAAGTTAATAAATTTATTACCGTTCCCAATTACAGTAGTTTTTTGCTTAATAACAGGAATAATTCTACAATTTAATGTTTTATCACGTTTGCATTTGAAGCACTGAGGTCGCTTAGCAAAGTTCTTACAGGAACACTAAAATTTGTTGTTATATATAGTAATTTGTTACATATTCACAGATCCAATCTTCGTGTACTGTTGTCTCCATTGCTGCTGTGTATGTAGGATAGTCGGTCACATTTGTAAAGTAAGTAAATGTAGTTTTATTATTATCATTTTCGTTGTTTACTTTCTTATCATCAGGGGCATATGTGACAGGATATGTGTTACCGCAATTGTTAGTTCCTTTTATGTATATTTTGCCATTTAGATATTCAAAAACTTTTTCAGAAGCAACAGTAGAAGGAAAGACAATATAAGCACAGTTAAGACTTTCCATATAATGAATTCCGTCTGTCATACTTGTTTGAACTTTAAGACATATTTCTTTAAAGAGATTATCAAGCTATTTTAAGTTATAAATTTATAATACAATTTCATAAGTTATTGTATTATCTAAATTTGAAATAAGTAAAGTGCATGAAGTTTCAATTTGATCATCGACTTTGTTACTTCCAGATCTATCTTTTTTATCCTTTTTATAATGTTTGTCATGCTTGTTATGTTTGTCGTATTTGTCGTATTTATCATATTTGTCATGCTTATCATTTTTATCATGTCTACTTTTTTTATGAGATCTTGATCTTGATCTAGATCTAGACCTTGATCTATGTCTTCGTTTTCTTGATCTACTTCTTGATGATGAATCTTGTGAGTTTGATCTAGAGTACTTATGATGCCTTTTGGAACTCTTTTTTCGACTCTTATCAAGATTATCATCATAATCTTTATCTTTATAATCCTTATCTTTGTAATCTTTTTCTCTATAGTCTTTATTTTGCTTCCTATTATAACTCATAGTAAATTCTTTATCATTTGATCTTTTACTATCGTCACTATAGGCATTCTACAAGTCATAATAATTATATAATTTAAATACACACTTACATTAGTTGCATTATATTCATTATTCATATTATAATTCATATTTGAATTAGAATTTTGAGGAAATTGATTTTGGTAATTTTCAAAAGTATTTGTTTGATAGTTCACTAAACAATTTAATAATTTAATTAGATTAGGAATGTAATTCCAATACAAATATTAATACAACTTACTTTGTTGTTGTGATTGCGACTGCGAGTTTGAATTCTTTTGAATTAAGGAATTAATATCCTTAATATATTGACTACTTTTATTTAAAGTTGGTTGCGTAGTAATATTTTGTTGATAATTATTAGCCATTTTTATTATATTTTTATTAATAATTTAATATGAAATTAATAATTAAATTTGAATTAAATTTATTATATGCAAAGTAAGCAATATATCCATTAATTAGAATATTAATATATACTCATATACGTTTTTCTAATTAATAACTTGTTTTCCACAAAACACTTGGCCCAAGCTCCTCATATTCAGATTTATATATTGCAATATCAGATAATCTATCTCTGTTTTCTACAAATTTTTTCATACCTTTTAAAACACTAAACGTAGCATCTTTTGCATCTTTAGGTTCATGGATAGAAATCTTAGAATCTACTTCGAATAAAGGAATTAGTTCATTATTTCTATTAATCATAATATTAATAAATAAACAAGTAATTAAGTGAGTAAATTAAGTATTTAGTTATTTAATATTACAATCTTTGTTTCAAATTTTTAAATAATGTGTTCTTGCCAGTTAAAATAATGTTATTGAGTAGTAAATTTTTATAGTCACTATGACATGAACTTATTGATTCAAATATTCCTTCGTGAATTCCACCTTCTTCTAAACCTAAATTTATTATTACCATATTAATAATTACCTATAATATTAGGTAAAAACAATAACTCTGGAACTATGTTTTTCAAACCTTTTAAGTCAATTTGATATTTTTCTTTAGGCATTTTTGCAAGAAGTTCACTACTTTTATTTCGAAATTCTGGTAAGATAAAAATTCCTTGATTTCTATAGTTATTCACAAGATTATTGTCTTCGTTGATACTATTATCTGATTTATTATTAGTTGTATTAGTTGTATTAGTTGTGTTATTATTATTTAAATCTTTATGCTTAATTTTTGAATTTATTATATCCTGTTTAAAGTCTATAGAATTGCAACAAACCTCTTCTTTCATTAAATTAACAAGAAAAAAGTCTTTACGTAAATCTAAATCTATTAAATTATTTAAAGACTCTTTAAGAAAATTAGTCATTAATTTTCCTCCAATATTAATTCTTCTTATTGAATTTAAAATAGGTCTATCCTTAAAAATCGGAACTATAGTCGTTGAAGTAAACCCAGAATCAACCACAACTTGCAGTATCGGATTTATATCAGTATTTGTTTCTCTAGCTTCAATAGCTGAAAATAAATGAGGAACAGACTTAAATGTTGCATTAAAACCAAAATATTCAAAAATAATTTGTAAATAATATTCTAAATTATTTTCAGGAATTAAAGGAGTATGCGTAAACATAAAAAGTATTTCGTTCGGATCAAATTTATCTTTATTGTATTCTTTTGAAATAATTGATTCCCATATTTCTATTTGAGTGTCAATATCAAAAAGTAGTCCGCGTGATAAAGGACGTTGATAGTTCTTTTTGATGTTAGAGAGTTTTATATTGTCTACTTTGGAAATATCATCAATAAAGTAATTGTTCTCATAATTAAAACTTTTTTCTGAAAACTTGCAATTCTGTATTAATTTGTTTTCTGAGTTTGGATTTCCTGTACTATATTTAATTTCATAAGCGCCATTATCAATTAGTAAGATTTTTTCTGGATTATCTTTCCAATTTGTTGATTTAGAGTGTTTCATATATATTAAAATTAGTTAATTTAATACTTATATTAATATTAATCAAAAATATTAATTCTAAATAAATTAATAAATTTCAATGAATATTTCTAAATATTACTAAACAATAAAAATATATTAAAAATAAAAAAATAATGGAAAAAAAGAAAATACGAGTAGTTTGTAAGAATCATAAAGAGAAAGTAAGTTTGAAAGTGTATCCTACAACCACATTACATGAACTTTTATTAGTCTTAATTGATAATGGTTGTGTGGATTTTTATAATGAAATAATATACTATGATAAAGATGATAACAAAATAAGCGAAGAATTTTATGATTTTGTTCAAGTTGATTCGTTATTACGAGAAAATAATGAATTATTTATTAAGTAAATATAATCAATATAATAATATCATATTAATATTGTATATTTATCTATATTCCATTTAACATAACACTATTAACAAATAGAATTACTGTAATATCAGAAAACGAAAAGAAAATAATAAGAAAGAAACAAAATGCAAATTATAAATGGGAATTATGTTATGAAGCTTAACTGTTGTTAGGCTCGTGTTTTTGTTTTGTTTGCTTTGTTTTAATTTTGACAATAGAGAAAGTAATAAATAATATAAATATGAAGTAAATAAGTATATATAATGAAGAATAGACTATTAGACTTTAAATTAATTTATGTAAATAAATTAAGAATGTTTTATTGTTTAAATTAATTATGGTTATAATAGATGTTTGTATATGTTATATATCATTATTATCATTATTTTTATGAAATTTAAATTGTTTTATTAAGGAATTTAGTATAAATTATGATTTTAGTAACTAATAATGTACTTAATATGAACGTACTTAATATTTAAAATATTGATTACAATATATAAGATATTTGATATATGATTACTTTACAAGAAAGTAAATTTAATAGTAAGATTACTAGATTACATATATTAGTATTAAGTTAAGGGTTATTTAAGCTATTTATATATAATGTAAAATCCTTTTTATTAAATTGTCTATAATTTGGAAATAAAGAT
>Ga0100378_1004599_pt1 | contig 12827 bp, 18 predicted proteins | sample CryGeymeta201502_FD_81535 | JGI IMG/M metagenome (GOLD analysis project Ga0100378, IMG submission 81535) | Groundwater microbial communities from Crystal Geyser aquifers in Utah, USA - Crystal Geyser metaG 2015-02 | ecosystem: Environmental > Aquatic > Deep subsurface > Groundwater | place: USA...
ACATTAAATTTATTCATAAGTTTAAATTATTTGCTTAATTTATTTATATTTTACTGAACTAATAAATACTTAATACTTTATTTACAATTATGTATATATTTAATGGAAGACTTATTTGATCTTGGAGATTTCGAAGAAAAACCAGAGGAAAATACACAAAAAGTTGATGAAGTAATTACACCTGAAGTAAAAGAGGTTAAAAATCTATATGTACGTGATGAACATGAAAAAATTGATATTGAAGCCAAATTAGAAACTCATGATATAGTAATAAATGACAAAGCAATGAAATTAGATACAGCAGAAACAGACGAAAAACTAACTAAAGGTATAAAATTTGCTATTGAGGATGATCTACCTCTTTCTGAATTTGATAAAATAAAGGAATTTGCTTTAAAATTTCCTTTTGAGCTTGATGTTTTTCAAAAAAGATCTTTAGTAAGACTAGAAAATAAACAAGTAAAATCATATTAATTAATTTAGAATGTTCTTGTTTGCGCTCATACCTCATCTGGTAAAACAGTTTTAGCTGAATATGCAATAGCTCTAGGTAAAAAAATCGGAAAAAGAGTTTTTTATACATCACCTATAAAGGCTTTGAGTAACCAAAAATACAGAGAATTTAAAGAAAAGTTCGAAGATGTAGGTATCTTAACAGGAGATGTTGCTATTAATAAAGATGCTCAATGTCTTATTATGACTACAGAAATATTACAAAGTTTGCTATATAAAACTAGTTCGATGTTGGATTCAGTAGAGTGGGTCATATTTGACGAAGTGCATTATATAAACGATAATGAGAGAGGCCATGTTTGGGAAGAAATTTTAATATTGTTACCTCAAAGAGTAAATTATTGTTTATATTATTTCTATTAGATCGGTATTGTTATGTTATCAGCTACAATTCCAAATTATATGGATTTCGCTAAATGGGTTGGAAGAATTAAGAACACAACCGTAATAAATACATTAATATACACTAATAATTTATCATTAATTAATTATTTAGATTTTTATCCAAAATACTACACATAGAGTTGTCCCACTAGAGCATAAAATCTACTTAGCCCCTGACAAAATTTACTTAGCCAAAGATGCAAAAGATAAAGTTGATGATGATCAAATTACAAAAGCTATGAAAGAGCTCAAAAGCATAAATAATAAAGAAAAAGACACAAAACTAATGGGAAAAGTAAAAGATTCTAAATTTGAATACGAAAAGAAGAAGATGAATGCAGTTAATAAAGTCTTTAAGATTGATAAACATGACTATAATCCAATTAACAGAATTACAAAAACCCATTCAAAACTCGAAGAAATAGCAAACCATATGGTTAAGAATAAACTAACCCCTTCAGTCATTTTTGTATTCTCAATTAAAAAAATTGATGAATATGCTATGTTTTTGTCCTCAACTAATGATTTTACTACGGGAACAGAGAAAAATAAAATACTTAAATTCTTTGATAAATGTATGAGTGTGTTATGTGATGAAGACAAACAGATAAGACAAATTGGAAAGATGAGACTAATTTTACAAAATGGAATAGGAATGCATCACGCTGGACTTTTACCCATTTTAAAAGAAACAATAGAAGTTTTATATTCGAAAGGGCTTATTAAGATATTATTTGCTACAACTTCTTTTTCGATAGGGTTAAATATGCCTACAAGAACTGTTGCCTTTTCAGATATAATGAAATATAATGATGAACAAAAAGAAATTTTATCTTCGGTAATAAGATAATATTACTTTATAATTAATAATAATAATATAATATTTAGAGTGAATATCTACAAATGTGCGGAAGAGCTGGAAGAAGAGGTGTTGATGACAAAGGACATATCTTCCTAATCATGGGTGATAAAACTCAACCACCATCTGACGTCGAAATTTCTCAAATGATGAAAGGAACTGGAACACAAGTAGAAAGTAAATTCAGACTTAGTTATAAAACAATTATCTCCTTTTTGTCAAGAAACATTAAAGACATTGTTGAGTTTTTCAAAGATAGCTACCTAGAAAATAATAAAACAATGATTATGCCAGAGACAATGAAAAATTTGCAAGACATTGAACAAAAGTTACTGCATAAAGAAAAGATAAACTGTATCTTAGTTGATAACGACGAATATATTCGAGATTATGTTAATTATAATGAAAACTTAAAGACTGTTAGAAAAGAACTTTATAAAGTAAAATAAACTAATAAAATAATCTTCATTTAACTAATTAACTAAAACTTTAGAACAAATTAATCCACTCCAGGCTTAAATCCGGCAGAGTAGTATTAATCGACTCAACATCATTTGAAAAAGAAATATACGGTTTAGTTCTTTATGACTATACTGATTTCGGTCAAATAAGAGTAATTATTGCAGAAAAAAACCAAAACAAAATTGAATACGAGTCAAGTATTGGAAAATCTATCAAAGTTACTAATTGCAATGAAGGAACTTACAACGGAAAGAAGTTTAAATACTTCGAAATAAATTATGACTTAATCGAACAAGTAGTATTAGAAATATGTGACCATACTTTAAATATTGGAGATTCTAATATGTATTATGATAAGGATGGTTTCTGCTTCATTGTAAACATAGCATTATTAAATTTATAATAGAATGATAATCAATTTGACGGAATTTTAAATCAAATACTTGAAGTTAATACAAAATTTAAACCTAAACCAATAAAATATCTTGATATTGCCAAAAATGATATTGATGTGTATAATGCTATGCAAAAAAAGAATGAAATTCAAAAACATATAAATGAGAATCCATGTCATACATGTTATAAGAAAGGAGAGCATTATAAATTGCAAAAAGAATTAAGAGGTTTACAAATAAAGTACCAAGAGAATAAAAAATCACTTTCAGACCAAAATCTTAAATATTTCAACGAATTCAAAAACAGAATATTAGTTTTACAAAAATTAGAATATATCGATAAAAACAATCAAATCACTCTAAAAGGTAATTAATTATAAAATTACTAAATAAAAACTAAAACATGTCCAATTAAATTTACACATTATTACCTATCTTTAAACTCAAACTAAATATAAATTTATTTTTTAGGAAAGGCAGCAAGATGTTTCGCAACCAACGATTGTGTATTAATGACGGAACTATTCATGTCAAACATTCTAGAAAACATGGAAATTGAAGAAGTCATCGCATTTATATGTGGATTTACTTTTTCTAAAACTGGAATTGAATTTGATGATTATGAAACCTCTAAAAATATTTCAAAGGTAAATAAATAAAATTAATAAAACTTAATTAAATAACAATTATAGGCAATCATCGACTTAAAAGTTCTCTACGAAAAAATAGATAAAATAGAGTCTGAATGCGAATTTAAAGAAAACAAATACAACAGACGTATTACTTTTTCAGTCTCAACACCTATATTCAAATGGATGAAAGGAAGAAAGTTTAAAGATATATTAGAAGACTCTGAATTAGAAGAAGGAAAGTTGTACAATTTAATTATGAGACTATATATACTTTGTGAAGAAATTAAAAATTTCTTTGAAGAGTTAGGTAATTCAAAGTATGCTGAGAAATACTTAAAAGCAAGAGAACAAATTATAAGAGATATTTTAAGTTGTAAATCTTTGTATGTTCAAGATATTGATTTTGATATTTAATTAAGATTTTTGGATTTAATTAAAATAATTACTTATTTAATATTTAATACATATTGAGCTTACATATTAAAGTGAATAGTTTTTAATATTTAATAATTATATAGAATTTAGTAATTATTTTATTATAGTAGGATAGAAATAATATTTAATTTATTATATAATTAATAGTAAATATTAAATATATTGTTTTACTATATAAACAAATGATAATTAAATTATATTATAACATATGCTCATAATTGACTGAATTTTTTCTAAGTATCTCTTCAATCGGCCCTAATAGCCTTTTAAATGTATTTCTATCAAGCGAAATTAATCTACAATCAGTCTAATATATTAAATAATATTAAAACCTTTGCAATAACATTTGCTGTACGAGGTACATCCTTTATTAAAGCTATTTCTCCAAAGTAGTCACCTATACCAATCTCATGTTTTATTTCTTCTTCGTTGTCTTTATTAATTGTAACTGTAGCTATACCATCTTCTATTATAAAAAAATCGCTTCCGATTTCTCCTTGTCTTATTATATATTCTCCGGCATTAACTTTGATTGGCTTTAAAGAGTCACAAAGAATGCTAAGTTCATAGTTTTCCATACAAGATAAGATCTTTACAGACTTTAGAAAGTTTTCATGAATTTCTCGCTTTTTCCTAAAGCAATATTAGTAAGTAAGTTTAAGTAAGTACAAGTAAATTTAGTAAATATTAATATTAATAAATATAAGTAATATTATTATATTATAAATTAGTATTAGTATTAATTAATTACATTGTAGTGTCTTTTACAATAAAACTAAATGTCTTTCTATCTAAACCCCATAATTTGCAGTCGGTTTTTGCTTTTACCGTTGCTGTTCTTGGGGAATTATACAATAATGCCATTTCACCGAAAGTGTCACCTGGATATAATGTCCTTATAAACTTTTCTATTTTTTCTGTGTTTTCATTACTTTCATTACTTACAATTTTGTCATCTTCTAAGTAACTATCTTTATACTATTTTGTTTAAATAAAATATATTAAATATATACAATTATTTTTAATTTTATATATACTATTGTTATAAAGCAATCAGCCTCCCCAGTATCAAGTAAAAATACAACTGAGCCAGACTCACCCTGAGTTATTATATTCTCTCCTTTTTTAAAGTTATATTCTTCAAAAGCATTTATTATAATTTCATAATTTCTGTCGTCGACTTCTTTAAAAAGAAAAGATTTTAGCATTTTATCTCTGATTAATTTTTTTTCCTCTTCATTTTTTTCTATTACAATAAATGTTTTCGATTGCTGATTAAATAATCCATATGATTCAGCACTGATTGAAGCTCTTTGTTTCATAGACATTTTCTTCTTCTTTTCCTGTAGTTCCTTTTCTTTCTTCTCTCTTTCTTCTTTGGTAAATTCTTCATCCTATTATAAGTAATTAAAATAATAAATATGTTTGTAGTTTATTATAAATTGTTAATATGAATTTACATCTCCACTAAAATCGGAGTTTTCAACAGTACTATGGAAGTTTAAATCCTGGATCATAACTTTTTTCTCTGAATTTTCGGTACTATCGATGTTATTTTCACTTGAATAATCCATTTTTTTGAAAGTTTATTAATGTATATATTAAATATTTATTTATTTACTGAGATAATTTGATAAAGAAAGAGTTTGAGATAAAGTTAAAATTAATATTTTTAAATAAAATACTAAGTAATATTCATATTTTTAATATTATAAAAATGAAAATTAAAATAAATAAATAAATAATATATTTAATTTCTATCATCCATAAATGAATTCAGATTCGAGAAGTAATCAAATTGATATGAATATTGGTGACCAAACAGTTCAAACTAATTCCCCAGCTCAATTAGAAAAAAAGCATTCTTTAAGTCATAGACCTACTGAACAAAAAAGCAGATGTGAAAAGTACGGATGGTTTATTTTTTATATATTAATGGAAGGCTTAATTATTTTCCTATTTCAATTATTTACAAGTCCATCTATAGAAGTAAATCCAATTACTGCTGATGTTCAAAATGCCATTTCACAAGAACATGTAAAACAGTACTATCCTGCTTATCAAGATATTCATGTAATGATGTTAATTGGTTTTGGATGTCTATATATGTATTTACATAGATATAGTTGGACTTCAATGTCACAAAACTTTCTAATTTTAGTTTATACCATTCAAATCTCAATTTTACTTAATGGCTTTTTCGAAATGGTAGTCGCAGGGCATTTCGAAGCAACTATAAAGATTGATATAAGATCATTAATTAAATCTGATTTTGCAGCCGCAGCTGTATTAATTAGTTTAGGTGGTATTTTAGGAAAATTCAATTTTGGCCAATGTTTAGTCTTAGCAACACTAGAAATAATATTTTATGCACCAAATGTAGCCTTAGGTGAAGGTTATTTCTTTGCTATCGATGCAGGAGGCAGTATGTATATTCACACATTTGGCTGCTATTTCGGATTATCACTGTCAATTGCTTATAGTTGGTATAATGAAGATAATGTAAAAGATCATCCTCACAATAGAGGAGGATATGGCTCCAACTTATTTGGTTATATTGGAACAGCCTTCTTGTGGTTATTCTGGCCTTCATTCAATGGAGCATTAGCATCAGGAAATGCACAACATAGAGCTATAGTCAATACAGTTTTTTCACTTACTGGATCAGCCTTAGCTGTATTCTTTATTACTCCTTTAATTAACAAAGGAAAATTTAAAATGGAAAATTTATTAAATGCCACTTTAGCAGGAGGAGTTGCTGTTGGAGCTTCATGTGATGTACTTGGTAAACCATGGACAAGTATTCTAATTGGATTTATTGCTGGAACTATATCAGTATTGGGATTTGAATATCTTTCTCCAATTCTACAGAAAAAAATGAGATTATACGATACCGCCGGTATTCATAACTTACATGGATTACCAGGAGTTTTTGGATCAATTGTAGGTATTATCTTAGCAGCCCAAGCAAGTGCAGATGAATTGGGACCTAGTTTAGTCTCTATATTCCCTGGTATAGCTGCTGGAAGAACTCCATTCCAGCAAGCACAATTTCAAGCCTCTGCATTAGCATCGAGTATTTTATTTGCTGTCGTAGGAGGTATGATCACGGGATTAATTCTTAGAACTGAGTGTTGCTTCTATGGCCCAATTGAACAAGAAAATCTTTTTACAGATCTAATTTACTTTGAAGAACTAGAAGACAGTGAAACTTTAATTGAAAATATGCCAATAGATGATACAATGCAAAAAGACCAACAACATGAAACTTTCGAAATGAAGAAAATTAATAATGATAATCCTGATACAGAACGTGACTTAATACATATTAATGAAAATTTAGGACATAGCAGACATAACAGTAAACCTAAACCACTTGTTAATAAACACGGCAGAGTTGAAAGTGCTAGTGTCTTAACTAATAAGCTTACTGGATTTTTTAATACTTTTGATATAAGAAGTCCACATATAAATCACAACCAAATTTATTCAATAAGAGAGAGTCCTGAGCATGAAGAGATTACACCTGCAAAAGATATATTTAGTAAATAAGTTTATTAGCTCTTTAATAACTTTTAATAGTATTTAATTGAATTTAAATTGATATTTAGAAAAATTCTTAATAAATTATTTTATAATTTATACATAATATATTCATTTTTTACATAATAAATTAAATTATAATAAGCTATTATCCTTTTTATTTACTTTATTATCACTTTTAAATAAAAAAAAGGCTGAACGTGGTATCTCAACTTGTATTCCTTCCATATTTTTATTCAGGAATATTTGACAAGACATCCTTGAACATTCAGGTATGAATTGTTCTCCTAACTCATCATGGACATCTTTTTCTTCCTCACTTGGCAAATCTAACTTTGTAAATCCTTTAGTAATATTAACCATACAAGAATGACAAGCTAATTGTTTTTCACATACACCTAAAAGAAAATATAAGATAATATAACATAAGTAAAATATTAAGTAATATACCAAAAACATTTATATCAGGCAAAGCTAAACTATTTATTATATCTAGTAAATTTTCCCCGACTTTTCCTTCGACTTGATATACTTTTTCAGTGTCATGCTGAGATTTGATTGAAAATTTAACAGTTCTTTAGTAAAAAATCAAAAAAATCAATAAAATATATAATTCAATATTATCAATAATAATTCCTTACTTGTGTTTTTTAAAATCTAATTATTATTTAACTAAACCTAAAATACATGATTGAAAGAATAATTTTCGACAATATGTTATGAAATTGTTATTCATACTTATAGTATCAATACTATCAATACTCACTTTATTAACATAACTTTTCTTAAATAATAATGTTTTAAATGCTTTAAACATTTAGATAGTAAATATATAAATAATTAAATTTATAATTAATTATATAATATTAAATATGGACAATCTCTCTCATATAGAAAAAGTTGAAATTCTAAACCAACTTAAACATGTTTTATATAATGATCTTGAATTCGATGTAGCTGCTGAAAAAACTTTCAAAGATGCTGATGCAAATTGTGATAATATTGTGGATAAAGATGAATTAGGTGTTGAATTAAAAAAACTTGCTACAGTTTTTGGTCTACCTGAACCAAATAAAGACACTGTTGAAGTTATCTTACTAAAATATGATAAGGATCATGACGGTAAAATAGATTTAAAAGAATGGAAATTGTTCTTTAAGAATACTTTAGAAAACTTCGTAAAAATGGCAGAATTACATATGCATAAAGCTTAATAAATATGTAATACAATAAAAATTATTAATGATTGTTATTTCATATACTATATTTTTTATACTACATAATATACTTGATTTAATTTTCTTATAAATTATATATAGTTATGAATTATAATATATAATCATTAATAATTATTAAGAAATAAGATTCATTATATATTATTTACTAATAAAAGACAACTATTCGGAATCACTTGTCTTTTATATTTATCAATTATTAATTTATTTTATTATAATTTTCTAGCGATTCAACTAACAAAATTAATTATAACTATAACTATAACTTTAACATTATATATTACAATTTATTATTATATTAAAAGTATAAAAAGCTATAATAAATGAAAAAACTAAGCCATAGTAAGTCAGATACTCTTCTTACAACGGTCGACAAAAAAATTAGTGAAACTGTGAATACTAATCTAAGATCATTTAACAGTAGCTACTTAAAAAAAGGTTATATCTTTCCTAAACTACAAATCAAAAATAAAACTAAAAATTTAATCAAAAATGCAAGCCCGAAGATGGAAGTTCCTGAAGATTTAATAACAAGTAAATTATTTTATTAATAAAGAACTTAAAATACAAAATATTTATAAGAGTGAAAATCAAATGGAAATAAGTTTGATTATACAAAATTTTAAAAGAAAGATAGTTGATATACTTAAATTTAAAATGACTTTTATTAATAGGTTGTTCAATCGAATAGTGAAAGATAATAAAGAATCAGTAAAATATTTATTTACAAATATAGACATACTTAAAATTTGAAGCTATTTTATCAAAGCTTGTACAATTTAGAAACAAATTAATAATTAAAGACAACACAACACAAGAAGACATTTTAAGTTGCGAAAAGACGTTAAAAAATTTAGAAACAATAAAGACGTTAATAAATGCACTTATGGGGTACGAAGATGATATTCTATTCAATGATGCAAAATCCTTAATATTTGAAGAAATAGAATCATTAATAATCGAATTAAAGAATTATATGCAGACAGATAGTGATAATTATGACAATCATACATTTTTATTATCAGTTTGCAATTTAATAATATTTATTACATCAGGCTCAAATTGTTTATTCGAATATTATATAATTATGTTAAGGAACTTATACTTCAAGTTTTCAACGCTTTTTTTAGAATTCTTCGACGAAATAAAATTTATTCAAATTAAGCATACGCAAATACCAAAAGGGCTCATAAATTTACTCGATTTGTATTTTTATATTTGTAAAGAAAACTATACTTATCTTAATAAATTTATAAAAAATGATAGCGCAGAAGATTGTGATGATAAGATAGCTCGAAAGTCTTCTCTATTTATGAAAACAAAAAACACTAGTAATAAATCTGTAAAGAAAATATTAAATAAAGATGAAAATATTGAAGATCAATTTAAGTTAGATAAATATGCTTTATTTTCAAAACACATATTTACGAATTTATACTCGATTTTAATGAAGGTATTAGACTATGATCCTAATAAGGTAATAGAAAGGGAAAACGATCTTGCTGAACAAGAATATGATGAAAATGATAAAAACAATAGTGTAGATGGACTTGATGATGGAGCTACTGATAATGAAGGAAACTTTTGTATTTCTACAAATATTGTAGATACATGTAAAAGTAACGAAGATTATAATGAAACATATAATGGTGATATTGACAATAGATCTAATAAATCTAGTAATGACAATGACAACTTAAAAAATACTAACGACAAAAATGAAGAACATACCCAAATTATAAAATTTGAAGAGAACAGTCCAAGATTACCAGAAATGGATTTTAAAGAACTTTCCGAAGAAGATATTAAAAACAGCTTCAAAAAATTAAAACAATCTAAATATTATTGCCTATATCAATCAATTTTAAAGAAGAATAGCCATATTAAGCTAGAACATAATTTAAAAGCAATGTATAACTTCAAAGTTGTTGCTTGGAGATACTCTTTAATTACATCTCCTATTAAAAGTATAGCAGTTTGTAGAGTATGTGAGGAGACATTCCCATTAGAAGAATTAAATATTCATATATACTTTTGCAAATATAAGAAAATATACCTTAAATCTCTTTGCGAAGTAGGTCAAGACTTTAGCCATGTTATTACTGAACTGAAGAACTATAGAGACAATTTAAACTTTGATATTGTTGCTAAGGCCACAAATGTGTTTAGTAAACTTAATAGTGTTAACTTAAAAGTTAAGAAATACATTATTCCAAACAATTTAAATGACAAAAGCAAAAATTTTGACGGTCTTGATAAGAATGATAAAAGCAACAAAAGCGATAAAAATTTACTTGACCACTGTTATAAAAATAAAGACTTTTTAAACTTTTTCATTAAGGTTATACAATTAGAAAGTAAAGTTGACTTATCAGCCTATGAAAAAAAGCCATCAAAACTTGTTTCAATCAATAGGACAATCTTATTAACTGCCAAAATCCTCTTAGAAAACAAAAAATTAGATTTTGGATATAGTTCAAAGCTTAATGAAATATTGACAATGACTTTACTTTTATTAAAAAATAAAGAATATCTCATTTTTAATATCTTATTTGACAACAGCAAATACAAAAAATATAATTCATCAGCAAAAACAATGACTACTACACAATTTAAAAGGCTTAATAATAAAAAGGGTACTCTTAATGATAATATTAATAACATGGTTAAACAAAATATTTCAAGTAAGATTCGAAAAGGTTATTCAGGAAGGTCAACATCCAATATGCCACTTGTTAATCTATTTAAAAACGAATATAAAGAAAGCCCTAGCTCTAATAATTCAAAGAAAATTACAAAAGATATACACCTATCTTCAGTTAGAACACCAAAGCAAACTGCTACAATAAAATCAACAATTTTGAATAGTAATACTTTGTTATCTTCGTTTAATAAAAAAGCTTATAGAGAGCAAAATCCTTCTCCTAGTTTTATTAGTAGGCATCCTAACAAGCTTATAACACTTGAAGAAAATGATAAAATATATAAAATTCACCAAAAGATGAACACAAATCATTTAAATTTAGCTAACAATGATATTCAGAATAATTATAAGACAAGTTTTATCCCTTCTTCTAAAGTATCTAATAAGAAAGCGAATAAAGGTAATAGTGTTAAAAATTTGATTAATACTATTTCGCTAGATAATAAGACTCCAACTCCAAAAAAGGAAAATTCTAATAAAAGTGTACAATTACTTTCACCATTAAAATTGGGAGAAGGTGAAAATGAAGATATTGAACAGTTTAACTATATTCAAAAACACAATAGTACTTTAGCAACTAATTTAAATTCGAAAAAATCATTGTTTAACAATTATATAAATGTTCTTAAAAAACAGATTACAAATGAATTGCCTCAAACCGATACAATATATGATCTTAGTAATAATAAAATTATTTCAGAAAGGAAAGATAATTCAAAAGATGATTTTATTGTATTTAAAGATTTTAATGAAAATATAATATGTAAAGAGTTTAGAGAAAATCCAGAAAATAAAATGTACAACCCAGATATCTTACAAGAGACTTTAAAAGAAAATGAACTACTTGAAATAATTAACAAAGAATATAAATCACATAGCGACGATGACAGTTTTAGATCTGAAGCTTCAGACACCTATGACACTCTAATAAATAAACAAAGTTCAAATATGTCTTTATTATCTGTACATGTAAATGTTAATAATAACTCTTCAAAAAACTCTAGAATGAATTCAAGGCAAGATTCTGTTATGAGTAATAACTCAATAAATGAAAATGAAAACGAGAGTGATAACTCTTACTTTAACATACACGAACTAATGGACTATTACGACATAGAAGACGATGACGAAGAAGAAAACGTTAATATAAATGGTATTATTGATGGAATGTCACCACCCTCCTCAGATAGAAATTTAAATGATCAAAATATGGGCATTCAACTCAGCATAGATGATTTCCAAATTATTTTAGACTTATGTGGTAAAGGTGCGTTTGGAAAGGTATCAATATGTAAAAAGAAGAAAACGGGAGATATATATGCTTTAAAGACAGTTAATATACAAGAAATGGTAATTTTACTTAATATAATAATTTAGTCGTCAAAAAATAAAGAACAACTATTAAAAAATGAAACTGTTATCCTTAATAAGGTTGAACATAAGTGCTTAGTAAACTGTTCTTACATATTCTCTGATGATATTAATTATAATTATGTTATGGAATTTGTTGGAGGAGGTGATCTTGGTGCTTATATAAGAAAATGCCACCAATTTAATAAAGTCCCAAAAGAACAAACAATAAGCTTACTAATTGCTGAAACAGTCATGGGCTTAGATTACTTACATGAAATGAAGATTTATCATAGAGATATCAAACCTGAGAAT
>Ga0100378_1004603_pt1 | contig 12821 bp, 8 predicted proteins | sample CryGeymeta201502_FD_81535 | JGI IMG/M metagenome (GOLD analysis project Ga0100378, IMG submission 81535) | Groundwater microbial communities from Crystal Geyser aquifers in Utah, USA - Crystal Geyser metaG 2015-02 | ecosystem: Environmental > Aquatic > Deep subsurface > Groundwater | place: USA...
AAACAAGTAAAAATGCTTATTTTGTTCAAGTCAGACCTTCGGTACAGACTTGAACAAAATAGAAAATACATTTTAAAAATACCTACTAGTGATTTTCCACAAAAATTGTCAGATAACCAAAAATTTTGAGTTTTGGGAAAACTGTTTTTTGTAAGTTATTATGGTTAAGGATTTATAGGATTTTGTACTGTACCCTACTATTTTTATTTTGGCTCTTATCTAATATTGGACTGATAATAAATAAGTATCGTGCTTACCAAATTTTATTCTGTAAAAGTCTTGTTTTTTCCATAGCGCAGGGTTTGCAAACCCTATCGTTTACCCACAAGTTTAAAACCTGCTTTTTTTAAAGTAAAATAGCCAAAATATTGGAATTGCGTAGGGAAAAGGCACGTCTTTTCCTAAACATATTGTGTATTTAGGTAAAACATAAAATGCAAATACAGGAAAAGACATGTCTTTTCCCTACAAATACAGCATTTTTATTCAAAATTCACTATTTTTTGTGAAACAAAAAACATATGGGTAAACAGTAGGGTTTGCAAACCCTGCGCTATGGAAAAAAAACAAAATAATATTTTGTTAAGAGATGAATTAATCAAGTTTTATTGCTATCAGTCTAAAATCTATTAAGAGTCTTTATTTTTTAATCTCGGTTGAAAAATAAATTAAAACCAACCGTCGTTGAAACTCAAATGCAGCCGAACGAGGTTTTAAAAAATAGTACTGTACCCTACTATTTTTTGTAGTGTAGATTGGTTAAGGATTTGACTTCGCCGAGCTTCGGTTGTAGGATGAACAGGATTTAAAAATACAGATAATACAAAATATTGTTTGACTAATTTAATTTTAAGATGACTTATTCTTAAAAAATGTATTTTAGCTTCGCTGACTTTACAGTTCATTCTCTGTGTTTTCTGTAACTCTGTGTTTAATAAAAATAGTAGGGTACAGTAATTTTTAGTATAAAGTATGGATTCTTAGTGGATTAATCTTTTTTATAAAAATGGATACTTTATTTTTTTGTAAGTTTGCTTTTTTTAAAAAAGAAAAATAAGTAAAATTTCAAGGAAAACCACCAATTATTAAAATTAAAATAGAATTACTCACTAGAACAGAAAATAAATGTCTATTCCCTCTAATACAGAAAACTCAAATCGCTCATCAAATCTATTAAAGATAGCGATACAAAAATCGGGTCGTTTGAGTGAAAAATCACTTGCTTTGCTCAAAGAATGTGGAATTCAAATCACTACAAGTCCGAATGCGCTACGTGCAGAAGCCTCTAATTTTCCTTTAGAAATTCTTTTTTTAAGAGATGACGATATTCCAGAATATGTCCAAGATGGCGTTGCTGATGTCGGAATTATTGGCGAAAATGTAATGCTTGAAAAAGGTAAAAAATTGGAGCTTGTCGATAGATTAGGTTTTGCAAAATGTCGTTTGTCTTTGGCTGTTCCTAGAGGAACGACTTATGATGACGTTTCTTTCTTTGATGGAAAGCGTATTGCTACATCTTATCCAAAAATTTTGGGAGAGTATTTCAAAGAAAAAAATGTAAATGCTGAAATCCACATGATTAGTGGTTCGGTAGAAATTGCGCCTAGTATTGGTCTTTCAGAAGGAGTTTGTGATATTGTAAGCTCTGGAAGTACGCTTTTGAGCAATGGTCTCAAAGAAGTAGAAACAGTTTTGAAATCGGAAGCCGTTTTGGTAGCCAATCCAAATTTTAATGGCGAAAAACGCAAGAATTTTGAGAAACTTTTATTTAGAATGCAGTCTGTCAGACGTTCGCACAAAAATAAATATATTCTTTTGAATGCTCCAAAATCAAAATTGAATGCTATTATTGCAGTTTTACCAGGGTTGAAAAGCCCTACCATTATGCCTTTAGTTGATGATAATTGGGTTTCTGTTCATACTGTTATCAACGAGGATGATTTTTGGGGAAAAATTGATGCACTACAAGAAGCAGGTGCAGAAGGAATTTTGGTTATTCCTATCGAAAAAATGATTGTGTAAAAACTTTTTTAACCTATAAGGTTTTCAGAAACCTTATAGGTTAATTTATTTTTATTCCTACAATCGTAACATCGTCTGTTTGTTTGGCAAAATCACACCATTCCATAAAAGTCATTTTTAAACGTGTTCGTTGTTTTAACATGGGTTCATTATAAATTTCTAAAAGTAACTCTCTCAAATTTTTGCTATAAAACTTTTTATTATCTTTCCCACCAAATTGGTCTTGATAACCGTCTGTGTACATATAAATTGTAGTCGGAACAGAAATATTTATTTGATGCGAAGTAAATTTATCAACTCGTTGCGATTTGAATTTTGAATTACCGATACTCATTTTATCTCCCTTAATCGTTTGCATTTGTCCATCTTGAATATACGTAATTGGGTTTCTAGCTCCTGCAAAATACAATTTTTTTGTTTCCTTATTTATTGTTGAAATGGCAATATCCATTCCGTCTTGAATATTAGTAGAACTTTTGAAAAGTGTTGCAAAATAAACTTGTAGCTCGTCTAGAATTAGTGCTGGTTCTGTAATTCCTTTTTCTACAATAATATTATTCAAAAGACTTTCACCTATCATGGTAAGCATCGCCCCCGGAACACCATGACCAGTACAATCAGCTACTATAATTATTTTATTGTTATCTATCTGTTTACACCAATAAAAATCTCCTGAAACAATATCTTTTGGGCTATAAAAAGTCATCACGTTACTTTCTCCAAATACACTTTCCAAATCAGAAAAAGAAGGCAAAACGGCTTCTTGAATTCGAAGAGCGTAGCGAATACTGTCCATGGTGTGTTTGTTGGAATGCTCTAACTGTTCAGATTGGATTTGTAATTCTTCGGTTTGTTGAGCGAGTTCATTATTGAAGGATATTACTTTATTACTTTGTTCTTTTAATTCTTTATTCGTTTCTACTAATTCTTTCGAAGATTTATGAGCCACATAGCTATAATACATCGTAACGATAATTATGATAGAAGATACATTTATTACGTTCAGAACTTCAAAAGTAAACATTCCAACTTCCGAAATACTATTTAAAGGCTCGTTATAATTCATATAAATAGCCAAAAAAACATATACAGAAATAGACAATAAATTTAGAAGATAAGAAGAAATACCATTTATTTTCCCCACTAAAAAGGCAGCCAACATAGGTCCAAAAAGATACAAATGAAAGTTTGAAGTCCAACCCAAAATAAGAACTGCAAAAATAGCATGAATGATTATTTCTAAACTTCCAATGGTTATCAAAAGCGTTGATTTGCCTACCGAATTACGATTGACATAATAAATAATAACAAATGTAAGAATACTTGCTATATTCAAATACGCCATAAAATCAATATCAAAAAACCAAAAAAGAAAACAAAAACAACAATGAGCAACAAAGCCAATTACTCCAGCCGTCGAAACGATTGCAAAGTCTTTATGATTTTCAAGAGGTAGATTTAAACGAGTGGGTACTTCGAATAATTTAGCAATGGGGTTGAATGACATAGATTAAAACAAAAATAATGAGAATGAGGGAAACCAAATCGTTTTTGGAGGAAGAAAAAATAAATTTAAAGGGGGAAGGATTAATATTTACAATAAACCTCTAAGCTAAAGAAAATGTTAGATTTAATTTACTTCTTTTGATAAACAACAAGTTGATTCTTGAATTTATACAATAAAAAAAGAGCTTAATTTCTCAAACTCTTTTTCAATTTTAATAAAGCCATTTTTTAGAAAAAGAAACCAATATCTAAGGAGAAATAATGAGCAAGAACTCGTATCTCATCACTTGTCTTCTTTTTATTAAAACGAGTAAGCCCGTTATGATAGCTTAATCCAAAATCTAATGTTCCAACGCTTTCGATATCATATTCTACGCCTGCACCTACCAAAAAATCAACACTTAAAGGCTGGTAATAATCGCTTGTTTTACGGCTTGTTTCTGCTTGAGTTTCTGTTTTTGAAGAAACATTAAGACCAAGTTGTCCACCAAAAAGACCACGAATACGAAGCCCATCAGCAATATCTCCAGAACGCATTTTGAGAGCAAGAGGAAATTCTACAGTTGTGATACTTGCATCTATACTTCTAGTTTCAGTAGTTGTAACAGGAATACTGTCGTTACTTGTTACTGAAAATGGATATGAATAATCGTACCCCTTTCTGACAATTAAAAGTCCTGTATGAAAAGCAGCACGTTCAAAAAAGTTAAAATCTAACATCAGTCCACCTGAAAAGCCTAATTTAGAGCTTTTTTCGAGTCCATCAATAGATTTTTTGTCCTCATCGGTTACTCGTACATACGAAATAATCGGATTGAATTTAAGTCCCAAACGCACAGGAGATTGAGCAAGTGCCTTTGAAGAAAAGCCTACAAAAATAAAAAATAAGGCTAAAAAAGTTAGTTTTCTCATAAAAATTAAAGAGTAAAAATGATAAAAATTGAGTATTAAAATTTCAAATTACATAAAAAAACGCTTTATATCTTGTGTAACTAACTCAAAATTAGAAACTGTTTTTTCGGAAAACTCTGTTAGTTCAGACGAAGAAACAGATAAAGAAGGTAAAGACAAAGTAGATGTTTTATCCAAAACTCTATCTTTTTGTTTTTCTATACGATGACGAATATCTATAAGTTGCTCGTTGAGTGTTTCCAAAAGAAGTTCTGTTTGTGCTAAAGTTTGTTTTTGTTGTTGTTCAAAAGCATCTTTTAGCATTTTAGTTTCGAATTTTTGCGACGTTTTGACTACTTGCTTACGTAAAGACGAAACAGAAAGCGTGGTAAACAAACGGAGTTGGGTTTCTACTTGTTTGATAAAATCTTCCATAAAAATTAAAAAATCCTCCAAATAAAATGGATTTTTTTCTACAATTGGAAGCATCAAGTCATCTAAAAAACCAGCTATTTCTACTACTAGAGTTTGTAATTGTTGTTTTTGAGCTTCAACTTTATCCATTGTAATTTCTTTTTTATCTTGTAATTCTGACTGAAAAGACTGGAGAGTACTTAACTTTGATTGAAGTGAATTTTGAAAAGTATTCAATACAGACTTTGAAACAGACGTAGCAAAGGACGATTTATTATTGACTTGAGTATTATTTTGAGAAGAATACATAAACTGAATAAGGTTTGAATAAATGAATTTTGTTTTTGGTGTCTGTGTCTTTTTCTGATATATTTTGAGTGTCTTTTTGGTTTCCCCTACTAACGACAAAATTAATACCTTTACTACAAATTTACTGACCTTTTAGCAATTTTAAAGTATTTTGGGCAGTAATATAGCACCAAAAAGTAAGAAACTATAAGATAAAATCGTAATAAAGATTAAATAAATTGCGCTGCTTTTCTGTTTTAGAACTAGAAAACTGTAATTTTGTAGCTATGCTTTCCGTTATGTACATGTTACGGTTCTTATCCATTATAAGTTTTTATAATAAAGGATTAGGTAAGGAAGATTCAATTCAAAATATATTTATTCCACCAAGTTTAGGTTTATTTCTTAGGTTTATTTAATTTTTTTAGATATACTTCTTTTAATTCTTAATTTTAGAAACTCTACGAAACAACAACGTTCTATTACACACTTTAAATAAAACGTTTCTATCATACTATGACTTCAATACAAATACTAAAACAATTATTTACTAATAATTTTATAACTAAAAATAAATTTCCTACACTTCAAAAAACGTGGCAAATTCTATTTTTAGGTGCTTTTATACTAGGAATAACGGCTTTTAGCACTCCTTTTCTAGAAAAAGGTATTACTCATTTTTCTGCTCCTTCAATAACAGAAAATTCTTTTATAGAAAATGAGGCTATCCAAAATTATTTTCCTACTTCTTTTTTTAATTTTTTTTCTAAAAAAGAAATCTATCGTTTGATGTGTCTTCCTGATGATTCATTGGCTTTAGTGGAGCTTTATAATGCTACTGATGGCGCAAATTGGACAAGCCCTTGGGTTTTGACAGACCCTTGGACAACTTGGACTGGTGTAGTCTTGAATGCAAATGATAGCTGTGTTTTAGAATTAAATTTAGCAAATAGAGGATTAAAAAATACAGTCCCTGCTTCCATGTTTGGTGGAGATAAACTGAATCAAGTAAAGAAAATAGATTTGTCTAATAATGAACTAACAGGCGAAATCCCAACAGGTTTTGGAACGTTACTTACTTTGGAAGAATTAAATCTAGGAAATAATGATTTTACAGGAGAAATACCTGCTTCGTTGAGTAATTTATTAGTATTGCAAAGATTAGATTTGGGTTTTAATTCATTGACAGGCAATTTTCCTGTTGGTCTGACAGATATTTCAACACTTTTGGCTCTTGAGTTTATTAGTATTGATTCCAATTTTATCGAAAATGTACCTACTTTTCCAGTAAACAGACCCATTACGCTCAATTTTTCTAATAATAGATTAACATTAAATAGTCTTGTTCCGAATAATAAATCTCAATATACTTTTACGTATTCACCACAAGATAGTGTAGGTGATTTTGAGATAATTAATGTCCCACAGGGAGGAACTTTTAGAGATACGGTTTCAGTAAATCAAATAAATGGAACGACCACTTACCGTTGGCTTCGTGCAGGAGCTTTAGTCAATGAACAAACTGATGATAGTGTTTTGGTTGTCAATAATGCAAATGTTGTAGACCATGAAGGGATTTATACGACCGAAGTAACACATACAGGCGCACCAAATATTACGCTCAATAGAAAAAGATTTGTAGTAAATGTAATTGAATGTCCTTCTAATAATTTTATTGTTACACCTGACACGACAGTTTGTGAAGGTACACGACTACCAACACTTGAAGGCTCAGAGGCTACTTTGGGAGAAGTTTCATTTTTCTCTTATCAATGGCAACAAACTCTAAACGGCGATACAACCAACTGGGTAGATGCTTCAAATGGAAATGTTCCTAATTATGCGTTGAATAATGCAGGTATTACGATTGTAGATACAGCTTATTTTAGAAGAGTTGTTGTTCCTGCTCCAAATCAAGGTTGTAGTAATGATACAAGTTTGAAAGTACGAGTTGTTATTTTGCCTAATATTACCACAAATACACTTTTTCCATCTATTCAAAATGTTTGTTTGGGAGTTGTTCCTACAAATATTTATGGAACTACTTCTGATTCTTCGGCTACAAGTCCATTGCGTTATCGTTATCAAGTTTCTTTAGATTCTGGACAAACTTGGATTGATAGTGTCAGAACTCAAAATTTTGATTTTACAGATACACTAGCAACGGCTGATACGGTTCAGTTTAGAAGAATTGTTACAGGAGCATGTGCGCCCGATACGAGTAACGTAATTACTATCAATCCAATTCCTCGTGTAGTTGCAGATTCTATTTTTGAGAGTCAAACCATTTGCATAAATACTCGTCCAGATACTCTTTTAGGAAGTATTCCAATAGGAGGAGATGGAACGTATAAGCATCTATGGCAAATAGCGACACGACTAGATACAGCCGATTGGTTGAGTGTTGATTCTACTGGAAGAAGTTTTATTCCTCCCGTTGCTAATGATACTTTTTATGTCAGACGGATCGTTCAGAGTGCTTGTTTTGCAGATACAAGTAATATTGTTGATATTTTTATTTCACCTGACTTAGGAAATGATACTTCTGCCATTACAGCTACCAGAACACGGATTTGTGTAGGCTATCCAATTCCTACTATCAACGGAACAGCACCTACTGCACCAACAGGTTTTAGATATTTGTGGGAGGTTTCTTTAGATTCTGCACTTTGGACAAGCGTTGATTCAGTTCAGAATTATACGCCTGTTGATTCTACACTTTTTGATAGTGTTTTTATGCAAATTCCTGATAGTTTTTTGGTAAGACGTTTGGTAATTGATAGCTGCCGAGCTTATCCTAGTAATGTTGTAAAATTATTTATGATAAAACCGATTGATAGTGTCAGTAATTTGATTACTTATGACAGTACAGGACTTTGTGAAGGAGATACAACTTGGAGAATTAGTGCAACTCAACCCACAGGAGGAAATGGAAATTATAATTATCAATGGCAACTATCTTTTGATAGTTTGGTGTGGGCAGACAGAGATGACTCTCTGAATATTTCTCAATTTGCTTTAAATGAACCTACCTATTTTAGGCGTTTAGTTATTGATAGTTGTCGTACAGATACAAGTAATGTTGTCTTTATTCCTGTTGCCAAACCTTTTGGAGTCAATCAAATTAGTGTACCTTTTGCAGAAATTTGTGTAGGAGATTCTACAACAATAACTCTCACAGGAACAGACCCAGAAAACACAGGCGATTATCGATATTTTTATCAGCAATCAAGAGATACAACAGCGTGGTTTAGTAGTGGAACGTTTACATTCAGTACAGGTACATTTACAGAAACTCAAACTTTTGTGCCTGATACATTATATGGGGGTGCAAATTATTTCCGAAGGATTGTTTTGGGGGGGTGTCAGCCAGATACAAGTAATCAACTTTTAGTAAACGTAGTCTTGAATGCTAGAAATAACTTCCTTTTTGGTAATCAAACCATTTGTCAAGGAGATACAGCTACCACTATTACAGCTACTGGAGCTATTGCAGGACAAGGAGGGAATATTATCACACAATGGGAAGTTTCCTTTGATAGTCTTGTTTGGATTCCTATCGAAACTGATACCGTAACAGCGTATGAACCTGTTACTCCACAACGGACAACGTATGTTCGAAGGAGTGTAAAATCTGGAAATTGTCCCCCTGATTTTAGTAATGTTGTCAAAATAGAAGTCATTCGATTTATAGAAAATAATGAAATATCCTCTACCCAAACAACTGTCTGTGAAGGCTTTGCAGCCGATACACTACGAGGCACTTTCCCAACTCAAGGAGGAAATGACAGTACAGCCTATAGATTCTTTTGGCAATCCAAAAGGCTCAATGATTCAACTGCCATTTGGCGAACCGTTGGAGGTGATCAAGATTATTTTACAGGAGTAGTAAATTTTGATACAGAATACCGTCGTCTGGTTAGGGTAGCTTGTTTTACAGATACTTCAAATGTTATTTCTCTCAAAGTTAATCCTACTATCAAAAATAATGTTATTGATGGAGGGTTTGTAGATTGTAGTTTGGATACTTTGGGAAGGCTTAATGGAACAGTTCTTTTGGATACACTCAATGAAATTGGACAGTTTCGTTATCAATGGCAAACTTCAAGAAATCAGAGAGATTGGACAGATATTGCCAATACAAATACGGCTAGTTATCTTCCGACACCAATTGATACAACTACTTTTTATAGAAGGTTAGTTATCAATAACTGTTTTAAAGATAGTAGTAATATTGCCACTATTACCATTCGTCCGACACCAATTTTAGAAATTACTCCAGATACAACTATTAATATTGGCTATGAAGTTCAATTGTTTGTTAATGGAGCAATAAATTATCTTTGGACACCAGACCCAACACTAACAGGCGACTCTACTTCTACACCAACAGTAAAACCTACTATAAGTACCATGTACACCGTAAGAGCTGAAAATATTTATGGTTGTGTAACTTATGATAGTGTTTTTGTAACAGTCATCGGAACGCCAAAAGTAAGAACTGTCGATGTAATTACACCAGATGGAAACGGACTCAATGACCAACTTTTTATTGAAGAAATAGAGCGTTACCCAGATAATGAGCTTGTAATTATCAACCGTTGGGGGCAAGAAGTATTTCGCAAAAAAGGATACAGAAATGATTGGGAAGGAACAAATGAAACAGGAGGAGTACTTCCAGCAGGAACTTATTTTTATATTATAAAATTTGATTCTGTCCGAACCATTCTGAAAGGCTCGTTCGAAATCATTCGTTAAGCAGTAATAAATCAGTAATCAGTTAAAAATCAATTCTGAATAGTAGTTTGTAAAAAACAAATTGCTATTCAAATAGAAATATATAATTATTTTATGACACAGATACTACCTATACACTCAAAATCTATTTTACTTCTGTTATTGAATTTCTCATTGACTATTTCGATGGGCATTTCAATTTTAGGAATAAGTAGCATTTTGAATCACTCTTTTGCTCAACAAGTACCAATTTATAGCCAGTATTTTTCACATCCTTTTGTGCAAAATCCAGCTTGGACAGGACGTTCAGATTATAGCTCAGTTTTTCTTACTTACCGTTCGCAATGGGCAGGCTTTGAAGATGCTCCCAAAACGGTTCTTTTGACTGTTGATTTACCTTTTTATGAATACCGTTCTGGTTTAGGTTTTTTTATTCAGCAAGATAAAATAAAAAGTACAAGTCGTACAAAAGCAATGGTTTCCTATGGTTATCACGTTTTAGGGCAATACGAAAACAGCTCAAAATTATCTTTTGGTTTAATGGGAGGGCTTGTCTATAACCAAATTAATTTTGATGATTGGTATATTCGTCATCCTACTGACCCCGTTTTACTCAACAATACAGGAAATTATATGGGTTTTGAGGTAGGTTTTGGTGCAAGTTATACGTTTAAAAAATATTTAGAAATAGGTCTTTCTGTTCCTCAGTTATTAAATCCTGCTTTTAGCCCAGAAGATGAAACAGATGATAATATTCGTCTTCAAAATCACTTTATGCTTTCTATTCGTGGAATGATTCCTGCTGGAATGGGTGAGATTCGTCCGATGGCAGTCATTAGGCAAGTACCCAATGTTCCTGTTCAGTATGAAGGTGGTTTGCAGTATGTGTACGACAATACATTTTGGGTAAGTACAGCTTATAGAAGTAATTTTTCTGTCAATGTAGGTGCTGGAGTAAATTATGGACGTTTTAGCTTTGGTTATATTAGAGATTTTCCGATTGGCGATGTGGTAGGTGCTTTTGGAAGTACCAACGAACTCATGTTAGGATACAAATTTAATGAACTTCCAACAGCAGATTATGAAGGAAAACGAGGGTATGGGCGTGGACTAATTCGTAAGAAAAAATATCATCCTTCTCGTCCAGGTCCTTTGATGAAAAAATATCCTAAAAAACCAAAGAAAAAGAAAAGACCAAAAGCAAAAGGAAAGTATCGTAGATTCTAATAAAATTTATCTAAAAAACAGTCCTCTACCAAAAAAGGCGCATCTCAAAATGTCGTTTTTAGTAGGGAAAAGGCAGACCTTTTCTTAAACTAGTTGAGTTGGAAAAAACTGTATGAAAGGAAAAGGCAAGCCATTTCCCTACAACTATAAAATTAATAAAGCGACATCTTGAGATGCACCCACCAAAAACAACAAATCTATTTTTATTTTTTAGTAAAAATACTTTGTATTACCAAAAGGAAAGTGTAAATTAGGTTAGTCTTTCGACGAAAGTCATCAAAAAGTATATGTAATAGCAAAAATCAAGGATTATAACAAACCTATATTCTATTTTTTTAGTTGTTGTAAAAAAATATTTTACTCATCATCATTTGCTTAATTGAAATAAATTATTCAAACAATTCTATCCTATCCGTACAAATCTAGTATTCTTATTCGTTATTCTTTTGGCAGCTAAAAAACAACAAAAATCAAAATAAGATATAAAACAGCTCACAAACACAAAAGAAAATTAGAATAGAATGAGATTTATATAAAATATATACGTATTTATGGAGTCTTCGACACTCAAAGAAAAAAAAGCTATCCAAACTAAACCACCAGTAAAGAAAGTAAAAAAGAAAACCTCAAGTAGGTTTGCAAGAGGAAGACGATTTGCTAAAAGCAAATGGCGTATGCGTCTTGACCGTCTTTTCTTTAAGTCAAATACTATCGAAGGAAAAGTATTTGACACAGCTCTTTTGGCTCTTATTGTACTTAGTTTGGTTGTCGTGATGATGCAAAGTGTATCTGAAATCGACCAACAGTATGGTACTTATCTTTTGGCTATTGAAATGGCTGTTACTGCACTTTTTGCGATTGAGTATGTACTTCGAGTAGCTACTTCACATCGTCCGATGCGTTATATTTTGAGTTTTTATGGAATTATTGATTTGCTTGCCTTTGTACCTGCTATTTTTTCTTGGATGTTTGCAGGAAGTAATTTTTTCCTCCTTCTTCGTGTAACTCGTATTATCAGTATTTTCAAAGTATTAGATATGAACCAGTACACAGGGGAGGCACAAATTCTTACTCAAGCCTTGCGTGCTAGTCGTCATAAAATAACTGTTTTCGTGATTTTTGTGGCTACAAATGTTGTTTTACTTGGTTTTATTATGTTTTTGGTAGAAGGAAGAGATAATCCAGGGTTTTCAAGCATTCCAAAAAGTATTTATTGGGCAATCGTAACCCTTACAACAGTAGGATATGGAGATATTGCACCTCAAAGTGCATTGGGAAGAGCCATTGCAGCCGTGGTTATGGTGCTTGGTTATGGCGTACTTGCCGTTCCGACAGGAATTGTATCAGCAGAAATTGCAACCCAAGTAACTCACAAATCAGACGAGGATGAGTTTGAAGAAGAAGAAAAAGAACTAAGAGAAGAATTAGAAAAAGAGAAACACAAAACAAAGGATACTATAACCCAACAGGAAAGCAAAAAAAGTATAATCGAAAAATGTTCGCACTGTGGAGCAGAAAGGCACACAGAACTGGCTAGTTTTTGTTATAAATGTGGAAATGAATTGATTTAATTCAGTCATTATTTTTCCTAACTAACTATAAACAATAGTATAAATGCGAATAAGGAGTTAAATTAAAACTGTTTTTATTTTCTAATTACTTGATTTTCAACGATTTAAAAAATAAAAAAACAGACTAAATAGTTTAGCTGTTATAGGTTTTATGCATGACCTAAA
>Ga0100378_1004605_pt1 | contig 12817 bp, 10 predicted proteins | sample CryGeymeta201502_FD_81535 | JGI IMG/M metagenome (GOLD analysis project Ga0100378, IMG submission 81535) | Groundwater microbial communities from Crystal Geyser aquifers in Utah, USA - Crystal Geyser metaG 2015-02 | ecosystem: Environmental > Aquatic > Deep subsurface > Groundwater | place: USA...
CTGTCACCAACAAGCCGTGCTCACCAACATGAGCACCAAGTGCTCCCGGGCGGCCGAACTCCTTTACGAGCAATGTGCTCAGCTGTGCACTAACATCTTGGACGTCAACCATGATGCCAAAGACATTTGGGTCCTGTATATGAGCTGTACTAATAACATTGTTCACATTCAAAAGTCCTTGTTCCGCACTACCGAACTGAATGTTTCCCTCACACAGTTGCGGCAACTTGCCGAAAAGGTGGGCGACGGAGCAGCGAACGATGAGCTTGTTCAGCAAGTGACTCTGAATATCATTATGGCAGCCGAAGAACGCTTGGCTGCATCAATTGCTTAGTGGTACTAGTGTAGACTTTCTACATAATACCAAACAGTAATAATAAATGAATAAACCTGAATGAAACCGCACATGACTATTCTGTACTCGAGTAGTCTAGTACTAAGGGCACGCTATCATCATTTTACTCTGTCTTTTTCAAAAGCACAGCTTTCTTCTCTTTCGGAGGAGCACTTTTTGATTCTACTGCCGCGTAAATTGTTGCGGCAAAAATTAACAGCATGGTAACGGCAAGGAAAATCCATTTGAACATATTCGCTCGACTTCCTAATTGTAGCTGTGAATCCTTTAGTTTTTCTGGATACAGAACACATCCCCTACGTTGGATGTAAGTCTCCATCACATCGAATAGTACTGTTATTACGGGAATGTAGGCAAAATGTTCGACAAGTATAGGGGCAACGATGGAAATGGATTTGCATTTATCTGACAAATACACCAGCAGACTACCGAGAAATATGATGTAGGTCGGCATAATGAGTATGAAGTCGAGAGAGGCCAATTGGATGTAAACAGAACATCCCTCTGTTCCAATGCTATCATACCAGGCATTCAACTCCGCGGGAGTATATCCAAAGCGCGCATCCGGAAGATTCATTCCATCGGGATACTCCTGAAGTGGCCGAGACATCATGTGGTGAAATACAAAGACACCAACAAAAAAGACGAGAAACAGGAATTGGAACTTCGCAGATGCATTCGCAATTGCACGAAACTTGCCGATTACCAGAGACATGATGTTTTAATACTAAATGGGTTGTCTCTGCTTTCGTAGTGGTCGTTGCTGTGCTTGTGCGGTCTTCGTTAAGAACTAGATGAGAGCCTCATGCCTCATGGCTGAAATATTTTTGCGAAAAGTAAAACATTAGGGATAGGAATATAGATGTATTACGAACCTATGGAAGAGTACTACTGTACCAGAGGATAGATAGGTGATAGATAGTCTAGTACTAGTCGAGTTATCAACACAGCAAAGCTACGCGTCCTTGTCGGTCTCGCTGAAGGAATGCACCGTCTCTCCCTTTTCATTTTCAAGAATTAGCCCAAGACTTGATATATTCATGGTACTGTCACTCTCATCAAATGAACGTTCCTTGAATTTATTTCCCTTGGCGACGGAGGATGCTAAGTTTGTTTTAACGCGTTGGAGGCGTAGAGAAGGGGTCGATCCACTCCTAGGGAGTGTCAAAGCACTACTTCGTCGCATGACAGCTCCAACTTGACTGCTCCGAAAGATCTCCGGTAGATCTTCGCTTCTGTGCTGTGGAGAACTCTCCTGATCCAAAGGAGAATTTATTGGCATAGGCGGCATTGTCGTGCTCGAAAAGCCTGCAGCACAGTTCGCATCTGTGTTCGATGGAACTACCACAGCTGGTTCCGCAGTCATAATTTTGTCTGTGTTGGTACCGGCCACGCAAACCGGAACATACGCGGCTTTATGTGCGTCCACCAAGAATTGTCGGAATTCTTCTCTACCTTCCATGGTATTTGTCGCGGCATTTTCGGCAGATGTATCCCAACCGTCCAGCAGTGATGTTTGGAGTAGGGCTGCGTCTCGGTAGGCAGCGAGGAATCGTCGTCGAGCATTTCGACGGAATATGAATGTGGGAACCACTAGCAGAGAAGCAAGGACGGCGGGGCCCATAGCTTTTTTCAGCCCCAGCATCGTGCCCATGAGGATCTGACTGACAAGCAAAGAACTTATGCAAGCGTCAAATAGAAACGGCCAGCGGACTCCACCACCGTCAAAATGCGGTTTGTACGTGAAGATCAGAGCGTGGCGAAGGATCGGGTTACAGATAACAAAGTATATGACTGTAGATATGGCGACAATAGGCGCTGCTGGTGCCAAGGCAAGGGCAAAAAATATAACCATTCCAGAATCCACATAGCAACGAAAAGGTACCCGTGTCCCTGCCCCGCCTCCGCGGACGGTTCGCAAACAACATTTGAGGTGCAAGCAGGAGAATAAAAAGGACCAGAGTTGCAGAAGATAGAAGAGGGGGTGCAAAATCTGATGATATCGGGTAGGACATGCAAATTTAGTCACAGTCAATAGGTGTGCGAGCGAGGAAGGAGGACGTATCGCGCGACAACCGACCCAGAAAACTTACTAGTGCTTTAAGGATGACCCAATTGCACCAGGTGCTTGAAACTTGTACTGGAATGGTTGCAGCAACTCGTTGTAGAGTATCCGTAAATTCAAAACTCCCTTCTTGAAACGTTGTCAGGACCATCTGAGCAATGGAACTACCTAGGAGAGCAAAAATGAGAAAGAACCACCAGTAGTATTGAAGTGCCGCATACTCTGCCTCTACCATACTGGTGGCATTGCTGCCAAAGTTCGCCAGAAAAAGAAACATGTGTGGGCAAATTCTTCAAAGGCAGAATATCTTTTGTGAGACTACGCTGTCGAGAGACTTGTCAAAAAGCTTTCTTGCATTAAGTCACTTACGCCAAAAAGAAATTCAATAACCAACCTCGGATCAACCCATTTAAGGACTGTTGATCAATATTCAATCCTGGAAACAATTCGGTGAACTGTTCAGAACCATAGGCCGACGCAAAGGTGATGGGAAAAGTATAAAATACGTTTATAACAATGACCGTAGAGATGGCACTACAATAAGAGTAAACAATTTGAAAAAGAACAGTGAGTCTCAGCGCAGCAACGAATGTACGTAACCAATCAAAAAAAGTTCGACACTCACATGAAGTTGCGCACAATTTTTTGGTGGTCATTGAGCGTTACAGTAACCGGCCGGCAACAGCCACGACAGTCACAAATATTAAATGCCGAAGCGTCTGCCAGCGGAGGGACAGGAATTTCATCAATAGCTTCCCACTTTCCCGCGCCTCGTCCGTCAGCCAAACATTTTCGAGCCGCAATAGCTGCCTGACGAGATGTAAAGGTGACAACCGCATACGTGGAATCCCGGGCGTACAAATCTGTTGCTGCCTTGCTTGATTTCAAAGTCCAAGAAATTAAGCCGAAAAATTGCTTCCAAAAGTCTCCCCAAATGAGTTTTAGCGACGGTGCGTGCCATATCCCGTCCGAAACTCGGTATGAGGCCGAGCGATCAATTTTGCTGCGCGTACTTTGTTGGCACTCGTTTGCCACGCGTCGGACAGTTTGCCAATCATTCTCTTCTTCGGCATTTTGTATGCACCCGTTTCCATCAGATGATTCTGCCTTGGACGGTGCCATTCGAATCAAGCTAGGAAAGTAAGCACTATCTTCCGTGTCCAAGCGAGATTGGCTCGTGCACATGCTCGGCGTCCCAAAACGTTGGCCTTTTGGTATCGGCGATGCATTTGCTACTATCGACGATGGAATGGTCACCGAGGAACCGTGAGGCGTTTTCTGGCAATCTTGCTTGTTTCTTTTATCGAGGCTTGTTTTACCTTTACCATAAAGTTTATTTTCAATAGGTTCTTCGGTGGCAGTGGGTACGTCTTCCAATGTCACTCCAGGCACTCTCGCTCGGTTACCGAATTCCTCTACGGATGTTCGCACCGAGCTCGTGCGATTAATTTTAGCAATACTGTCTGCACGTTGTTTAAACATTCCAACACGATCATTTTGCGATACCAATACAGCTTTTTGTCGTATGACTTCCAACTCTAAGAATGCTGTGTTAGCTTCTTCAACAGCCTCGGCCTCCATCTGCAGAAGCTCTTCGGTCGAACTAAAAATGATTTTTTCTTCGCAACATCCGTGCGGGCAGCACTTGGACGACCCTCGAGCCAATTCTAAACTATAAACGGCTGTTTGCTCGGGTCCCATTTCAAGTGACTTGAGAAACATGGCCTCAACGTCGTCATCGGTGACATCACCAAGGATTTCATTCTGGTACTGATGCCGCCGTGACGAACTGCTCAAATAAATATCAAACTCGTTCTGAACAGAATGCACTTGTGTTCGTTCACTATCATTTATAGGCGGAACTAAACTAGACCCATTCGAGTCATGGAGGTATTGTTGATCATTTTGATTCTGTTGTTGTTGTTGCCGGTGAAGATCACCATTAAATCCTCTGTCGAGCAATTGCCGTCGAATGAAACGCAGTCGCTGCAACTTCTTGGTCGTTCCGTACCATTTTTTCCAGGCCGATGCCATTTCTCTTGCCGAAGGGAGAATAGTAACGGCAGCCACGCTGGAACTGTATCCCGGTTGATTGGGCACACAATAGTCAAAGAAAGCACTCGTCACGGACAATTGCCAATCTAATTTGGAACTGCTTCCTACAGACGAGCGTCTTGTTTCTGCCGCTTCCAAATCTTGTTCGGGTGACGTTACAGCTTGACTTGGTCGCTGAGGCAATCCACCCACCAGCACCGAATATAAGGCAATGTTCGGAGGTGTATCCCGTTGTTCGGGATGCGGAATCCACGCCTCCCGTCGGTAGAGATAAGGATTATCATTGATAGCAAGTTGCTGTTGCGTGGGTTGATGTTTGAGAGCTGCTGAACGAGGACCGCAGGAATTTGCATTTCCATTGTTGTGATTACTGCCGTCACTGGTGCTGTCGTCATCGTCCCTTTCATTATCGTACAGCATGGTAGCTTTTAATTCCTCTCTTCTAGCCTTCCATATATTTTTTTCCAGATAATATATTCTTCGCATGGCTAATAAATCGATCCATTCCTTGTGCAACTCGTAACAAGTGTACCACGCCACAATGTACGTGCAAATGACAACCCCATAAAGTCGCGCATCGATCATATTGCCACTGGTATCCCAAACGTGGGCCTCGTTCAGAGGTGGAACATTGGCCAATGTCATCCGTTCGTAAAGTGTGAGGTTGTAACTCGAGTCCAGAGTACAGTTTTCGTTTTGCACTACATCCTTATCTGGATCGTAGGGTGGGTCGAAACATCTGGATGTGTAATAGATGGGAAGCACAATGCAGCAATATACAAACATGGCGAAACACGTGATACGCAGTCCCAGGGCGTGGAAGCGCAGCATGACAATGGCATCCAAATTCAATTTCAACAAGTGTCCATCGATGCCGTCATTTCTTGTTCCCGTTCCTGGTACACCTTCAATCAATGTATGATAACTCAATTGCACCAGCCACAATATCCAACCCCACAACGGATTACCCCGATCCTGTACGTGTCTCTTTCGTCTGTCTAACGTTCCAGCTGTTGTTCGTTTCGCAAAGGCCAATGGGTTGTAAATGACATTGCGGGGACGGGCCTCACACCGGGGAGCAATGTGCGTGATCTGCAGTGTCAGGGCTCCCGCGAACAGTAACAACGTCCCAGCCAATACTCCACATCCTGCTCCCAATGTGACACCTAATTGCGTCAGTGTCGTAGACATACTGGTTGCTGTCTTAGTTATATAAGTGCAGTGGAAACTCCTCTGAATGAAATTGGAAGTGCTGTTGTTGTAGGGTATGGTGGGTAATCGCACTGTCTTTGTAGCAGTCTAGTGCAGTAAACTCCTACTGTAGCTAGTCTACTTTAGTAGCTACTAGTAGTGTGTCTGTGTAGAAGTTTCATTCAGATGCTTTTCCTCTGAAATTCCCCGGGTTTAAACCCTTCTTCAGTAGTGCTATGTGGAGAAAAAGAAGTCTTTTTCTTCTGTAGCAGAAAAATATAGCACTATCACTAATAAACTCCAGTAAGGGTTCAACAAAAGAAGTCGAGTAGGGGTTCAACAAAAGAAGAAAAATGAGCGAAGATTCAAGTTTATTATTATTTTGCTTGTGAAAATCTTTGAGAAAATTATTATTAATTTTTCAACACAATTAAATTTCAACACAGTTCAAAATATCGCATCGCATGCCAAGATGACTCAACTCAATTCAGTTGTTGTTCCTAGGTAGCTACGGTAGCTAGTAGCTAGTTTAGTTGTTGGATTCTTCCAGCAACACCAAAAATTGTTTTACCATACATTTTCCATCATTGGAACTGCTTGCGGTGTGAATTTTTGGTGGGGCTTATTATTAGCTATTTATTTATTTATTTATTCCTCTGTGCATGGGCGTCCAACTTCACCCCAAATAAAAGTCATTTATTTTGCTGCCTGATGGCTACCGGTAGTAGACTACGTTGGTCTACTAGTAGTCTACCGTAGTCTCTTGGAAAAATACTACTACTACTACTAGACTAGGTACTAGACTAGTAATAGGCTGTGTGAAACGGCTTGCAAACTTCACGGGTCTGCTGAAACTCTCAAGTCACGAATAGTAAATAATTATTATTTTAGTCGACCGTGAGCAGACAAAAAGGAGCTTTTGCGTGCGTTACATCGCAACTCCGTTGAGGAGCGTCTAAACAGCATCGCAGTTGTCGTTTTGTAATTAGAACTAGTATGTACCTTTTGCTCAGCGACGATGAAATTTGTATCAATGGCCTCGTATTGCTGCCTTGCTTCTCTTACTATTAATTTTACTGCTTGTTCCCTTGAAAATTTTGAATCCAATGCGAAAACAACGACAACTACTGATAAATTAAATAAGAGTACTACTGTACTGCACAGTACTACCGGGTACCAGGTACCCCCTGGTACCAAGTAACAAACAGCACACAAAGCAAAACTTTTCCTCATTCTTTTTTATTGAGAATTCCAAACCTTGAAGAAGTTAAATCGAGCAAGAGAAGAAAAAAAGAAAGATTCGGGTACGCTGCCATCATAATAATATGATTCAACTAATCTCAGCAAAGAATCAAACCGACAGCAATACGAATATCAGCATGATAGGTTCGTCCTCCAACAAGGCGGCCCCTTCCGGCGCCATCAAGGATACCATGTTGAACGCTTCGTCAACCACTCAAGATCTGTCCTTTGGTAGCTTTTGCGACAGTGATTCCTCCTCCTTTTCATCCCAGGAAGGTCCACAAAAGCCAGATCATCCCCGCCCGATCGTCTGGAACGAATATGAAGTTGATACCCTCACTGATATCGACACAACCGCCAACGACAAGTACCACCGGCAGTGCAGTACCTGCACAGCTTCTACCGTCTCCTCCAGTAGCACCGCCAGTAGCAACTCTACTACCAGTAGACGATCGGTACGATTCTCTGTCACTCGCATTCGGGAGTATGCTATTTGTCCCGGAGATAACCCGGCTTGTGAATTGGGGGTACCCGTGTCCTTGGACTGGAAGGTCGTTTCGGAAGAAACGACTTCGGTGGATGCCTACAATGCAACCGAAGAGAAATATAGTGTACCTCTCAGTCAGCGAGAAGAACTGCTACGAATGGCGCACACTGAACGAGAAGCCATGGTGCGCAGATCGGGGTTTTCCACGGAAGATATTCGAACCGCGGTCCGAGCAGTGAACGAATGCAAGATGCAGAGGAACCAAACTCTGGACAAGCTTGGCTCGAATAAGGACTCTTGGGACGAATCGATGGAACGGATCCGTCGGGGCATTTGGAATGCCACTTTGGGACGAAGTTCCAAACAAATGGAACGGACACTGTTACAGAAACTGCAGCAGAAAGATGTCATGACAAGAAGAGGCATGGGTATGGCATGACGGCATGGCCACGGGCGTAACAGGTACGGAGTGCTATCTCTGCGAAATGACAGACGCTATGCTTAATCATGTACACTAGCTAGGTTATACTTAAATTTACTTGTAACGGCCTTGCGTCGAGTGGTTAGGAGCAGGCAGAGATTCACCATGGAGGAATCTTTAAATTTAGAGCATCGTGACACATTAGTCGTTGACAGTTGACACCATCCAAATTTCTTTCTTCAATCAGGAAAGGTGCGCTAATGAACAATTATTGCACTATGTGACAAGTGCCGTCCCGTCAAGCAGAGGCGCAAAAGTGTGGTAGTCTAGTGCCTTCCCGTCATAGCATCGCCTAAACGAAACCGTTGGCCAAAATTACTTACAGGAATTGTAATAAATGCCAAGTGGATGTAAGATAAACCAATAGGATAGGGATATAAGTGGACTGGACTGGACTGGACTGGACTAGGAGATAATTCAATTACCGTATCAATTCAACCTTTTTGGACTGAAAACTGTATAGTAGCTACTCGGAGTAGTACACCTGGAAGCTTCTTGCAATGCTTTTAAAGCATTATGCCTTGCTTCGCGACAGAGGTTCGTTTTCACTACCGATTGACTCTGGAGGTTCGCTCTTGGCCAAGACCCTGGATTTCTCGTGCTAGTACCATACCTACTAGTAGTAGATTGAGTTGCCCGGACTGGATTTAATCGCTTCACACGTGCATGTTGCTACCAGGTAGTATGCATTATTTGTCAGAGTAAACGCGAGGCTCTTTTCATCTGGCTTCGGTTTCAATTTTTTATTCGCAAACAGGTACTTAGGAATCTTTTGCCACGCCTGTGGGACTTCTAGAACAAGGCTAATACAATCTCGGCCCATCTCAGCCCTCAAGTCTTTTGAATAGTTCGCAGTGATTCATAATTACGCGAAACATTCACCCGGTCAACAAAGGACAGTCGGCATTTTAAATTTCTGCATTGCATAGTCGAGGTAGGCAGAGGCAGATGCGCATCTTCATCAAATTTTTGTGATAATTAAAAAAGTTCCAATGTCTCTGTGTTAGGAGAGTTGTCAAATCTTGATCTTTGCATGTGTATCCAATAGCCCGACAACACAGCTCGTGCTACTTTACACTGATATTATCTTAGAGTTACTGGTATTCATTACCTTGGCAGCAGTGCAACACGACAAGCAATGCATTCAGTACAACGACAACTGTTGAAATATAGCCCTAACTCTGAGATTCGCAGAAACAATCAAATTGAAGTTCGATATTGGATTGCACATGCTAGCATGATATTGATAGAGACTGGAGACTAGAACTACAACATTTTTTTCCGATACACTACTAAACATTGACTTCTTCGCTACTTCAAATAGCGCAATGTTGAGGCAATGCTACAACAATACGTTCTCAGATTTATTTTGGTTCACTTTGCTAAACCTATTGCTGATAAGCTCCAACAACATCAGTGCATTCTATCTGGTACAACCTCAAGATGGTAACCGCTTCGGTGCTTCGACCAGATCTCTTGCCAGCGCTGACATGCAAAGTAGCAAACAAGCGAGCATCGTCCTTCTCCTTCCGAGCCATCCGCCGGATGCCTTACAAGAGGAAGCTCGGTCGATTTCTCGGTCGTTCAACGACTGTTTCGCAGAATGCAATAATGCTTCGATCGTCTCGTGCGAAGTCTCCACCACCAATGGAATTGATAATAAAAGCACCATCATCAGTACAACGTGCCAACAAGCCAAACTCGTACTGGCACTGGGTATTCAATCGTCCATGGATGTTCGTTACGTAGCCACTTTGTTTCGTTTACGCCGATCTGCCTCTGCGGATGTTGACAAGGACTTGGCTCAATTTGCATTGGGCGGGAAGCCATTTGCACCATCGGTTGGAACATGGGACGAAGCCAATCCTTCTTGGAAAGCCAATATACCTTGGACTGCTGCAGCACAAGATCGAGCACTGATGCTAAGTATGCAACGATTGTTTGTGCGAGGGGAGACGGAAGACTACGTCCAAGCCATTCAACTGTACATAAACAGCAGAGGGGACGGTGGCAAGATGAGGTAGTGAGTAGTACATACAGGGCAAATTGAGCATTTTGGGATTGCACTTTTAGTTGTGATTTGCATTTAGTTTCTTAATTTATAGGATAGATAGGCAGACAATCTTGTCGGTAACCATTTTTTGGTCGGCAAAACGTGAAATCCAGCAAGAACAAAAAAATGAGCAAAGCTGTCATTTGCACTCTTGACAAAATTAATTTTCCATATTCAGCCACGTGAGTTTTGGTTTCCGATGCAATTATGACTATCCTAATTGTTGCATATATTTTAAACACTATCTCCTCTCCCTCCATTTCGTAAATTCCAACATTTGTAAATTATCCAGTTTTAATCCTTGTACGAAATTTGCAGGTAAATTTTTCCATCCTTGCGAATCAAATTGCGATCCAAAACGCGCTCAACTCCCGTAGGATCTCCGCTCAAACCAAGGTCGTCTAATTTGATGGTACACGATCCTAGCTTATCATCAAACCCAATATCTTGGTCCATCGCCTTGACGTACAATTTCAAATTCTTTAGACCGTCCACACCTTCCCACGTAAAGGTTTCACCGTAAACAGGACTTTGTTCTCCCTTCTTTTTGCTGGACTGTTTCTTTCCGTACTTTTTATCCAGGGGACCCCAGTTATCTTTTTGTAAGTCCAACACAACGTACGGATCACTCCCATTGAAAACACCGTCCGTGTCTTTGAGATTGGTACACTTGTCGAGAAAAACAGTTAGAACTCCCATGATTAATTTATTTTACCTTTGAATAATAGTATTATAGTTCGAATGATTTATTCGATTTGTGTTGTTCGTTCCCTGATTATAAAAGTATAGAACGGATCCAATGCGTTGAGAGGTGACAGTAGGGTACCGTTTTGCTTCGCTTGTTTTCAATACTACTAGTAGTAGTACTCAATACTACTACCACTCGGTACAACTTGTTGCATCGTATTCCGTGTCAAAACCGATTTCGAATCTTGTTTTGGATATCTTTCTTGTTTGGATCTTTCCATTCACGAACCTCAAGTTAACCCTAAAAACGCTTAAACTCAGTTGAATCGTGAATGGAAAAAAATAATGAGAAAGTTGCGAGCGAGTCTGCTACACTAGCTAGACTACTACTACTCTACTACTAGTAGTACACTAGCTAGACTAGTACATTCAATCGAAATTGCTGATGAATGCAACCAAGCAGACCTTCGTTATCAACACGGAGTAGTCTAGACTAGTCTAGCTAGCTAGTCGTCTAGCACTAGTAGTACTAGAGTACTCGTAGTAGACCCCTCTACATTCCATTATTTTTCATGTCTTGTATTCATCGATATATTATTATCATAATATGCAGTACATTCAGGGGCATCAGTTGAATCAAACCTTGCTGCATGTATTATTATCCCTATATGAAGTGGATACACCAAAAAAAGAGATATTTCTGCAAGTAAAAAAATGAAAGTGTTAGCTCTTCTTTTCCTCCGGCACCAGTGGTGTCTACCAGTAGTACTGCTATTGCTCTGCAATAATAGAGTAGTGGCCAGTTCCAAATCATCTTTGCTGCGAAAGGAAATGGTTGAACAGGAGGACAACGCATCAGCTGTCCGAACATGGACGCATCAAAATCTCGAGGAAGGCAGCAACGATGACCTGCAAAAGGTTATGTTTCATCGTGACCCTACAGTCTCTCCTGGTCGAATCCTTTCTCATCAACACGCCATTCGAAAGCTCCAACAAGGAAACAGCAGCAATACTACTACTACTACTATTAACAACACTACTGTGTTGCAATTAGGAACACCCTACTTTATTGACTTATTGGAAGAGGGAGAGACGATAGATTTACGGTACAAGACATCATCGGGAGGGAGAGACCTCGTCATCTTAACGTGTACTACCAATTCGTCATCTTCCGATGGAGACGACGTGGATATGACCATGTTGACAGGTACCGAAGTTATCTGTGTGTCCGAAACCGTGTCATCATCCGCAGAAATGTGTTCAGGATTGCAACCATTTTCGGAAGAAATCAGGTTAGAAATCTTTGCCTATGCTAAAAGTACCAATGTTACTGTTTTGTGTGAGACGTTTCCAATTCCTCATGTCCCCTTGGGTCTGGACATTCCACTCCAGCTGGAAGCTAAGAAGAATCAGTATTTTACGTTTGACTATTATGCGACAAAAAGAAATAATAGTAGTGACCACATGATGATGATGACGGGCGGCAACATGACAAGAAATTACACTGAAATAGCTACAGAAGTAGTAGAATCGGCAATGACACATATTGTCTGTCATACGAGAAGAAACACCAATTCAACGGACGATGAACTTTTGGATGTAGATCTGGAACTATTTGTCACGTCGAGTGATAAACGGTGTGTGTCGAAAGCATTCGATTCGGAGGAATTCTGCAGCTTGTTGGCGCTACGAAATGAAACTGTGGTATTGCAACTCGAAGAGTTTCAAGATTCTCCCGTAAATCAAGAAGTGATTCTACATTGTGCTGCGGGCATCGTGAACGAGACAATTCCAGATGTTGAATCTATTCGAGAGACTCCCATGAATATCGAGCGAGGAGAGCTCTTGTCCTTTCTATATGAGCCGAATTTGGGTGGTGCTCCGTTCTTGCATTTGAAGTGTCAGGCGAATTCACCTACCACTACGGATCTTGAAATACAATTGGAATTTCAAGACAAACGTACCAACCCTACACAGGTCTTTGGCGCGAGTAACACAACAACGCACTTGGTCATTCCGAACAATCTTCCTCTCGTCATTACTGTGCTTTCCTACTTTCATGACGTTTCCTACTTTCATGACGTTGTGGAGAACGTGACATTGGATTGCAAAATAGCAACCATGGAATTTTCCAAGATTGTCTTGGAGGAAGGAATAACAGTGAATGTGACCATCGACCAACAAGGGGCTTTAGGTTTTTA
>Ga0100378_1004607_pt1 | contig 12815 bp, 15 predicted proteins | sample CryGeymeta201502_FD_81535 | JGI IMG/M metagenome (GOLD analysis project Ga0100378, IMG submission 81535) | Groundwater microbial communities from Crystal Geyser aquifers in Utah, USA - Crystal Geyser metaG 2015-02 | ecosystem: Environmental > Aquatic > Deep subsurface > Groundwater | place: USA...
TATTAATATACATATTTCATATTTTAGTATACTTAAATAATAAATGTAAATGATTTATTTCAGTTTATATATTTATGTTTGTTTTTTAATGTTTTTTCTATGTTTTATAAACTTTATCAGTAGATATAATCAATTCATTTTCTTCAAAATAGTATTATTAGTTCCGTTCCTAATAGCAGTTATATCTCCTTAACGAGGTAAGAGTAAACACCAAAGCATCTATAGAAAACTCATTACCTAATCCACTAACAATTTCTTCCAAAATAAACTCTTTTTGATCTTTAGTGATAATATCACCAAACCAACAGAGAATATCTCTACAATAAAAAATAAAAATATGAAAAGTATATGTTAATTGTTTATAATTTAATTACTCTAGTTTAGCCTTATTTAACTTTTTATCAGATCTATCATCAATTCTTTCTGATTTTTTATTATCATTAAAGTATCCATTTATAACTGTATAATAGACATCTTCCGGTTTTGTATTACTGAACATTATGATATACGCCCAGATATTAAAGAATTGCTGTTTGGATATCTTCCCATTTTTACTTTCTATAAAGTGAAACATGAATGATAAATCCTTTTGGTCAAGACTATAACCACTACTTTTTAAAAATAGTTTAAGTTCATCTTCGATATTTATAGAATAGTCTGCATTTATTAGCTTTTCATCTGTTATCTAATGTATAATTATATATGATTATATTAGTTTATTTATGTAATTATATATTTTTATATAAGTGTGATGTTTATATTACAAATTTAAAACGTCTTAAACTTAGATCAATAAGTTGTTGCATTTGAACCTTTCCAATAAATTTAGCTTCTTCTAATACAAAATCTTCTGAATTTTTACCCTTGAAATACTTATTATTACCGTTTGAATTATAATCACTTATTTTATATTGTAAGAAAAGTAATTGGAATGACTTATAAACTGATTCAGCTTTTTTATTTGCTTCTAATGTTTGTTTTGCAATTACTTTCTTGACATTTTTTTCATTACGTTTCATTTCAATATTTGAAAGTACAGTAAACCATTTAATTATAACCGCAGTTAAAAATGATTGAGCAATCAAGCAAATAATTGCAATAGGTAAATAGATAGCAATAACTCCTGCTTTTGAATTAGAAAAGTATGCAGAGAATTCTTCGAATTTAGTAAAGAATATGATTATTTGACAAATCAATAATGAAACTGATATTGTTTGTGTAATATTTAAGATGAGATATAATCCAGTTGATCCAAAAATTATGTTATCTTCGTAAAAAGAAGGAGTCCTTCCATGGATAATTCTATAAAATAGTTATTGTTATATGTTATGATTTATTAGTATGTTTTATTTATATGCTTTATTTATATAATTTATTTGTAAAGCTTTAATTACGAATAAAAGTTTGTCGGTGAAATAATTGCAGTCTCATTGTTTAATGTTATCTTCTCGATATATTCTGGACCATAATGAAGATTATCTAATGCATTATTTTGAGTATAAGGGGTAAAGTCTTTATATAATGTGATATTTTCATGGCTAACTGGATTAACTACTTTTCTAATAACTCTTCCTAAATATACATAAAAAGCAAGAGAAACTAAAAGTCCAAGAATTGGGCATACTATTAATACAATCATCTATTATTTTAACAATAATATATTACCAAAACAGGTGACTTTAAATCGATAAATACATAATTCCATAAAATGATTAGCGAAAATAAAATGATACAACATGTCCAGGAAAGAGTAAAAAATAATTCTAGAGAGTCTCTAAGACAATATTTTAAATATTTTGCAAAATTAAAATCTTTTCTAAGTACAGATGGTTTATAAACTGGAAAGTATGGAATTGAAAAGTAAATCTTCATTACTAAATATTCAAATAGTTCAAATAAGTCAGTATAATCACCCTTAGTATTTATATTTAATGCTTGTGATTCATGATCTTTGTTTAATCTTTTCTGATATTTATTTCGTAATGATTCTAAAATAAAGTTAAGTAATCAATATATGATTTAAGAAGTATTTTATTGTTAAGTATATTAAACTATTTGATAGTTTTTAATAGTTTAATAGTTTTTAATAATTTTTACCGAATGATTTAGCATTATCCTCTAAATAATCCCATTTCAATATTACTAAATATGATAAAAACGAAAGTACTACTCCTAATATAAACCATAATATTCCGAATAAATTCAAACTAGTAATTAAAATCTGCCAATTAAACTGTAAATTATCTAATACTCCACAAGTATATAAAATTTGCAAAAAGGAAACTATAATACATAACAACATCATTTGGGTTGATAATAATGTAACTGATTTTGAAAAGAATTTATCTTTTCCAATATCCATAAATGGTAAAACTAACTTAATTAGTAATAAACATAATCCCAATATTAATAAAGAAACAACTTCGATCTTCTTTTTCACTTGTGTTGATTTATCTCCGTAAGGTTTATGCATTTTACTATAATCAGGGGTTTCATTTATATTGGGTGAAGTGGCTGTAGTAGAAGTAGTTGAAGTTTTCTCGGGGATAATAGGTTGAATTGTGTTACTCATAGTAACTCTTTGTTGAGGTTCAAGTTTTGGTTTTAAACTGTTGTTAGTTTTAGTATTACTGTTAGCTTTATCATCATTATTTGATTTATCTGTTGCTATGAATGGATTAAAATCTTTATCTTTCTTTGGAATAGTCTTTAAAAACATTGATTTATCTTCTGTTAATGGTTTGAGAATAGATAATAAGGTTCCACCAACTTCATCGCCATTACTAGAATCACTAAATTCAATTATTTTTTCATTAGCCTCAGAAGATTGAGAATGTTGATTTGGTTGAGACAATGGTTGAGACAACTGATGAGATTGTTGAATTGATTGTTGTTTACTTTTAAAAGAATTTGAATTATAAAAAGAGGCAAATAACAAGATAATAAAAAACAAAACTGTTTTACAAGAAACTTTGCGCATTGAAAATTATATTAGTAAATTAAATTAATAATTTATAAGTAAATAAAATGTTTTTAATTGTTTTAAAATAAAAAGTATTTAATTGCTAATGAAATTGTTAATTAATTTAACTTATTTAATTTAAAATTATTATATTTAACATAAGAAATTTTGATTATATAGTGCTTAATATTTACTTATTTATTTTATAATTCTATAGAAATTCAATCACAATCCCAATCTATCATAATTATCTTTATAATTTTATTCCATTTAATTATTAAGAAAATTTGCAATATCAGTCAGAGTATATTTAAACATATTTGTATACATAACTTGGTCTACAGTTAAATTTTCTAATGCTTCCTTATCAGTTGAAAACCATTTTGTTCTTTCGCCACCTGACCAAAATCCAAATCTGGTATTGCTTTGATTAATATACTTTCCTACTCCGTCTTGTTTACCATTTTTCCAAAATCCTATATATGCTCTATTATTAGGGTTTGACCAATAATAAATTCCAAATCCTTCTTTTCGGTCATTAACATAATATCCTAATTATAATAAATCATTATAGTTACCTGCATATCTTTTTCCGTCTTTCCAATAGAATTCACCATATCCATTCATTGAATTATTTAACCAGTTACCAATATAGATTTTATCATCAATAAAGTAATAAATTCCATAACCATGTAAACTATTTTCAAGCCATTCACCTTCGTATCTCGAGCCGTCAGCCCATTGATACGAACCTATAATTTAAATAAAGTTATTAATGTTATTAAATCATAAAGTTGTTGGATAGGTAACTTAATTTTTATATATATTTAAAAATACCTATTCCTTGTTTTTTTCCTTTTTCATATACACCAAAGAAACTAGATTTATCATTCCATGTTTCGCATCCTATACCATCTTGGTTGTCATCTAACCACATTCCTTCATATTGAGCTCCGTTTAAATGTATGTAAATTCCATAACCACATGCACGATCATTTAAAAATTCACCTAATAGTATATGATTATAAGAAATAAAGATTATGATAAATTATATAAATCTATTTTACCTTGATAATCATCTCCATCCGAATGTCTAAAGCTGCCCCAACCAACTGCTTGATTTTTTTTAAATTGCCCTTTATAGATAGCTCCGTCTTTCCATATTTGTTTTCCATATCCTTCTTTTAAACCAGATACTTTTTCTCCATAATAATCAAAGTTATTATCGCCAAGAAAAGAAAACCTCGTTTCTTTAAATGTTAATTAATAAGTTATAAAAGTAATACATTATAATATTATAAATTATATATTATTAATTATTCTATTTACTTGATGATCTGTCATTTTGAGGCATTGTAGATAATGAATTATTATTAATTACATCATTTGTTTTAGCTACTACCGTATTTTTTTTAAGTTCCTTAAACTTCCTATATGCTCTTTGTATTTTGACTATTTTAAAAAACTGTCTTATATTAAATGACTTCTCAGCTATTAATTGACCTTTAGATTTTTTATTATCAGAAGGCTGAGATGACTTTTTAAAATCTTTACTATCATCATAATTTGTTTTAGTTGACGTAGTTATATTTATGTCTTCACTTGTTTTAACTACTCCTGGTACTTGAAAATCTGATCTTTCCTATTTGGTATTATTAATATTATAATTAATAATAAATATTTAAATTACGAAAGTTGCTTCTTTTGTAATATCCTTTGCACATCCGCAAGCTACAGCTACTTGACCCATTTTTAAAATTATTAAAATAACTCATAAACTATATTATTATAACTATTAATAATATTAATAACTAAAACTTTTTAACTTTAAATTAATAAACACAATAATATTATAATATTGAATTTATATATAAAAATGTCAATATCAAAACCAAATCAAGGATTAATAGTTAACACAATTCCACTTCCAAAACTAACAACTCTTCTTAATTTATTTGTGGTAAATACAACAAATCATTTAAATAAGTAATTAAAAGGAATTAAAATATGAACTATTAATAATTACTTATCATTACTTATCATAACTTTTATCATTACTTATCATTTCTTAAATAACTTATCATAATTAAGACTAGCTGTATACGCAGAGACAAAATTAGCAAAAATTGACAAAAAAATAAAAGATATTGATATAATGGTAACTTTACTAGAATCTAAATTAAACTCGCTACCAACTGAAATAACTTCAAAATATCCAGAATTAGGACATGCAGTAATTTTAGAAGTTAAACCTGATATTAATATAAATCAAAACAATATTAATAATCAAAACAATATTAATAATCAAATCAATCAAAATAACAATCAAAATAATAATCAAAGTAATAAAAACGATAATCAAAATAATACTCAAACTAAATTACAAGAAGAAGAAGCCCCAGTAGCAATAGTTGAAGAAGTTAAAGAAGATCCAGTTTCTATTTTTAATGCTTTTATTGAGGAGAATCCAGAATACGAAACCTATTATAAAATGGTTAAATTTAAAATTCCTCTTATGGCTGTAGAACAAAAAGCTCAAAGAGAAGGAGTCGATATCGAAATGGTTAGAGTAAGTTATATTGACTATAGACTATTTTTATATATCTATTAATTCATTTATGCTATATTTGTAATACTTATAATATTTATTTTTGTAGAAAGTTATAGAGTTATATAAAAAAGCATCTCCTAGTTATGATTAAGTTATATTAGTAAAATAGGCGATGTTGATATACAATACATATTCACTACATATGTAAAAAAAAATAATTAATCATATAATCTAAATTATATGGATACTTATTTAATTAGTTTATTTTAACTAATAATGTCTTAGGTCATATTAATTTTATCTAATTAGTTTTCCAACTTGTTGTTAAACTAGTATTAATTTAGTCATATACTTATTAATAAAAATTACTTAATTACATAAGGATTTAATTAAAATCAAATAAATAATTAATAAAAAAGTAAAAAGTAAATATAATATTTATTTTTATTATTAAACTTTTCAATTACGTCATACTTATTTAATTTATTAATTTAATACTTAAGTTAAATATGGATAATATGAGTGACGAAAAAAAAACTGTAAAATAAAAATTAACAATATGAATAACAGATTATAATATGGCCAAACGGACAAAAGAAGGACGAGGCTTTTAAATTAAATTTAAACTCAAGTGTTACTTCTCTAAAAAGATTAAAAGATAGTATTCTTAGCGAAATCGGAATGAAAATTAATACAGAAAAGATGAAAATATATAATTACAAAGGAATAGAGATAGACAATGCTGATATCCCTTACTTAAAAGATAAACAAATGCTATATTTGGCACTAAATAGTAATTCAAATTATTTAAAAATATTAATGTTTTTAGACGAATCATTCAATGTCATAAACTATTATCGTGAGTATGAATTTATAAAACAAATAAAATCTGGAGGGTATGGAACTGTCTATGCTGCAAAACATGTAATAACAGGAGCTGAGGTAGCTATTAAAAAAATTGACACTTCTAAGATAGGTAAATAATCATAATTATTGCTTTGAAAAATAATCTTTCTATATTTCCTATATATTTATTTACTTACTTTATTATTGCAATGCAATAGATTCTGAAGAAGTTTATAATATTTCTCGTGAAGCATTATATATGGAGACATTTAACCATAGAGGAATAATCAAATTAATTAACTCATATGCTTACAAAGAAGACTTTTACTTTGTTATGGACTATGCTAAAGGTGGAGAATTAAGTAAATACATTCTGAAATATAAAATACTTTCGGAAAATAATGCTAAAAGAATATTTAAACAAATACATGATGCAGTTAAGTATATTCATTCAAAGAATGTTGTTCATAGAGATTTAAAACCTCTTAATATATTATTTTTGGATGAAAATCATGAACACGTTGTTGTAAATATAAACATAATAAATTTATATTATTTAGCTAATTGACTTTGGTATATCAGGAGTTTCAAAAGGAAACGTTAAAGAAAAAATAAAATCTGGTACTACTAGATTTCTCCCTCCAGAAGTAATTTAATTTTAATATAATAGTTAGCTTCTGGATTGACTTATACTTCTAGTCCAAAAATTGATATTTGGGCCTTAGGAGTTATACTTTATTATATGTTGTTTGGAAAATACCCTTTTGATGGTAAGGGTTATTTGATATTATTTATAATAATATTATTGTTATAGAAGAATATATATTTTTAATAACTTTAATGTATAGGTAAAGAAGACTCTGAAGTTAATTCGAAAATTATAAAGGAACCTCATAAGTTCCCTAAAAATATAATTATATCGAAAAAGTGTCAGTTACTAATTGATGGATTACTAGAAAAAAATCAAGGATTACGTATTGATATTACTAATTCATTATTTGATGACTGGTTCAATGATACTGAGTAATAAAAATTTAATTTAGAGCCTCAGATAAAGCAAATATTATAGAAATAAAAGAGGATGAAGATGACAAACATCATTATGAAAAGAAAAAAACAATAGAAAAAACATTAGATGATTATATTCAAGATGCAGGAGAAATTATTGATAGAAAAGCATCTGTTTTGAGTTTAGCTGGTTCAAGAACAATCGGAACTTCTAAGACGAAAAAGTCTCCCGAGAAGAACAATAACTATAATATGAGTAATAATAACATAAATAAGTATAAATCAGAAAAGAAAAATAGTATTAGTTCAATTCAATCGAATATTGACCCTACTCTACCTACTAATATAAAGGGAAGAACAGTAATCGCAAATGTAAGTCCTTCCAAATATAAAACTAAATCAAATAATTTCAATAATGCCAATAGTACAAATAAAGATAGTATTGATTCATTCAAATTTCTAAAAGACAAATAATTATTACTTTATTAATTAAATATAATATGAGAGAATATATCATTTTTTTTCAATTTATTATAAGCTTAATATTAATTATAAATATTTAATATAATTTTCTATAAAAAAATACATCTATATAAATCTATATAATATAATACATAGTAGTTATAATATTAAAATTGTTAATATAATATATTATTATTTTTTATATTCATAGTAGTCATCGTAGTACTGGCTATTCTCATCGACATATTCAGAAAATTCAGGATAGTTATTCAGAAATTTAGTGTACAATTTAGCACCGAACGACAAATTCCTTAAATTCTCTAGAACAGGTCCAATATTCTCAATAAAAACTGAATAGTAAGGCTCGTATGAGATCTGTAAAGCTTTTTGAATTACATAATTACCGTACATGTCCATTAATAGTACAGGGATATATTCAGGGTTTGCAAGTTTCTTTAAGATTTTTTCCTTAGTCTCCTCATCACAGTAGTCCATACATTTCTCAATAACGTTAGAAGAGAATTTCTCTTTGCTTAATTTCAGAATTTCCTTTAAGAAAGACTCAGTAATAACTCTTATCGCAGTGAAATTTTGATAACTTATAATATTTTGAAGGACATAATTTCCATATTGATCAGTAAGAAAACTTCTTGAATGCTTAATAGACACGTTAATCATATCTTCTCGTTGTTTTTCTGTTCCGTATTCAATACATTTTTGTAGTGCGCAACATCCATGCTTATTAAGTCCGACCAATATTATATTCTTCTGGATAATATCGAAGATAAACTGATTTTTAGGGAAAGGTACACTACTAATAAACTTTTGGATTATATGATTTCCGTTAATATCATTGCAAAATTTAATAACACAAGGAGTAAAGGCTTTAATAAATCTGTCTTGTTGAGGTCCTGGCTTTACGATTTCTATTAGCTTTTGAAGTACTCTTGTTCCATGAGGATTAGTACCAATGTTAAACATTTGAGGACCCATATTGGTAATTATAGTATCAATTGTTTCGCTAGGTAGTTTTTCTATCAACTTTTGAATAAGGTAGTTTCCAAAAGAATCATTTAAAAGTTCGATAAAATCAGCTTCTAAGTAGGTATAAAGAGATTTAGAAAACTTAGGAGAGTTTTCTAATAGTTTTTGTAGGAATCGGCAACCTCCTTGGTCTTTAGAGAGTTCCTTACTGTTAATGATTAGTTCTTCTTCCGTCATTTCTGTGTAGCGTTGATATAGAGGATTATTAAGATTGACTTGTTTTCCGTCTTTGTATTCTTTAAAATCAGGGGTACATGTATTAGCTCTTGCTCTTACTTCCGGTGGATTTTGGATTGAGTGATTACCGTTACTGGAGATTGGACTTAAATTTGTAATATACGTATGTGGTTCTATAATTCCAGTATTGATAGTAGGGAACCCATTTATATTGTTTAAAGTATTTATATAGTTGTTATTATTTCTATAAAAGTTATTGACAGGTTGTTGACTGTTTTGAAAAGGCATATTTGGTAATGGAAGTGAATTCTGATGATAAAGATGTGGGACCATAATATTATTTTGAATTGGCATATTCATATTTTGTAAGTGAGGCATATGCATAAAAGTCTGATGAACGTTCTGTTGGTGAGGATAGTTGTTAAAATTATAGTTGTTGTTAAAGTTGTTAAATATTTTTTTGTTTGGACTTGTGTTATTTACGTTATTGTTGTTAGTATTATTATTGTTGTTATTATTACTATTAATAGTATTATTTGTATTACTAGTATTATTATTTGAGTTGTTTTCTTTAATATAATCACTATTATTAGGCGCTATTATAATTTTCTTTCCTTTCAATGGGGAAGCCTTTGAGCTAAACTTACTAGGCGAGTCAATCAGCTTAATTAGGTCGTTATTGATATCCTCACTATCACTTAGATGGTCTCCTCCCTTCTCTCCGTTAGTATGGCTGCCGTGTACTGTTTGATTTATCTCTGTAAAGTTAGTACTTAGTAGGCTGTGATCTTGCTTATCTTGCTTGTTTTGCTTTAATTGTTCAAAATGGTTCATAAAATCGTTATCATTCTCTTCCCTTTCAGTCTTGTTCAGAAATAAATTAGAAAACTTTAAATTGCAAGCAAATATATTATCTTTTGTAATAATTCCGCAGTCAGTTTCGTCATTTTGTCCAGAAGTTTTTGCTTTGTTAGATGTACTGTGATTAGGTTTATTTTTCTTATTGGTATTAATGTAATTAAATGTGTCAGTCATTGATAATAACTATAAATTAATAAATATTTTTATTTTAGTAGTTAATAATTAATAAATATGTTTGTTTAATTCTAATTAAGAATTTTAAAAAGGTCATTATTGTATATATTGCTACTACTTAATATTAATTTATATTATCTATTATTATCTAATATTAATGCAAAAATATGTTTATTTAAATATTAATTACTAAATAAAAAATAATGAAAATGATGATTATCAACATCTTACTTTATAAACTTTCTTACTGACTTTAATTTAATCATTCATTTAAATTTTATTTAACGCAGCAGCAAGATTATTATACTTTTTTGTAAGAAAGTCTTCAAGTTCAGTAAAATTTTTTGATGTTTCTTTTCTTAAATTCTGCATTAAGTCTTCTAAAATTGAATTCTAAAAACAATTAAAGTAGTTAAACATAAACATAAATAATAAACAGAAACATTAAACACAAATATAACAATTTAAACATTAGTTTACCTTTTCAGACAACAATTTTAAATCATCAGCTTGAAAATCTAATATTTTTTGTATATTATCAATGCTTAACCTTTCATGCTCTTTCAAATTCCTTGAAAACTCTTCGAATTGATTCTAAACAAAAATTATATAGTAAAAAAATAACTAAACTCTATTAACTTACTGAAATATTTTGCTTAAAACTCAACAATTCAATTTCTCCCTTTTTAAACTTATCAATATAAGTATCAGTAATAACTTGAAATTTATTATTTATAGTTAAGTTCGAGTCATATAGCTGTGTATAAACATCCTTCTTCATATCAACAAACCCATCACTAAAACTATTATAACTTTTCAAATAAGATTTTTGTTTAGTCTCCCACTCTTGTAATTGTATATTGAGTTTAAGAGCAAAATCTTTATAGCCCTTTTCTAGCTTAATAAACTCTTCGCCAAATTCTTTAAAATTTGTCATTGCTAGATCTTTAAAACTTTTATAAGTTTCGAATTCTGTCTTAATAAATTTGTACTCGTTATTAACATTTTTTAGATCGTTTTTGAAACTATCAGAAAATTTAAACTCTAAAAGATCGATTTTCTTTGTATTTTCGCTGATTTCAGTTTTTATTTCGGAAAGTTCTTTATATAGGATTTGTTCAAAGTTGCCTAATTTGTTACCGATATCCCTTTGTTAAATTTAAATATGGTATGTTAGATTATGTTAAGTTAAGTTAAGTTAGGTTATGATAGGTTAAGTTAAGTTAGGTTAGGTTATATCAAAGTGTTATTACATTTTAAAATTGGTATAGTCGGTTCCAAAATTCTGAAAAGCGTTCTTTTCTTCTATTAAATTATCTTGGATTGAATCTTGATATTCTTTTTTATACATTTCGTTAGTGTTTTTTAAATTTTCTTTAACTATTTCTATTTGTTCACTAAAAATGTTTGATAAATCATCGAAACCATTTTTAAGTGTGTTTATTTTGCTGTTAAAGTTTTCGTTCATCTAAAATTTGTTAATTTTGTTTAGAGTTTGTATAAGTTAATTTATAATTTCGTTTTTAATTTGGTTTATAATTGCGTTTATAACTTTATATAGAACTTTATAATTTTTTACTTGAAATGTCTTTTTCTCAATATTTTGCCTGAGAGATATTTCCTCTGTCAGGTTTTTGGAATTTTTTTCGTTTAGATGTTCTAATAAGTTTATTTTTTTGGAAAGTCTGACTAATTCTGCGGTTATCTCATTATTCTTTGTAGGTATATTGGTTGAACTACTATTTTTCATTTAAATAATTATTAAATATTAATTAAATTAAAATGTTATTTTTAATGTTAAATTATAAAATAAATTATAAGATAAATTAATATTATATTATTTAACATATTAACTCAATATTAAATATTTATTAATGGATAATGATTTACTCATAAACAGAGAAAAAGGAGTTCTTTCTCTAACTCTAAATAGACCTACTAAGAAAAATGCATTAAATGGTAATATTTCCAGAGGAATACTTAATGAGTTATTAAAAGCAAAAAATGATAACTCAATTAAAGTTATTTATATTACTGGAGGAACTGGAGATTTCTTTTCTTCAGGGAATGATTTTAATAACTTTCTTGAGCAGAATCCAGAAGAATTAGCAAATTCAGCTAAAAATTTAATATTAACCATTGCTAACTATCCTAAGGTTATTGTTGCAGGTGTTAATGGTGGGGCAATTGGATTTGGATTGACTTTGTTGTTGTTAGTTGATTTTGTATTAATTTCGGATAATTCATTTTTTATGGTGCCTTTTATACAAACGAATCAATCTCCTGAAGGTGGTTCAACATTTACTTTTCCTAATTTTTTCGGAAAAAGTTTATCAAGTCATTTACTAATGAATGGAGGTACAATTTCTGCTGATGATGCCAAACGAACAGGTCTAGCTTCTCATTTATTTGAAAAAGAAACCCATTCAAAAGAAGCTTATAATTATGCTTTAAAGTTAGCTGAATATCCATTAAATTTATTAATGAAATTTAAACAAATAATAATTAGAAATTTTAATGAGGATATAAATAAAGCTGTTGAATACGAAATGAGTGAAATTCAAAAACTTTGGGAGGATCCAAAATTCAAAGATATTATTAGTAAAATGATTAAGCCGAAATCAAAGCCATCACCTAAAGCTAAATTTTAATTAAAATTATAATATAACTTGCGTTATATAATTAATTTAAAATTTTACAATAGTTTTAATAACACTAATAACACTAATA
>Ga0100378_1004611_pt1 | contig 12813 bp, 12 predicted proteins | sample CryGeymeta201502_FD_81535 | JGI IMG/M metagenome (GOLD analysis project Ga0100378, IMG submission 81535) | Groundwater microbial communities from Crystal Geyser aquifers in Utah, USA - Crystal Geyser metaG 2015-02 | ecosystem: Environmental > Aquatic > Deep subsurface > Groundwater | place: USA...
AGAAATAAAAAATTATGGTGCTTCAGGAAAATGAGAGATTAACAAAGATGATTGATGAGGAGATCAACTGGGAAGATTTTTCTGTTTTGTTTGTAGGGCATCTCATCATGAAAATCAAAGTTATAACGCATGAGTTCAGTTGCGGACGGAAGCCGTTTGAACGTGCTCTTGCATAATTCGGCCTCATTGAGAGAACCCTTAGTTCCTTCAGAAGCAAAGCAATCCAGTATTATTAGAAGATCAACAAAAGGCCATACATGGCCAAAAAAATAAAGAAATACAACCCCAATGAACCAAAAATATATAAAGACTACGAAAGTCTAATAATGAAGACCTCTCGTGATGACAGGGTACCCCCAAACAATCAAATCTACTTTAACTACGGCCAGTACTCCAATAGATCTCTCCTTCTGCACTATGGCTTCGCCATCGAAGGAAACAAATACGAACATGCATGGTTGTCGTTCAACATCGCTCAATGTGTTGGTGATTTCCCAGACGTGCTTGATAAAGTTGTAGCTAGGAAGATATCGCTGTTTAGGAAATTTAAGGTCTACTCCCATCGGTTGTGTATGGACATGGTTATTTTCTTTAGGTTGAATAACTGGACCTTCTGGGGAGAGAAGGCTGTTTAGGAGATATTTTCGGTTATAAATTATGATAAGTAAATTGCCATTTTGGAGCAAATAGCAAGCATCCTAAACAGCAACATCGAGGCCTATGACGAATAATATGATCTTACTAACACCTCACTCAACTACCACCAGTATTTCACAGCAGTCTATCACCTCTAGAAGTTGCATATCCTCCAGAGACAGGCTAAGATGATTAGTATCCTTATCGATGTGTTGACCAAGTTAGAAAAGGGAATCAAAGTTGAAGAGGCCACAGTTGGTCTCACAAAGGCTGAGAAGGTGATCCTCAAACCATATCTAGAGACGATTGTGCAGTGAAGTGATCAAATATATGACTTTCTCTTGTATTTTGTTTGTTGTTTATTTTTCACAAGTTTAACTGCAAAAATGGTAGTTCAAAGCCATTTTTTTGCAAAATATGAACTATCATTATTTTTCATGCCTGATGGCCCTCTTGAGCTAATTTATCGCTACCTCCTTTCTTATGGAAGTTTTTTCATTTAATGAGAGTCTTCTGCCAAGAAATGATCAAAATAATACTGGCTCTAAATTACAGCTAATTAAGTTTAACATCAACAAATGTTGGAAGATCTTGCAGAGGTTCAAACCATGGCTGAAATAAGACAGGAGCACTTACCTAGTGAATCAGTCGGAGAGGACAAATCGGCTGAAGATTATTTGGAGTATTTGAGTGGAAAAGGAGTCGCTTTGAACCCTAAGTTGTTTCCATCAATTTTCTATCTTAAAAATGGGCTGCCTTACACGGGAATGGCAGTCAAGGAGACCGTTGGAGCAGGAGAGGTCCTTATTAGAGTGCCTTAGGAGCTAATAATGTCCACAGCTAAGGCATTCATCGAACCTGAACTTCATGAAATTTTCAAGTCTGAGCCCTTTTTCAAAGTAATGGGAGATTGGGAATAAGATCGCATTTTGATCGTCTACAGTTTGTTCCTGATGTACAAGAAAGACGAGAGTAATCCTTGGTACCAGATGATCAAGAGGTTACCCAGATAGTGCGACATAGCTTGTTTCTGGAAAGAGGAGGAGCTCGATCAATTCAAGGATAAGACTATCAGGAGTGCAGCTAAAATAGATCTCAACAGTTTCGAGAGAGAGTGGAGTGCCTTTTAATAGGTCCAACACAAACATATTCTTCTTCAAAATGAAGAGTTCAACAAGTAGGACTACAGAATTTGTTTCATGGCATTAAACAATCGTGCATTTGGTACCAAAGTTAAATACATTTCTTTGGTTCCTATGGCTGAATTGTTCAATCACCATTGTTCGAAGGTCTTCTACAACGTATAAAAACAAAAACGAACATAATTCATAGATGAAGATTGTGATGGCTATTCCGAAACATCATCGCTTGGTAGTTGTGATAGTACCGATTACCTTGAGGAAGGTGAGTTCGCATATGACAAGATAGATGTGGTTGATTTGAGTTGGAAAGTGAGGGAATGTTTCAACTTGAATAAAAAAGAGAAAGAGAGGGTCGAGGAGGAAAGCAAAAGAATGATGAATAAGATAGAGGAATAATTGAACTGGGAGGACTTTACTGTGCTATTTGTAGGACCTCTGATCTTCAAGACTAAAGTCATCCAGAAGGAGTACCTTGCTGGTAGAAAATTATTTGAGAAGGCCATGCAAGAATTGGCTCTCATTGACCGAACAATCGAAAAATATAAAGAAGCAGTCAGCAAACACTGTCTATCAGTCAACAAAAGACCTTATAAGCCAGTTGACAAAAAAAAAGAATAATAAAATGGTTTCCTCTAGCCCAAGCCAACAAAAGACTACTAGAGTCTAATCATCAAAACTTCAAGATTCGATCGGACAGATACAAATGGGCAGATCTACTTCAAATATGGTCCTTATTCAAATCGTTCCCTTCTTCTTCGCTATGGTTTCGCAATCTAAGGCAATAAATATGAACACATCTGGCTATCTTTCAATATCACCAAATGTGTCCGGGAATTTCCTGATGTTCTCGACAAGGTCATGTCTAAAAAATTATCTCTTCTGAGAAAATATAAAGTATATTCGCATCGACTGTGCATGGATATGATCGTGTTCTTTAGGCTAAACAACTGGTCATTCTGGGGGTAGAAGGCAGTAGAGGACATATTCACTGTCACTAACTACCAAAAGGAGATTGCAGTATTGGGGCAAATCAACGAGATCCTTGAGAAGAACATCGCCACCTATGAAGATGAATACGACTTATCTGACAGTTCAATGAATTATCACCAGTATTTTATAACGGTCTACCATGTTGAGAGGTTGAGAATTTTACAGAAACAGAGCCAGATGCTTAGCATGTTAATCGAAGTGTTATACAAACTCGACAATGGAGCTCATTTTGAGGAGGCAACTGAGTCTTTGACCAAATCTGAAAAAATAGTTTTGAATCCCTACCTGACCACAATCAAATATTGATGCATATTTACTATGATATTTCTTTTTGTGCATATGCAAAAGAGGGATCGAGATAACTTTCAATAAAAATATAGTAATACATCTACAGTATTTTAATTTTCTAAATAGAGGTTGTGCAACGTAAGCAAAAGAAAGGCGGATGGGACATTCAGCAAGGCGATTCCCATAAGAACAATGAAGAATGATAAAAAATATAAGAATGATAAGAATGATAAGAAATAGGAAATGTCGGGTCTGCCATCAACCATGTAGTATCTTAAAAAAAGGGGAATAGATTTGTTGCATAAAATCAATTAAGGTGGCTTTGGATCCATCCATCAAGGGAAAATACATAAAACTGGGGAATTTTGTGCAATCAAGTTCGAACCTCGTCACAGCTCCACAGTTCGTCTTATCGCTGAGGCCAAAATTTACACATATCTTCTACATGACACTTAAGCTTTCCAACGTGGCATTCCTCACATTTATTGTTTCGGTCACTCAGAAGACGAGTACATAATGGTGATGCAATTAATGGGTCCATCTTTGGAGAATCTCAAGGGTAAAAGAGTAGGGCATAAATTTAGTCTAAGAACTGTCTTGTTACTAGCTGATCAGATGATCAATACAATACATTACGTTCATTAGAGGAACCTGATTCATCATGATATAAAACCGGACAACTTCTGCATGGGGACCGGTCAGTACAGCCACAATTTGTATCTAATCGATTTTGGACTAGCAAGGACATATCGGGAAGGAGACCTCAGTCATGTTGAGTGTCTATCAGGAAAGCATCTAACGGGTACTGTTCGCTATGCTTCGGTCAATATGCACAAAGGTCTGCTTCAATCTCGACGAGACGATATGTAAAGCATAGGATTTGTGCTGATCTACCTCTACACTGGCAGTCTCCCCTGGTGCAACGTCTAAGCCAAGGACAAATAATAAAAGAAGAAGAAAATCAAAGAAATCAAATAAAATATCAACTTGATCGACATGTGCAAAGGTTGTCCTGTTGAGTTCATAAAATACATGGCAAAAGTGAGAAGACTAAGTTATGACGAGTAGCCACCTTATGAATAATTGAGACAGATGCTTGCGGCTTTGTATAATAAGAGGGGATATCCTGAGTAGACAGAGTATGATTGGACCTTGCCACCGAATTTGACCACAACAGTTCAGAATCATAACTTAGGCAGTGTCAATTTGGTGCCATTACGGTATGACAGAGTCAAGAAAAATGTGGTCTTAGCTAGTCCCGTTCAGGTTTACCATGATGATTTCCATCCCTACCGCTAATTCAAGCCTTCCCTACCCTGACTACCAAATTGATTCCCTCGCTTCTTTCCGATACTATAGTATATTTCATTATTTTTGAGTTGATAATAATAAATGAATCGAGAATATCTAAACAGTTTCACAGACGAGCAATTATAAAATTACCTCACCACTCTCAGACGCAGGGTCAAAGGTACAAGCAAATGTATGATATAGATCTAAGATAATTGACGGTGCAGTTGGGTGCATAAAATCAAGAGTTGGCCAAAGAGTATGATGAAACCCTTCGATACAGAACTGAGGTTTATCACAAAAACGAGAAGAAAAAGTAAAGAATGGTGTTATTGATAGGAAAAGTTGGGGGAGTTGGATCAATAAAAATGTGGAAAAAATTGGTAATATGTTGCACATCAGTAACAGTGGTCGCAAGCAGCCACCAGCTGACTACAGAAACCACGATCTTCAAACTAACCCGCATTATCACAATTACCAACAAGAACCATCACCTTAACATCACACCAATCCAAATTAGCCGAAATATCTATACAAAGACATACCATATCAAGGTATGCCTCTGCCACCCAACTACCAAAAACAGCAACATCCGCAATATCATTACGAGGGTAGTAATTAGCCAAGAGATATGCCAGAGGGTGGAGGGTCGCTGATGTCGCCTGGCAAATATGGGATGGAGTTGATCAATAAAGGTCGGGAGCGGATCAATAGAATTTTCACTTCCAACAATGGCAATAATAATGTGCAGAGAGACAACGGAGGATATGAATACCCTTAGCAAAACCACAGCACATTGTATGGAGAGATAGGACATGATATCGAACGAATGAGACAGAAAAATCAAAAGAAAAGATTTGAGTCTTTTATCAATCGCACCCAACAGCCATAATTTCAGCAACAGCAGTACCCTTACACACCTGATTAGAGAGTGTATGAACAAAAATAGGAAAGACAAATATGGAATTCGGGTGCTACTCGTGTCGAGAACAAATAAGAAGTGATGAGGAGAGAGCCAACACCTGATAAATAATCAGGAAAAAAGTAGGCGAAACAAGAAAGAGTGAAAGTTGAATATGTGACACCGAAGAAGCAAGAAGTCAAATAGGAACAGCCATAAACCAAGGAAAACGACAAAGAAAGATAATTAAAACCAGAGAAGTAATAATTTAAACCTACACCGCCTCCAAGAATCTTGTCTTCTGATGAGTAGCAAGAGTAAGGTCCAGTTCCTCAATAATCTCTTGACAAGAAGTAATCGACAGGCAAATAATAATCTGAAGACAATGAATATGCCGTTAGCTATGAAGCTCCTACCCTTGAATAAATTACAGTCAACCAAATCGTTGAAAAGCCTATCGGAAGTCAAGAGTAGTTCTAAGAACCAACAGCAACAGAATAAAAAGGGAACAAATAAGCTGAATCATAATAAAAAGTGGAGAATACTGCTTGTAATAAGCAATCATAACCCAAGAAGGAAAAAGCGGAAGAAAAAGGCTAAAAATAGGAAGGATAGGAGTAGCCATAATAAATATGATCGACCCTCACAGTGTTATTTACCCCGATTTTGCTTATAATTTAATACTACAGTCAATAAAATTACTTCATATGCACAGTTTTAGCACCCGTTCTCTCAAAGCAACCAGTCCTCTCGGTCTCAAATAACGATAGAGGCACTACGATGCTCATATCAAAAAAATCATCTAGATCGAAAAGGCACAAAACACTAAACGAATACTCGCCGCACAATCTAGAATTGCTCACAATCTAAAGAAATCAAAATAGGTCAATCGCAAATTTCGAGCTGAGGAGGAAGACCGGTAGCGAAAGCAGGAGGACATGAAGATGATCAAAACTTTGATCTAGATCACCAAAAAGCCAAGAATAAAGACAGAAGCTAGAGAAGAGCAGCACTCGAGGTTGGATTTTATTGGTAATCGATCGACCTCGAAGGATCATCTGATGAATAAGGAGAGAATATCGACCTAGAACGTTAGATTGGCCAAAAGTATCATGGGGAGTGCTTGTCAGGTCAAACAATACAAGAAAAAAATGCGAACATAAATTGACTAATACCTTAAATTACGAAATCACATGCAAAAATACAGACAGAGCGAGACTCATCGGCCCTCACAACCCAAACGACCCAGCAAAACTGCTAACTAACTTCTTTCTATCATTCGCCAAAAGACTGAAGAAATTCGACGCAACCAAAGCAGAGCCAACATTAACACACAGTAATCAAAGTAGTCAAAGTACAGTTAGATTGCTCAAAAGGAGCAGGAACTGCTTCTATGATATTTTTTGTATTAAGTTTTAAAAATAATAGCATTTTTAAAATTTAGTTGATAGCTATGAGTCACCAAAACGATATTGAGATGATAGAAACCCCCAGTATGGATGACAGCCATGATGAGCCTTATGCTTTTCAGAGGGAGTTGAGGAGAATTGGGAAAGATAGGAACAAGAAGATCATCTATGGCCTAGCAGCTCTTAGCATCACTTTGGCTCTAGTTTTGCTTATCGTCGTTGTTACTTCACCTACTTCATCAGCTCTTATCAATCAAGCTGCAGAAGACAGCTAGAACCAGCTGATATTCGACTACCCAACAGTCGGTATTCCCATTCCAGGCAAGACCTACAATGGCACTCCGGTCAGCCCCAAAGACCTCGACGAATATGATCAATAGGTAAACGAACTTCTCAAGCCATACAACGACACAGACTGCAGCATTGAACGTGTTGGAGACGCCTCCAATGACGGTGGATACCTTATTTGCACAAATTTTCTCGACAACATATAAGGAATTATCAACTTAGGCATCAACGCATAAGATCAGTTGGGTTGTGGGCTGACTAAACTTAAACCTGTACCCAATCATCAGTTTGACTGCACAAATGCACAATTGCCTGTCTGTTAAGCAAATAACTTGGGTAATTTTAACTATGAATGTGCTGCCGCTCACTCTAAAATTAAAAATGGCAAGAAATATTTGAGTTTGGTGGACATCCTGAAGCAGAGAAAATTGACCAAGAAGCATATATTCCTCAAAACTGACACAGAAGGAGCAGAATGGGACACATTGAAACATTTTCCAGTCGAGGACCTCCAATATATCGACCAGATCGCCTTTGAGTTCCATCTTGGAGCTATCTATCCTGAGCAATGGGGCCAGTTGGATATTTTAAGGACTCTGATGAAATATTTTGTCAACATCAACTACCATATGAACAACTATTCCTGCACAAAAGATAGAAAGTTACCCTCAACTGCTATTGAGGCTACCTTAGTCAATCGAAAGCTGATCAAACTGAAAAGTCAAACAAGATCCTATGCGCTTCATCCTCTCAATATGATCAACAATCCTGACCCTGCTGTCACTGATTGCCAAGTGATTTAAACTATCTGAATTGATTGATAGTTCTATGTATTAACCTAAATAATGAAGAAAATTCAAAAATAATACGAGCGGAAGGTTAAAGTCAACCAAAATCACGATATCTTCACCACTTTCCAGAGACCCTCACGACAAGAACCCTCACTGTATTCTCAGCAACAATCTCGTTAATTACATCAAATTCACAGTCAGCATGAAAATATTGAGTCGTTGAAAAGTACACTCAAATCATTGATGCCTGTATCTATGGAGATAACCAAGCAATACTCGAGAGTAGCGATGCATGAAGTTAGCTAAGATAAATTAGAGTAATCTAAGGGAGAGGAGTATATGGTGAGGTTGGATCAGCTTACTAAAAATTTGCAAGAAATCGCCTCAAAATGCCACTTCTCATCAAGCACGAAGAGCAGCATAATCGAACAGCAGACAATCAATACCAACTACCTACCCAAAAGTAAAATAAACCAAGGAAATCATCAGCCATCTCGATACGAAGCCACCATAGCAGAACACCTACCTCGTCAGCCCAATACCTCAATGCAACTGCCAATTAGTCGTAACCACTCCTTTCTCGATAAAGATTGGAAAATGCAGCGATCTTTGAGCAAATCAATCCGCAAACAAGAGACCAGTCTCAAAGATATAAGAAACCATCATGAGGACAGCTACAAGAATAGTCAGAAATCCAGTTCAAAAAGAAAACGATCTTCCACCAAAAAAGATATAATATAAGGGACATTGAGTAAACAGAGTCATTCCAAGAATTTGGTTAAATTATTTGAGAGTTATGATACTTTAGAGATGAGCAAGGGACGTGAAAGGTCTGAAAGTTATGGAAAGAGGTATCAAACTATATTTAAAGAGAAGGTGCACAGACATAAAATAACCAGTTTATTGGTCACCGACCAGATCTATACAGCTTCTTTGGATTATACCATCAAGAAAGGAGTGGAAAAAGATGGTGGTCCGAGATTTGAGACTGTTCAGAGCTATAGAGATGGGGTGGAGCACTTGGCTTCTGTTGGAGGGACTATCTTCGGCTGTGGAAGAGACAACTATATTCGTTCTGTTGACACCGACTACTTCTACAAATGCCACTCAACTCCTCTTATTTTTTCCGAGGCAGACAAACCGTCTCAAATAAATCTAACCCTCGCATCCAACGAACTGCTTCTCTTTGATTTAGAAAAACGGGCTACTCTTTGTTGTTTGCAGTTGGATTGTCCTTTTACCACTTTAGCCAAACAAAATAAATAATTGTACATTGGAACCAGTACAGCTCTATTTTCTGTCGAGTGGAGGAAAAAGGATTATTTGGTGAATGTGTACAAAGATACCAAGAGAGATGTTTAGCACTGGTTGTCAGATCCTTTGGGCAGGGGTATTTGGACCTACGGAAAAGGATAGATATCTGTGCTGGGAAATGATTTCAGAAGAGTGGCCAATAAAACTATCCCAAACGATAGTTCCTTTGAGACATATCATTGGGGCAGAAACGGACTGCACATTCTACTCTCTTCTCCTTCAAAACAAACCCTTTTCAAATACTAAGAGCACAAATAAGTTCCAGAATAGACTGATTCAATTTATGAAGAACTCTAAATAAGCAAAATGTTAGTCCGCGATCGTCAGCTCTACTACGGCACTAAAGACGGCACTCTCCTCATTCGTCAAAAATGATAATAATCCACATTTTTATCTTTTGCAAATAATATTGAACTAGATCATTGGGTAAGCTCGACCTCGTTGGTGACTTTAGGATTAGAGCCATACCAGACTGTGGTGTTGTGATATCCTGAGGCGGGAACCATGATGGCGCTCATTATGGTGGCAATGTTGAAGGTAGGCCATTTGAACATGTATTCGTCAAGGAGGGTCTGTTCAGTGAAGTTTTTGTTGCCTCTTTCACGCATTCTCTTTTCTACCTGGATTCTTCTAGGATCATGAAGAGGGTCAGGTTGGTCTCTATCATAGTTGGTCTGAACGAGGAACCAGTTATCTTCGCTCAATTCGTAGTAAGCATGAGTGCCGTTGGTGTCACGTTAAATGACCATACCTTCGTCTCTGCCCACACCAGAAATGATGAAATAGACGGGTCCACCAGTCTCAACAGTTCTTAACCTTTTGGTAGCAGCTGCATAGCTGGTCTCTTCTTCTAAGGTTTTCTTGAGGGTCCAGAGAGTAGGCATAGCATTGTCAACCAAAACGCTAATGAGATCTTTGCTGAAATCTTTGGCTTTTCTAGTATCGCAGTTAATAGCGAAAGCACCGTGTCTGATACCGGTCAGGGCGAAAGCTGAGCCAACAATGGTATCAACACTGTAGATTCTCTCTTCACCTTTGTAGTATTCGACATTGGTGACCAACTTGGCCAACAACTCGTACATCTCGAAATCCAAATTTCTACCATGGATGACCTTTCCTTCAGCTGTTCTGATGAGGATGCCAGTACAAGCTTTGAAGGTGGAGTACTCATACATGAAGTTGAGGAAGAAAATTTTCTCGAAAGGTAGGCCACTTAATGAAGCAATGGCATCAACTTCAGCTACAAAGTCTTGATGCTTGAATTGATTTTTAGCGTACCATTCGACTCCATTGTAGAAGCCGCTTGGAATAGGGAGCAAGTCGACGAAGGCCAAGAAGCGGTGAAGGGTAGCATTATAGTCTCTGATGATTGGGGCCCATCTTTTGGAGGGAGGATCGCTAATTTGAACCTTGTAGGTGAGTGGAGCATGGCTGTCAACAGGTCCAGGATGTGGGATGATTTCTGCTAAGGAAACAGCCAGGAACAGTGCCAAGATTAGTAACTTCATGGAGGAATTACAATCGATGCTATAATTATAGACCACAGCCCATACTCCCTTCCACTTATATTAATTTTATTGCATATTTTTCAACTTACCTACACCGACTCAAATGCATCCTTCATCTTATTTAATTGATATCATTCAGTTTCTTGCACTTCTGGCACCTTTCATGGACTAGTTGTCGTTGGTGTAGATGCTGTTCTATTTGCGGGAGCTGTTGGCTTTTAATGCCTCGGCGTTGTACTATAAAATTGCCTCTTTCTTGCTTTGCTTCTATTTGATTTTTCGCTCGTATTTTAGAATGAATTGGGCTGCGAACTCATAGACGTTGCTGGGTTCGGGTAGTCCGTTTTTGCATATACTTCGCAGAAATTGTTAGTATGCGTTGACTATGCCTGTCTTCTTCAGAAGTTAGACTAGGTTTAAACGTCATTTACGTTGCTGGCGGGCTGCCTATTTTTATTGCTCAATTTTAGCTTCCTCCAACTCTCGACGATGCCGCTATTTCAACTTTTCCTTGTCTTTTTTGTTGAGAGCTTTTCCTTTTTCTTTCGACTTCGACTTATCTTTGTTCATCAATAAGTTTATAAAACTTCAGGCCCAAAACTCTAGAGTGTATTAAAATCAAGAGGAGAATACTCAAAATTTGGCATGTTTGAGGAAGGGTAGACATTAATCAAGAGTCGAGTGGATGATTACAAGCTCACTATGCTGTACTTTGTTATTTTCTAAATCAAATGAAGTGTATACCTGCTTACAGTTCTTCGAGGTTTTACCACTAGCAATTGCCCATGAGAACGAAACCCTTTCCGTCAATTTTGTTATCCTCTTTGATATATCATTTTTTACTCACCGATAATTTTCTAAGGTATTTCCATTGTATAAGCAAAAGCAATTTGAAGCCCTATCTCGTTATGCCGTTTTTATCTGTTATCCCTCATTAAATACCTAGGATGAGTTCTTCCAGGTTGTACCAGTTGCTGTCTATTAGTTGTTTGGCACCATCGTCTTAGATGTGGTTATCGGCCAGATTTATCCAACGCATTCGTTTCCAATCGGTTCGGGTTAGCCAGTAGACGCCTTAACTCTCCAAATTGCATTTTTCTATATTATGGCATGTCAGATACCTAGATTCAGATGCTCCATTTTCTTTTTATGGGAGGCTGACAGTTCCTTAGTCCCCAGTATTCCGATATTATTGTAAGCTAAACATAAATCTTACAGTTACATAGATCTGATTTGCTGAGTTGTTTCCAATCACACTTGACTAAACTTTTAAGTCCCTCAGTCGAAAATGTATTTCTACCTGATTTAGAGTACAAAGTACTTAAGGTTATTTTATGAATGTGAGGCCATTTGGCATTTTTCAAATGTTCGACGGCCTGATTTCCCAACATGTTGTTATCTAGGTTGAGTTCTTATAAATTTGGCCAGTTGCCTTTCACTAATTATTTGATTCCTAAACATCCTAAATTGTTATCACTGATATTCAGTCTTAGAATGCTGGTCCAGTCGCATTATAGCAGTAGCTGCACCATCGCCATTCCTAAATTATTGCCACCTACATATATTTCAATCATTACTTAAGTCGACCTCACTCAAATGTCTCCAGTTGAACATGTTGATCCTTCGTAATTATTGACTGTCGGTGATTTTGCCTATTCTTAGGAAGCCGTGTCGCTGTTTTAACCAAAAATTTAGTCTGTCGTAAATTCTAGTGGTGAATTTTATAGCCTTTCCCTCATGGTTGTCTGAGTTTAGATGCATTCCTAGGACAATTGAGTCTCGACCTGCATCGATGAGCATGGGGCCACCTTCTATATTTTTTATGGTGGGGAAATCATGATATATGATGCCTTAGTCAAGCCGGCAGCAGCCTTAAAACCTGCACATTTAGACCTACTATCCTCCACTAAAATACCCAAATATAGTCTTTGGTTCAATTTTTCTCAATTAGCTATCATCAAACGATATTCCCAAATATCCATAATTTTCCTCCAATTCTTCATCAAGCATCATCAGCCCGAAATCCCAGAAGAAGCTTTCTTTTGCATTTTTTGCCTTCTCATATTATTCAGGATAGAACAACCTTGCTGCTTAGTATTTGTGGCCTTGGTTTTTCAGGCGGGCTGGAAAGAATTGGACAGTTTTAGCAGGTTTATGCAGTAGGTGACTATAGAGGTATCGTGCACAGGTTATTACCAATTTTTTGTGTATGAGAAAACCTGTACCTTTGACAACTATTCCATTACCAAACCAGCT
>Ga0100378_1004612_pt1 | contig 12812 bp, 14 predicted proteins | sample CryGeymeta201502_FD_81535 | JGI IMG/M metagenome (GOLD analysis project Ga0100378, IMG submission 81535) | Groundwater microbial communities from Crystal Geyser aquifers in Utah, USA - Crystal Geyser metaG 2015-02 | ecosystem: Environmental > Aquatic > Deep subsurface > Groundwater | place: USA...
AGAATCTGACTCAGAGGAGTAGGACAATGTATTTTTATTGAGAGATAACTCAGTCAAGAGGCGATAATTAAAAATGGTCAAGAAAGTATACAAAATCAATGATTTTATATTGTTGTAGCTAGCCGGCGAAGGAACCTACAGTCAGGTATACAAGGCAATATAAAAGCAGACGGGTTTTATCTGTTCTCTTAAGATCCTTAATAAGTAGAAAATGGCTAAAATGGGTGTCCTGGACAATCTCATCAGATAAATCAAGATTAGCATGTTCCTTAGTCATCCTAATTTAGTAGCTCTTTACGGTTGTTTCAGTGATTAGAAATCTGTTTATCTGGTGAGCTAATTAGCTACTGACCATAACTTATTCGAGGCGATGAATGTAGGCAGAAGTCAAGGTCACAAGCGCATGCCCTGTGAAGTTGTTAGTGGCTATATGAGTCAGATTTGTTAAGCTTTGAAGTATATGCATTCGCATATGATTCTGCACAGAGACGTAAAGCCTGAAAACATACTGATAACCTATGTAATATCCTCTTTATGATAGACAATCACAGCCAAGTTGTGTGATTTTGGATGGTCAGTCCACAGTCCTGACAGAGCACTCAGAAACACATTCTGTGGAACACCCCTCTACCTGGCACCATAGCTAATCCAACAGGGAAATTATGATGAGTCAGTAGATGTATGGGCCATAGGAGTGGTAACCTTTTAGTTGCTAACAGGTGAAATTCCTTTCAGAATCAGAAGTGTCCGAGATCTATCGAAAGTTGTAAGACATTTGCTGATATAGGTGACTTAATAGATCAATTATGAAGGAATAGACCACCCTTTGGCTGTTGATTTTATTGGAAAAGCCTTAAAGAAACAGAAGTAGCACAGATAAACTATGGCCTAAATGTGCCAGCATCCCTTTTTACTGCATTTATAGAGTTTATCCTCTTTGTGATTTTCATACTTATCCTCTATATTTACCCGCCTTCCCCATATCTGTTGCAGTTGTGACTGCATGTCAGCTTCATAACATCAACTGATTGTGATATTCTCAGACATTGTGCCAAAAACTGGGCTATCAGGGGAGAGAAGCAAGAGAATGAAATCATTGATAGGGAAAGAGGGGCTTGAGAGGCTGAAGAGGAATAGATAGGTGTATAAAATGATTATTGATGGTGAATCGTCATATTTAAAATGCTGATGAATTTCTCAGAGAGAAAGGGAGGAGGAGGGCCATAGTGCCAAAAACTGAGCAGGAGGACTGGGCATGGGATTGTTCGTGTCAATGATTCACTGTTCGTGGCTGGAGGAGTGGATACCTTGGGAGAATGGGTGCATGAGGTCCTCCAAATCAACACTCAAAACGGAGACCTGAACTCTCTGATCCTGGACAACACTCTTGCCTTGGAAGGCTTTTCTATGTTTTCTTTACAGGAAAACATCTATTTATGGGGAGGTAAATCGATCTCCCAGTCGAAAGACTCCATTCCGCAGCACTCAGACGGGCTGTTGCACTTTGACGGGGTTCGGTTTAACTCCCTCAAACAGAAAGGGAAAGTGCCGTCTCCCCGTGCTGACCACCTTTCAGTTTCCTTTTCAAACAAGTACCTTATCATTTTTGCTGGGCACAACCACACGTAGCTCTTCAACGACTGGTATTTACTCAACATCAAAACTTTTGAGTGGAGAAAACTCCTCCCCTCTCTTGCGCTAGGTCCTATCTCAGGAGGAAGAATGGTTTGGCTAGCAGGTCGTGGCATTCTCATGCTCAACTAGCTCTTCGATTAAGAACGTCAGCTCTACCTCTATAACCAGTTTTTTTAATTCAAAGTCAGCGATTTCGACAGAGGCAAGCTGACCCTCGCTCCCATTGACCTTCTCTAATCGGTAGTGCCTGACCATTTTCTTATGAATCAATTAACGGTCGTAAGCAACACTTCTTTTTTGATTTGGGGAGGATACCACAGAAAAAATATGAGGAAACATCATGGCTTGAGTGTGTTGGTAGACCTCTAAAATTAGTCAGTGGAGGAAGTACAGCTTGAACAAGGCTGTTGTTTGGGTGTATAAGCTCTATTTTACAAAAATCATTTACATTTGTTAGGAGGCGGAGAGCCCAGTGACCCTCAACCTTCACCTGGATATAGAGTTGTGCCCTTTCAAGTTGGAAAGAGGTAATTCAAGAGGCATGTTTGTTAGATGTGCAAACTCTACTATGATGAAGAGTGGACCCAGACAACTCGTGAGATCTACCATAGGAAAGTGGTTCAAGCTGAGCTCGATTATGGTTATCAGACTAAAATGGACAATCGCTCCCTACAAAAATTTAGCACCTACATTAGATAGGAACTCTATGCCTTCATTTTGATCTTGTCCTCTCTTTCTTCCCTTTCTGCTGAAGAAATTGATGTTGGAGTCAGCACTATGAAGAAAAAGCCAGAAGATGAAACTCAAGCAAACTCAACCCACTACATTAGATTAGGTTGTAATTTGAAACCATAGTTTCTGCCTCATATTGCCAACGAGATTGTTTTGGAGGGCAAACTGCCCACAGATCATCTTATTGACTCTAAAAGCTTGTCAGAAGCTGTGTTGGGCTTGAAATTAGGAAGCTATCGTTTAGGCCCTTCTTGTTTGGTGACCTTTATTTATCACGATATCTTGTTCTTACTGTTCTTTTCTTCTAATCAAATAGATGTTCCTCACAGTAATTATAGTGTATGTCCGGCTTTCTTCTATTCAATCAACTCCAAAGGCTAGTGCAGTTGTCCTATCACTCGCTCTATCGTTGCCTAGAATCTGCGACCGATATTTGAGAATCCTCTTGACTATGAAACCATACATGGTTCAACCAACTTCACTATTATTTGCATATGTAGTGAGCAGTTCAAACAATAACTCTAATTTTAGCAAACTTCAGAGCCAGACACTGGAGAGAGTAGTCTTTACAAGAATCTTGAAGAAGACCACAGAAGGAGCATTCCACTGATGCAATTAGCTTTCCTGCCCCATCATCCTGTTCCCATATTTATCGAAGGCACTAGACTCTCATTAGTGCATCTGTCGGAATTGCTTCACAGTGACCTAAAGAGCAAAATACTGCAGTAGGCCCACTTCACGATCTCCAAAGCAGACCGAGACATCTTTAGAAGAGTTAGTCTTTTCCACTATTCCTAAGAGTACTGGTTCAAGCGGGTGTTGATCTATCACAAGGGTCGACTGGTGAGCCACTTCCGTCAGCCTAATCTGCGAGTTTGTGGATTAGTGTAACTATAGGATATGGTGGCTTTAGATATTACGGGAAATAACTTGGTATTTCAGAAAGATCGGCTGGCAGTTGAAAGGTTGTTTAACAGTCTAGAACCTATTAAACGGCCTTGTCAGCATTGATATTATTTTTACTATACATTGAACATTTATTGCATCATCACAGCATATATTCTGACTCATTCCACCGACTATTATAAACTGCCGCCATAGTATTCATAATGTAGACCTAAATCACACCCACTCAGACTCAAGTTAGCAAGACACCCTTCAGCATATTCAGTCATCAACAAGCCATGGTCAAAAGTATCAGTCAATAGCTCAATGAATTCTTTGGAGGAGGGTTGCACAAAGGAACAATCTGTCAGCTTTATGGAGAGGCTGGCTGTGGTAAGACACAAATAGCTATGTTGTTCGCATTAGGAGTAAATATGCTGTGATGTAGGCCATATCGAGACAAATTCCTGTGTGTTTCTTGGCGACCGACAAAGAACTGAGCTGGAACAGATTCACCTCCCTGGCTTACAGTTTCATGAATGAAGCTGAGTTTGAATAGAACTAAAAGCATCTGATCTACAAGAGAAGCTCAGATTTCAATCAGGGCTATACCTTCATCTAAGAGACCCTAAAAGACATCAAAGAAAAGGAAAAAGGAGGCCTGTTAATAATTGACTCTGTCCATACATTCATCATGAGCTGCCTTGAATTCCATAATATAGAAAACGATGTATTTCAGAAAAGCAAAAAACAAGCAGAAGTGGTCAATCGAATTAGATGGTTGGCAAAAGTATCAGGAGCAGCAGTTCTGTTCATCAGTCATGCAGCAGATGTGATCGACAAGAGGAGAGGATCATCAGGGAGAACAGTAGTACCTACTTTAGGAAATGCTTGGGAGCTCAACATTGATGAGAACATTTATCTCACCAGAAAAGGCTAGATCAGAGAGCTATCAATTGTCCTTTCTCCCAAGTGTGCCTCAAATAGAAAGAAAAGATTCAGAATTGAGAGTACCGGACTAACCTGGATTTCAGACGATGGTGTGGAGTATGTTGAGGAATGATTGATCAGATTGTGAAATGAATGATTGTGTCATTGCTATAAAAGGATATAATAATCGGAACGTTAGATGAAGAAAATAAAGTACGGAAGTATTATAGTTATGCGATATAGACCGGAAAAATGAGGGACCTCATCGACAACTGGATAATCTCAAAGAAGGCGACTAAATTTGTTAAGCAGTTCTGGATACTTTAAGCGATGACTATCTCAGCTATATCACACACCTGGTCAAGCACTCTAAAACCCCCATCAAGAAGCACACTCCCTAAGAGCAAGAGTAGCCTTCGTCCGATTCCTAACCACTTGAACCTCCTCTCACTTCTAACTTCCCTCAGCCTCAAGTAGTCCATCATTAATAGCCCAAGCATCGTCATCATTCAGAGACAGGGCCAAAAAAGCATGAACATCCAAGTACCCATCCTCCTGTCATTTCTCATCATCCTCAGCCGATTCCTCGCAAGCTGTCATTCCAAAAATAGACAATCAGCAGGGACAGACATATGATAAAGAAGGTAAAAAAAAGCAAAATGGATGGTTATCCTGCTGACTTATCTCTCAAAAACGAGCAGAAGACAATGTCATTCACTCGGAATATGCAGGCTTTCAACATAAAAGAAAGAGAGGATGAGGATTTGATGATCAGTCAGACTTTCAAGGGAAAAAGAAGGTCAAAAAATTCTCGATGTTACACAAATTCAGAAGAAAGTGAAATATCAAGAGGCAGAGTATCAATTCATTAGCACATAACAAACAAAGAGAGCCAGAGAGATAGCTAGTATCCTTTCATTTTTGAAATTGACAACTATATCTCGCATCTGTAGACAAACCCTCAAACTAACTCTTTCTTTAAAAAAAATAAAAGTAAGGAACGAGGACCCTCCAAGGGTAAATATCGAGCTAAGGACCTATACAAAGAGGAGTACAGCTAGGAATAAATTCACAATATTTTGAAGGAGAACTTGAAACTCAACAAGAAAGTGAAGAGCTACTAAGAAAAAATATAATAGCTTTAGGATGAAGTATCGACCCACCTAATTCAATGTAAAAGCAGGGACAAACAATATCGACATAAAATAGAAAATCTTATCAAAGTTCTAACTCAAGCTAGCTCGAAGATAAATCACCAAAAACAGCAAATCACATCCATGAAACAACTTCTAAGGACTTTTGGACAAAAAGTCAAACAAATATAGCACCAACAAGTATTTATGATTCTATTTAGGAAGATAGTGAAGAAGATGAATCAGATATCGGAGAGTCCATCATACGTTATATGGAACCAACGCCTGAAATTAAGACCAAACACAAGAGAGGGCTATAATCGACCATGCCTCGGCATTAGGATGATCGGAAGTATTGGCGCGACTGATTTTTTATAATACTGCAGTGTTATGAATATATATTGATGAGAATCAATCGTCAAGGGATGGCCTGCTGAAGATATGGGAAAAGGTGAGTGTTCGGGCGAAGAAAGGTTGGTCTGAATATCGATATATTTACCTTGTAAGCCTGCTTCGAATGTTTCAAATACAATTTTAAGCTCGGGAGGCAGTTAAACTTTCTCTTTATCATATTTAAACTTCTTTTCTGTGAGTTTCTTGGAACCCGCCAATGAAAGAGGTAAAGTGTGTATGTCGTTGTTCTAAATATCTAGTTCTTCAAGGTCAGGCAGTTGTTCAAATAATGCATTAGGAATTTTTTTTAGATGAGTATTTTTTAGTTTGAGGCAATATAGTTTATTGAGCTTTAGTACTACTTCAGGGAAATCTACAAGCTTGTTGTTGTTAAGGGAAAGAGTTCTGAGGTTGCTGAGGTTTTACAGGCTTTATGGTATTTTTTAAAGGTTTTGTCCCTCTAATTTGAGGTTTCTGAGACCCACCATCTCATTTAACTCATCAGATAATTTGTCAAGTTTGTTGTTGACTAGTCCGAAACTTTAAAGTTTTTTCATTTCAGAGAGGCAGTTAGGAAGGTTGTAGATGGGAGAATCTTCCAGCTCTAATAAGGAAAGTTATGTTAGCTTAAATATTTAATCTGGAAGCCTGTCAACATTTTTCATCTGAATCGCTAATTATCGGAGATGGCTCAGCTCTCCAACCTTCGGAGAAAGTTCGCTGTGGAATGACTGTATCTTGAGAACTTGTATTTTTTTAAGAGAAAATATCTAATCAGGGAAATTTTCAACCGCAGTCTTGCTGAGGTCAAGAGTAGTCAAAGAGCCTTAGAAATTGCCTATCCAAGATGGAAGCGCTCCTAATTTATTTTTTGCCAGGGCTAGATGCTACAGTTTGGAGAAATCCTTGATGTGTTATGGGAATGAGGTGAATTTGTTTGCTGACAAGTCGATGAATTCCAAAAGTTTAAGTTGCTTGAAACTCTAGGGAAGATCAGATATAAGATTGTTGTCAGATTAAAGCTTTTAGAGAAGCCGGAGCTATCCGAATGCCTCTGGAAGGGCAGATAGTTTATTATGCCGTATATTTAGTCCCTTCAAAAATGAAAGTTTTGTGATTTAATCAGGGAGAGAGGTAAGCTTATTATTTCTGAGATTCAATTTTGAGAGGTAATACAGGTTCGAGACTCCTTCAATGTTGTTGATTTGATTTCTGCTGAGCTGAAGCCTTTCCAATTTCTTGAAATTGTTGGCAATAAAAGATATATTAGTAAGTTTGTTATCAGCCAATTCGAGATTTTTAATATGGTTCATGCTCTATTGTTTTCCTCCTGTGATACTGATGGATTCATCGTCTATCTTTTCTTCGATAAGAGACAGCATTTATTTTTATTTTTTGTAGGCTTCTCTGACTTTGGCAGGTATGATGCACTCCTTCTTGGCTCTGTCCTAAGTGATATCAATATGCTTCTAACCTTACTCCTCAGGAATATCAAACACGAGGTACTTCTTGAGGAACTTCCTCTCTGCACTCTGCTTGATCAACTCGTCTACCTTTATGACCTTCTCCTTGCCTTTTTTGGTTTATTCTAATCCAAAGATAGTGACTATCTTGTTGACTTCCAGTTTTTTGAATTTCATGATCTTTATCTGTTTTGAACAGATTGGAATGCAAATTCCATACTTTGGTAGCACTTGCTAACCTTCCTGCTTTCTATTGACAATGTCAGTAGCAGCATTCAACAAGACAGGATGGTCTCCCAGTAGTTTATGTTTTAGGGTTTGCTCCTTCTCATCATCTATTCTGCATCTAGCACATATGACATAGTTGCAACCAAGGTTATCACATTTCATGTGGTTCCAAAAATAGTTAGTGTGTGAGTATGTTATCTTACATTTGGAGCATATGAAAGGTCTTTCGAGTATCTTGAGTTCATGCATCTTGTTTTAACTTATGCAGGCCTGCTAGCTAGCCACCTTTCTGGGTTTTTCGTTGAGAATGATGTGAGCGTACTCGGCAGACCGAGGGTCGAGACTAATCCAAACCGAGCTGAGTTCTGTGATCGGGCCGAAAATGGTTCGACCAAGTTCATAAATATAATGGTTCCAGGCATTGGAGCAACTGATAAATTTGCTTTGTGCCGACTTTACTGCAAGTTGAATCTCACAAAGATATTTGTTCTTGTACAACACGTTGATGAGAATATCATTTGTGCCGAGCTTCAACCTGTTCTTTACTCTAATAATTTTCATAAGTTTTGGTTGAGTTCTGCTGATATTTTAGAGCTATTTGTAAATGTGGAGAATTTATCTTTCCTTAGAGGAGCACTTGCACCTCATCAAATCCCCCACTTTGAAGGTCAAAAGGTCTGGAGGAGAAGTCCATCTAGCTTTGGTCGATAGTCGTTCCTGATAGAGTTGTTGGCTAACCTTTAGAAGTCCGTGGATGAGTCTATTCAAATAAATGACAATATAAGAGTGCAAATTACTGACTGTTTTTGTGGCAAATTTACCACACACTTTCTCTATTTTGTCAATGTGACAAAAACCGTCGCTTTCGTTGAGTTCCTGTCTTAGCAGCTGAGTCTGTTGGTCGAAGTTGTTGGAAAGAATGTCTTTCATGAAAGCCTCAATTTCTAATTTTTAGGCTTCAACCATGTCGTTGAGAGGAATTTTCATCCACATGAACATGGTATTTTTGTTTCCTCCCTTCTCCTGCACTCTCAAATTTTACTCCAGGTCCAGGAAGTAGTTTTTCTTCTTGAATTTTCCCCAAAGTTCCTCACACCACTTAGTCAAAATTCTGAGGATAGCTGGACTTTTGATGCTGAGGTGACCCTCTTCAAGTTATTACTAGCTGTAAGTGGGTACATTTTTGCTGATTTTTCTGCCAATAATGAAATGAGTGTAATCTTTCACTTGATCGGCGTACTTTTAATTAATGATGACATCTTCATTAACCTCTGTTTTTGTAAAATCTATACCTCCTCCTGGTTTCAATACATCTCCCTTGCTGTTCTGGATCAGTGTTTCCTTAGCCTTCGTCATCCACTGTTCGCTGTAGACCTTCTCAAATGTGTTTACCATTTGGTCATAAAATTCCTCATATATGCTCTTGGGGGAGTCTTCTTTCTCCTTGGAGTCTATCTACTGCATCAGCCAATTCAAGAATTCCATAATGGTTTTATTGTAATTTCCATCCTCTCTGTAAGTGAAAATAACCTCGCTATTGAAAAGCAGGTCATGTTAGAGGGCGTCCGTCTTGTCGATAGGTTTTACAGCCTCATCTAGTGATTTATTGACGTCCATTGATTCTGTCATCGGATACTTTCTCTTCAGGTAGGGAACTACATTGACTTCTATGTGGCTGTTCAACTATCTGATATGCTCTTGTGTGAGTTGATATCTGTCAACAAGAAGCACCATGTTCCTTAAGATCCCTTCAGAACAACTGACTTTGGCTTGATCATAGCTCAATTTATCGCTGAGAAGCAGGTTAAAGGCACTTGACACGACTTTTGTGCAAACTTCAGAAATCCATTCTTTCAGGTCCCAGATGGGGAGCTACTCAGTCTCATCAAGCTAAGGTAGTTCGACAACGACGCTTCTGTCTCGTGGTTCCAGCTAGTAGGAAGGACTAACTGTTTTTGTTTTTTTGAAGATGGCCTAGATGAGGTCCTGCATATCGTGAGTTTTTGTTTGCGTGCGGAAGGGACTCGATTAGACGTGATTCTGCTCCGAGGTCTTTGGGTGGAGAGTGTCGATTCTGGGAAGGTTCTTGGGAAATCGGAGAATTCTGGTCTTCATAATAAATATAACGTCAGTCGACCAAAAAGATAAATATCCATCATATTAATAGTATAAATTGAACAAAAGATACCTAAAAAAAGCACCATTTTGAAGCAACAAATCAAAATAGAAACTGGAGGTAATAATCTGGTCATATTTGTAATATAATGCGGAAAGAAGTGAACATGTATGAAGTCAGAAACCGGTATGTGGCGAATAACAGGAAAAAGGAGCATACTGCTACCTTCAAAGAGCACCGCTAGATAGCTACTCTGCACTTGCATTAACTTCAGTAAAAAGAATTCAATTCTATCTACCCATCAATTGACGAGGACACTTTTCCGCAGCATATGACATTTCTCAATAAATACGCCACCCTCCCTGACTATAGCTATCGATTGGTTGTTTTCGGGCCTTATCTTTATTAGCATTTACTCTAGCATCCGAGTGACCCTTAAGCTTTATCTTTTCTTGAAGGGATAAGCTAATATGAATAGCTAGAGTTGCCTCAAACTGAAGAACTCGCTGATATTTTGGTTATCAACATCGACAGTAGATGTCAAAATATATTGACAATCGTGAGTAACCTGCTGAACAATCGCCGTTACTCTTCATGCCTGAGAGACTTAGTTTTATAAAAAGAGCTCCTGCTTCACATCTAAAACACCCTTTCTAAAATACAGGAAAAATGTATTAAGTAAACCTGGAGCTACCTTCAAATGCTATACTTTAAAATTTTGTGCGCAATCATTAACAGTCATCCGACTGTTTCGTTTTCGATCTTCCAGTAAATCATCCATAAAATCACAACATTTAACCTTCAAGAAGAGCAACTGTCCCTCCTATTCAGCACTGTTGGTAATATTTGTGGCAGCATGGCTCCAGATAAGCAGAAGGCCAACATTATTCATAGCAAACTGGAGGGAGTAATGCTTAAGAACTACTACGACTATGAGGAAGATATTGCAATCATTATGGAGTACTGTCTCAGAAGTAGTGTATATGTGAGTGATATATTGATTCCTTTCCTGGTGAGTAGTCTAAAAAGTGGTAAGTCTCATCTGAATTAGAGGATTGTCAGCATTTTGACCCTCCATCAGAAACAGGAGTAGTTCAGTAGTGAAATAGATCTATAGGAGCTAATTGCTGGGCTTCTCAATTGCTATTTGAATTCTTCGCATTCTGTTATTTCTATTCATATCGACATACTTCATCTCATTTCAAAAATTATTCCTCAGTACATATAATTTACTCTGGGTCATAACTCAATGGTGAGTGAAATAGACTCAGACCATCTCGACCACTTCCAAACACTGATATTGGCTCTCAAATAGGCTGTTCAATCTCACAGTGTAGAGTTGAGAAGTGTTAGTCTAGAGGTCATTTTATCAATGTTGATTGCTAGTCCTAGTGATATCGTGATCGGTATGATGAATAAAGAGGGACTATTGGGGACTGTTGCTACTCTGGAGAAGTTATAAGGTTCAGACGATGAGAAAGCCAGCCATATTCTTTCGTTTTTTGAAGGATAGCTCTGACATTCATGATATTATAAATCCATATAGTTAATCAAGACAGATAGTAATTTTTGATAACTAATTAAAAGAATCAGTATATTCCGCGATATCGATGCTTGACGGTTTTCAGCATGGTGCTGTTGTAGGTCTGATAAGAACAGTATTCCTCCAAACTCATCGACTCCAACTCATTCTCGTCACCAATCATAGGCTTCTAGTAACTAAAACCGAGGCCAAAGTATGTTGCACAGTACTGGACTGTTGGCAGCATCTCAAAAAGAGAAAATCCAAAAACTTGTTAAACAAAACTGTTGAAAATATTGTTGTATTAACTTTTCTCGTCTATCAGATAAAGTGAAGAGCAGGGAAACTCAGTTACGATTTATTCAGAGTCGAAAACTCCAGTCTAACGTCCAATCAGTAAGTAGAGAAAAGAGCAAACCAACATTCTAGCCTTGTACTGAGCAGTCTGAATGTCAATCAATGAACAGTCAATCAACTGCATCAGCTATCTGAACATCCGATAAGACCCTTCATCTAGCTGCTTGAAGTGCACTTTTTCAGTTGAGTTGAAAAAAGGATGATGTTTTATTGCCTAACTTTAGACAAAGGTGTCCCACTGACTCATGAGAGTGTTTGCTAAGGAAAAGAGAGTGGGAGGATTCAGCTTGAAACGTAATGTCTGAGTAGAGTGACATGTACCATGACTATTTTGATTTATAGCTCGTGAATATCGTGAATAGAGCAGGAATTGTTAGTCGACTTGACAAATTATTTTGATTACCTGCACTGGAACTCTTCCAATTTGGAAGCAATGAACAAACAAGTGGCACCGATCGCCTGCAAGATAGATTTTGGAACATTAGTGATCCTAGCAAGATAATTATCTAGTAAGACTACAGCTATGTGGTATGTCTATTTTATTGAAAAATTACATCTCTCTGGAGGCCGAACTCGTAACAAATGTGCCGCATCCAATCAACAAGAATGGCTCTGCTCCACCAAATCAGACCTTTATGGTTTCTTTCCAGATAGTTAGCATTGACACTGTACTCATCTTGTAACTGACAAGCAAAGGATAAGGATTCGGCATCAGTGTTGGTGTTTATCACTTTCTAGGTCAACTAAAATTCTCTCAGCTCTCGCTCTAGGTCTTTTTCTTTTGATATATCCTTCCTCTATGGCTTTTTGGATTTTCCGAAGTCGAATTTGGATGTTGTTCTGTCAGCTGGGTATTTTTTTTCAGGAAGAAGGCTCTTTTTTTCAACTGGCCTGAAATCTAGTTCCTAGGTGCAGAGGAAATCATCGACAACTATTGTTGCTACTTTGGCTGCAAAAACTGGTTTGGAAGGAGCTATCTATTTTTTCTCAGGAACCCGCTCAATAACTATTTTTTAGTTGCGTTCTGTCATATTGGACAATCTTTCCTTCTCCAGCAAAGGGTTGGCTCTTGTCGGCTGTCTTTTTGACTCGTTTGCGAGAGAAATGAAGGAGCCCTGCTCTGAGATGTTGTTTGACGGCTTACCATGCTTGACTGTGGCGAAGGTAAGGGTTCTGCTAGGCTGATGATGACCGTAGTGCTGAGGGGGTATTATCTGCTGATGTCTATCTTTGGGAAGGAAGTGAGTGGTGTGGGAAGGCTGATGCTGATGCGAGCGTGTGTCTGGCTAAGTCGGAGGTGGGTAGAAATCATGATGAGTGTGAGTCCGCATTTTGATGAGCTGCTGTTGGTTATGTTTTTAATTTTCCTTGTCGCGATTGTCAGGCATTCTTTTGTGGGGAATGAGAGGCTGTATGTG
>Ga0100378_1004616_pt1 | contig 12802 bp, 20 predicted proteins | sample CryGeymeta201502_FD_81535 | JGI IMG/M metagenome (GOLD analysis project Ga0100378, IMG submission 81535) | Groundwater microbial communities from Crystal Geyser aquifers in Utah, USA - Crystal Geyser metaG 2015-02 | ecosystem: Environmental > Aquatic > Deep subsurface > Groundwater | place: USA...
ACTTTATATTTAGTTTAATTAATATAAATACAATAATAGAATAATAGCTAAATATTTATATATTAATTATTATATATAAGAAATATTACTCTGTATTTGAAATAATTGAACTTCATATTATTAGTAAAAGTACTAATAGTACTTAATAATTTTAACTAATTATAATAATACAATCGTAATTATAAGAAAAGACTATAATCACATAGATAATAAAATATTATAATTACCATATTAAATTTCTATCAATAAATTATTAAACTTAAAAATACAATAATATAAAAATGGCCACAACATCAACAGAGCCAAACTATACGAAACAAATAATTGTTGGAACTTTGGCTTCTGCAGGAATATTATCTGTTTTGTATTTTTTTACTAATTTTGTAGTTACTATATTTATAAAAAAATATTTGCTGAAGTAAAGCCAGAGAAAAAAAGAAAGAAAAAAGATAAGGTAAATAGTATTCAAGACTCTTCTGAAAGTATTGAAATTGAAAAAGAAAAGGTTAATAAATCTAATGGAAAAGTACATCATTCTAAAAACCAGTTATCCAAAAACACAAATGGCTTAGAAATTACTAATAATACATTTACGCTTAGTAAACAAGGAATTGAATACCTAACTACTGGTCCTTCTGAGAAATCAAAATTTGTGTTTCAGAAGCATGATCACGATGATTCCCCTTTAAGGCTAACAAAACAAAAAGACTATAAAGATGAAGATAAAGAGGATGATGATTATTTAGATAGGAGATCACCTACAAGGAAACTAAGCTTACGACAGACTAATAAAAAATCATCTCCTCCGAAAACGCCTGAAAAAGGGTCAAGGCAAATAGATCGTAAAAAATCAGTTGCTAACCCAGCAGAAGGTCCTCAAATTCATAAAACTGAAAGTAAAATCTCGCTTGATAATATAAAAGAGTATGCAAATGAATTTTCATTTCAACATATATTTCAAGATCTAAAAAAATTAGAGAAAGAAAATGAACCAGTAGATGACTCTATTATGTTAGATGGAAATTTTGATATTAAAGCCAATGATAATTTTTTTAATTCGGATGGATATATTGAAGAGGAAGATGATGATATATTTACCCCAGAAGAGGAAGAGGTTATCGGAATAAGAGGTAAAACAATAATAGATGAAATTCTAACAACAGTTGATCAACTAAAGACAGTATTAACATCAAATAAATACGAAAAACAAAAATTTAAGATAATATTAAAAAGCCAAAAATTCAACGACGAAGTATTTTCCGTCATTAGCGACGATTTCATGATGACAATTCTAAAATATTTATTTGATGAATTAAACGACCCAATGTTAGAATTCAGCGATAACTGTACAGAAGACAGACGTAAATTTTTTGAAAATAATTTCGGCAATTATATAAAGACAATAGAATTATATTTAAAGAAAAAGAATGAGTTCTTTTCTTGTGTACTTTCAAATTTATTTTTCAAACTTACTATTAATCAACAAGACTTTGATAATTCAGTTAATTACTATATTAATCTTGCTGATGAAAGTGAATCGGTGTTAAAATTAAGAGATCAGTATGAGAAAGTGTTTAATGTTGGCAAGAAAGAAATGTAACATTATATTAAATATTTATAATTTCATTTTATAATTTTATTTAATGATGATTAGAAAAATTATTCCTAAGATATTGTCTAAGAATAAACTTAAGGAGATTTTAAAATATAAGCTAAAGATTTTCGATACTTTGACGAAGGAACATAAAGAAAGTCTTAGTGTAATTAAATTATTAAAAATTAGCCTGAAATTTTAAAGATTATTGTTAACGACTATGTGTATGTAGAATACGGTTTAGAAAGAGAGGTAATAAATAAAGCAGTAGAAGATTACAAAGTTTACGACGACAAGAATTTTAAAAATATAGTAGAGCAATTAGAAGAATATCATGGATTAAATCATTCCTTTTTAAATATTTAATAATATTAGCATTATATATAATATAAGTATTTAATGTATTTAATTTATGATATGCAAAAATAAAATTTATTGAATTTGTTCATATATTTTCTTGTATTGTTATATTTTATTATCCTTGTATTTGTTAAATAAAACTAAGTTATAAATTTTCTTAATCAACCTAAATATATTAATTAAAACTTTATAAAAAAACATAATGACATAATAATATTAGTTATATAACTTATTTAAATTTATAAATAAATTAACCAAATAAAATAAGAAATAAAATAAGAAATAAAATGTAGTAATAAGTATAAATAAGTAATAAATATTAAGAAAATATTAAAGTAACTTAAGCAAAATTAAGCAAAAATTAAGTAAAAATTATAGAGACATAATTACATATATTAGTTTAGTTTTAAATTAATAAATTTAAGTAATCTAATTTAGTTTTCGTCTTCGCTAGTCCACATGTTTAAGTTTTCTTGTAATAAGTTAATTATTGAGAAAGCATCTTTGTGTTCTTCATCGTCTTCATCAACATTTCCTAATTCTTTTTTGGCTAAGTCAAGGGTTTCTTTGGCAATATCGCAGGCCATTTTTTGATCGTTCATAACTTCAAAGTAAAAGACTGAGAAGTTTAAGGCTAGTCCAAGTCTAATTGGGTTTCCGATTCCGAGTGATTTGGCATCTCCACTAGCTAAGTTGTAGCTCTTTAATGAGGATTCTCCGAAGGTTTTTTTTTGATCTCCTTCAACGTTTTCGGCCATGTATCTATAGTAGTCGGCGGTCATTTTGTGGTAGAAAACTTTGGCTTCGCTGTCGGTAGCTTTGGTTAATAAGTTCTTTTCAATATTTCCGATAATTCTTTGGCATAAGTTAATTAATTCGGTCTCGACTTTCTTTTTGTATTCAACAATGAAGCTAAGATATTGAGAGTTGTCTTTCTTTTTCTCTTTCATTTCGTAGGCGAGGAGGGTTCTGATAGCTTGTCTTCTGAGGGAAATTGTATTTTTGTAGGCAATTGAAAGTAAGTTTCTTTCGTCAGAGCTTAAGTCTTCTTTTTTTGTTTTAACCATCTCTTCAAGGAATTCCATCATATCTTCGAATCTGGTACATTGTTCGGCAAGCATTGCGAGGTAAACATTCTTTTCGTATTTTTCAGTCATTTTATTATTATAATTATTTAAAAGTTAAAGGTATATATAATGGATATAATAATTATTTAAATTATTTAAATTATTTGAGTTTAAAAATTAAACTTGTAATATAAAATGAAATATAAAATGTAATTTAATTGTAAAATTATGCTATTATTAAGATTTATATAATTAATAGACGATAAGATGATAATACAAAAATAAGTATCGTAAATAAAATAAGTAATATATTATTTGAAAATCAAATATTTATTTAATAATTTTTGCTTTGATTAATAATTCTTTTATCTCATCTAGAATAGATGCATCATCAATTGTAGGAGGAATTTTATATGGTTCTTGATTTAATATTTTTCTTAATATTCTTCGTAGTACTTTTCCACTTCTGGTTTTAGGAAGTCTATTAACTACAATTGCTCCAGATATTCTTGAAATAGCTCCAATATCCTTAACTATTAAATCACTAATATCCTTGATAACCTTATTATATCCTTCATCTGTAGTTATTTCTTTTTTAGTAACAATAAATGCAAATGGGACTTCTCCTTTTAACTCATCAAGTAAACCAACACAAGCAGACTCTGCGACATCTTTATGATAATTTATTACCTAATTAGTTATAAAATAAGGTCATTTATTGGTAATTAAGGTTATTTATTACTTCTTCAATTCTTCCTGTTGACAATCTATGAGCAGCTACCTTTATTATATCATCAATTCTCGTCATAATATGTAAGTATCCTTCCTTGTCAAAAAATCCAGCATCACCTGAAATATAGTATTTATGGTCTTCTGAAATATATTTATCGACGAAAGCTTTATCACTTTCCCATAGAGTTACCATAAAAGAAGGTGGTAATGGTAGTTTAATTACTACTTTACCCATAACACCGGGTTCAGTAATTAGCTCATCAGTGTCTTCATCAATAATTTGAACATTAAATCCTGGAAGAGGTCTTGTCGCTGAACCAGGTACTACAGGGAATTTATATATTTTTAGATTATTTCCGGATATATGATGACCAGTTTCGGTTTGCCACCAAGAGTCATTTATTAATACATGAGAAGGTAATCCTTTCTGTAACCATAATATCGTAGCAGGGTCACAACGTTCACCAGCCATATGAACACCTATAATTAAGTTCATTAAATTAAGAAAATATGTAAGATTTTAATATCTTTTTATTATTTAGTTATCTATGTATTTTAATCATACCAGTTAACTTTTCTAACTTGTAACTCTTAAACACCTTACAATCATGATCTTCTTTTTTAATTGCTCTCAAAGCAGTTGGGGAAGTATAAAAAGATTTAACATTCCATTTATCACATAGTTTCCATAAAACTCCACAATCAGGAGTTCCTACAGGCTTTCCTTCAAAAATCAAAGAAGCTGCTCCTCGAATTAATGGTGCATAAACGATATAACTGTGTCCAACAACCTATAAATATTATATAGATATTATACCCATCCTATATCAGAGGTTGAAAAATTAACATCTCCCGGATTTAAATCCATTATATATTTACCAGAGAAATTAAGTGCCACACAAGTACCTCCAATATCTCTAGTTATTCCTTTAGGAGAACCTGTTGTTCCACTTGTATATAAAATATATAAAACTTCATTGCTATCCATTTCTACACATGGTTCAATTTCTTTTGCTAATTGGAGTTCTTTGTTATAATCAAAAGTTATATTTTCTATTACGTTCTTTTCTATATAAAACTCTTCTCTTTGTAACATAAGAACATTAATTTGTCTTCCGTTAAGTGCTTCTTTTATTATTGGATAATAAGGAATTTGTTTTCGAGGCTCTATTCCAACAGAGGCGGTTATTAATAAAACGGGTTTTGAGCTTGTAATTCTGTTTTCTAATTCTTCAGCGGCAAATCCGCCAAATACAACTGAATGAATGGCTCCGATTCTAGCACAAGCAAGCATGCTTAAAATTCCTTCAAGTACCATTGGCATATAAATTATAACTCTATCTCCTCTTTTAACTCCAAATTTATTTTTTAATACCCAGGCAAGTTTCCCTACATGTTCAAGGGCTTCTTTAAAAGTATACGTTATAGTTTTATCTGAATATGCACTTTCATGAATAAGGCAAAGATTTGATCCTAAATTATTTTTTACATGCCTATCAATGCAATTATAACAAATATTTGTCGTCGAATTCGGGTACCATTTATAAAAGGGTGGTTTTTCCATTGTTATCATGTTATCTTCTGTAGGAGCTTTATACCAAAAAAGTTCTTTTGATTCTTCATACCAAAATTTTAAGAATGTATCAGGGTCAACAGACTTATCATAAAAATCTTGATATTCTTTTGATTTAAAGTTATTTAATTCATTTGTAGTAATCATTTATTTAAATATAAATTATTTTTAAAAAATTATATTACAACTATAATAGAATAAATAATAATTTATGTTAGAATATATAAAATTAATATATTTAAATTAAGTTTATTATTCCGTCATTTCTAAACTTTTATTATATTTTATGTATTATAATTTATTTAATGCAAAATTACATAATTATTAATAAATAATTACTTGATAAAGTATGGGACAGACTCTATTACCTTGTTGTGATAGAAAAGACACTGAATCTCCTAAATCAAGCCCAGAAATTAATCGATCAAGCCCTGATAAAAAAACAAGAAATAAGAATCCCCGCAGTCCGAATATCAGCGCTTTAAAAAGTCATGAACAATCTTCGAAAATGGAGGATTTATCAATAGCAACAAATTCTATTAATAATCTTAATATCAATAAAGGTGTTTATAATAATATGGACGATAGTATTGATCAAATTACCATCAATTCAGTTGGGAAAAATAGTCAGTTAGCTGAAAGAGACAACAAAAATTATAATCAAAATACTAATAACAGTAAAAATTATTTAATTTACCATTTTATAATTTTAACATTAAAGAAGGAAGTATTGAAAAGAAAGATAGTTCTATGCAAATGATATTGGAACCACCGCTGGAGCATGTTGAAAAAGAAATAACCGATGAGTTTTTGATAATAATAAGAATTGATTATTTGGAAGTTACGTATAAGATGTGTGAGGACTTTGGAAATAGTTTTAAACCGTTTTTGGAAATTCATATGGATGATTATCCTTTAATAAAAATTCCAGAGAATAAATCAGACAGTAATAAGTTAAATAGTTCAAGTATATCAAGTGGAGGAACAAGAGATGATTCTCTGAATATGTCAGTAAACTTAGATTTAAATGCATCAGTTACTAATACTGTATCATCTGCTTTATCATCTAGGAATTCAAAGTTTAGCTCAAACACTAATAATAAAGAAAAAGAAGGCAAACTTTATAACTTTCGTTCAGTAATATTAATATAATTATAATAGACAAATATATTCAAAATTAATAAAGAGAAACAATCTCAAGGATTTGTTACAATATATTTAAAAAATGAAAACTCAATCATAACAAAAGGTTTTCTTGAACCAATTATGGTCGGGCAAATCACAATGCCAATAAATATATTAATACAGGCAAAAGATAATTCTAATATATGTTATAACGGAAAAGTTAGAGTAAATTTAAAACAAAATAATCAAATTGGAACACTAAAAATAAGAGTCGATTATAAAAGTCTACAGCCAAATGATGAGTTTTCTTTTGGAAAAAATGCCAAACTAAGAGATAAATTATCTGAATATGATGCAGATGTAATTAGATTTTTTAATATTTAGAATTTTAATGTTGGGATAAAAGAAGATATAAATTTATGGGATTGCTTTTACTATAATTATTTTGATATCAAAAAGAAGTTTTTAGAAAGATTTTTCTTTAGAAATATTGAAGGAGACAAAATGAGCAGTAATAAATAATAAATATTCATATTAATACTAATATAAAATTTACAGACTTTCTAATAATAGCAGATCAAATGATTGACTCAGAAGAACTAGAGACAGAAAACATATACAAATATTTTACCACATGTTTTGCACAGGCAAATCCACTAGGGATCTTTCAATTACTAATTAGATTCTTAGACTTTGTTTCAATGGATAATAAAAACTTCATTCCGATTGATGACTTTTTTAATAAATTAGAGAAACAGGACTTGCAAAACTTCTATGATATTCCTATTGTTTTTAGCAATAACCCCTATATAATTAAACATTATTATTGGTTTCTCAATGAATATATAAGGAATCTTAAATGTTCAAATGTAAATAAGTTAATAATCAATCATTTTAGAATAACCTTAGCAATACTAATTTTAACTTTTATGATGATATGAAGATTATAGTTGAAATAAATTTAAAAAGTATAAAGAGCTTATACGAAATAACAAAAAATGACAAAACTATTATGGATGATAGAAGCTTAACAACAATAATCCAAGATAGTATAATATGGTGTTTTAATACTCTTAATGAACTTATCGACACATCAAATATTAATAAAAATAGAGATATGTCAAAAGATCAAATAAAGAAGGAAAATCAAGTAAATTTATCTATTAACCATGTATTATTAGATGATCCATGAATTTTGTTCTTTAATAATGAAGTCTCGAATAAATATATTAAAAATATTCGACTTATTCATATATAATAAAGACTCACAGTTAGTAAGTATGATAATGAGACTATTCAGGAAATCACTACAAATATTAACAAATCCAAAAACAAGTTCAAAAGAGTTTGTTCAAGGCTTTAAGGTATATTAATTAATTACTATATATTAAATATTAATTTACTATATAATATTATTTACCATATAATTACTTAGAAACTTTTGATAAAAGAAGACAATGGAGTGTTTATAATGTTTATGAATATAATTCTTTCGAAGTACTATCATTACCCTGAGCTTCATATAAATCTTAAAATAATTATTGTTACAATAACGACTTCTATTCCAAGTGATTTAATAGTAGACGCTGTTAAATTGTATGATATTCCCAAATCAATTGATTGTTTTGAGCCTTATAGAAACAAAATGCGAGGGCATTATCTACTTCTAAACAACTTTCATCTTAACTTTCTATATAATATTACAACTATGGTAGATGATATTAAAGAAGAACCTAATGATACTATATCAGACGTTATCAAAGATTTTTCACTATATTACGAACCCTCTATTCCAGAAGAAAACTACCGTTCAAAGTATGAAGACTTTAAAGTAAAAAAACAAAAAGAAATAGAAGTTCATGAACTTACTCTAAAAATAGGGTTTAATCTTACTAAACTTGATTATACTTCCAAATGGTTGTTAAATAAAACATGCTTTGTTGATGACATATTAGACTTTCTTGTGTATTTTCAAAGGGGTGAAATTTTAAACGGAGAATCAAAAGATGTTGTTGAATATATTTCAATATTAAAGAAAAAGAAAAGTACAGATTCCACAAAAATAACATTACTTAGTATATTAGAGCTGACTCTTAATATTTTGGTAAACTTCCTAAGCTCTGAGGATGAGGCTATAGGTGATAGGTTCCTTAATAAGGTAATTATAATATTATAAAATTATTATAGTTAGTAGAACATGACATAGCTGAAGCACCTGATCTATTTAAATTATTGACTGATTGTAGTACTGTTTTAAAGAATCATAACTGTAATATGGAAAAATATGAATTAAAATATAAAGACTTTGTTATAATGTTTGAAGGATGATATTTACTTATAGATCTTAACAATTAATGATTGAAATATATAAAGAATATAGAATATTAGTGATTTCTCAATTAAAGTAGATGTTAATAGATCAAATTTATAGTTTTGAGATACATAGACACAATAATTTCAATAGTATATTTATAGGTGTTTTGAATATATATTATAATAATTTAACATTTAATAATTATATAATTTACATAATTTTGAGTATTGTAATTATATTAGGATAGTAATATTTTCATATAGTAATATTCATTATTATACATTTTAGTTTATTTAATTTTTTATGTGAGCATTATATAAAAAACTAAATTAATCTATTTTTAATCTAAATTAATCTATTTTTAAACTATTAATCTATTTATTTAATCTATTGTTTAAAGATTATTCTATTGTTTTATTTCAATTTACTTTTGGAAATAGCATGTCAATCTTTTTATCAATTTCTTTATATCTATATATATGATATTAAATAATGATATATAATGTTAAATATTGATATATAATATGTATAATCAATTTACGAAGTTTTTAATCCAAAAGGTAATTGAATCTCTCCACTTGGATTGATTAACCATATTTTTCCTTCGTCGATATTAACTTCTTGATAAGCTGTTCTATCCTATTTATTTAATTAAGTTATAATAAATTATCAATGTTTTATATAGTTTTATGTGATATTAAATAGTTTTGTTAAATTTATATTACAGTTTCCTCATTTCCAAAACCAGCTTTTAACGAATTTGGAAATAGAGACAAAACATTATTAAGAATGTGGGTTTTGTACTTAGCAACATCTTTTGAGAAAATCATGCTTATGTCATCCATTATTCCTTTTGGAAAGTTAATTATTGGTCCTTTTGGCATTTTAAATCCATCTAATATTTGTAAATTATTTTATTTATACTATTAATGTTAAATATATACCTTGATTGATTCCTTTTAAGTAGCCTTTTACACTATCTTGTGCAATGAATGTTTTTCCGCTTAAATATATAATTTGATAGCCATTTTCAGATATATCTGAATATAACTTAGCTACATCATTTTGAGTCCAATCAATTCCAACTAAAGGATACAAAAAACCTTCTATGTCTGACTTTGTAACTGTTCCATCTATATCAGTTACAAAAAACTTAGTATTTTCATCCAAAAAGTATATTTCAGAATCAACAGTCTTTGTTAGTCCCCATAAATAGCTAATACTAAAACTTATATCATTTTTTCCTTTATTTAGGTTTAATTTTGAAAGAAACTCACTAGAAGGAATATAAGCTAAATAATTATTAATTTAATAAATTATTTAATAATTGTCTTTTCGCCTTACTATTATCTTTGAATTCTATAAATCCTAGAGGATCTAATTTCATTTTGACATCAACTAACTTATTATTTACCTTTATACTAACATCTTTACCAGCCTGTAAAAAATTAATTGCTCCGAAAGTTAGATAAAATGGTGTGCTTTTAAACTCCCCTTTGCTATTTTGAGATACAATTATGTCTGTACTTCCTGAAAATAATGATTGACTATAATATAAATAGTTAAAATAATGATTAGCTATAAGATTAATAAATGAAATAATAAATAATGAATAATGAATTGAAAATAATTAATTCAAAATGTTAAAGACTAAAATAAAAAGCATCACAAATAAAACATATATTAATCTATTATTATATATATCAAACTTAACTTACTTGTGGTCATCATCAAAATGGTATAACTTTTTAGAATTATGAGGTACAAGAGTAATGAGTATTAAAATAGCTAATTTTATTAAGACAAGTTTCATTATTGTATTAATTTGTATTAATTATTAATAAATCTTTATTATTATTATAAATAAATATGAATTGCTATTGTTTATATTTGTGCATTTTATTTTTCTCCAAATAATCTTAATAATATATTATGTATAAATGAATAAAATATTTAGTATATTTAATTTAACTTTTATTGAATTATTTAATTATTTTTAGTATATAATAGTATATTGATTAGTATATAATAGTGTATATTAATAAATATTGAATGTTTTCTAAATTTTACTATTTATTTATTATGTTTTTGTATAATTAAGATATAATTTACATAGAATATTGAATATTGATTATAAATCAATATTATTACTAATGACTTAAGTTATATTTAAATACACTACATAACAACTTAATAATATTAACTTAAATAAATTAACTAATAAACATTAATAACTTTAAATATTTAAACAAGTTTATTAATTAAGACATATATTTATAATCTTCATAATTCCTTTTTCTTTGGTATAATTCCTACTAATTTTATTTCAACATAAAAATCTTGTACTTGTTCTATTCCCAATTCTTCATTTCCTGTTGGACCATATCCAAATTCATAAGAGCAAAATATTCTAATTTTTTCTCCTTTACTCATTCTTAATATAGTATCATCCATACACTTAATAAAATTTGATATTCCCACTTCTTGTACAAATGGCTTTTCTTTATCCCAATAAGTGAATAAGTCTTTATCAGTTTGAGCATGAGTATATGCAAATAATATTTGTACGTTATCACCTATTTTAGGAAAATTTTTTCCATCTCCCTTCTTTAAGTATTCTGGTTTATATCTTTTAACAAACCATTCGTCTTTATTTGATCTTGGTTTGCAATTTACATTTATGTTTATAAAAGAAAGAACTGTTAATAAAATATAAATATTTATGAAGTTTTTCATTTTTAATTTAACTACTTATTACTTATTACTTTAATTTCAAATTAATAATTATGTTTAATAATTTATACACTTGTTTAAAATTAATTATATAGTATATATTAACAAATATTATTCCTATTCCTAATATTACTTAAATAACTTATATTACTTAAGTTAAGAATTAATATATTATTTTAGATATCTTCATCTTCATTGCAAATATGTTGATAATCTGAATGATCTTCACTTCTTATATATTCATTTATATAACCTGATATACAACCAAAACCAATACCAATAGGAAAGCAGAAGTTTTGATCTTTAATAAATTTCATTTTTGTTACTCCTTTTGAAAGTTGATTAATATCCATTAAACCAAAAACCACACCGTATAGTATTCCAACCACACAGTAAAATCCGAATAGGTATCTATACTTAATATTATTTTTAGTTAATGTTTGTTAATATTATTACTTGATTGTTTCCGTATACGACTGGCTTTGTTTTTTCACCATTAATTAATGTATTGATAAAATTTATAATGTTTATCATTGCTAGAATGAAAATAATGCAAATTGCAACACCTATAAAAATTAATTAAATACTGAAAGATATTTAATGTATCAAATTATCTTACCTAATAGACTAAATATCGGTATTTTATAGATTTTATTTATTTTAATAAACCAAGATTGATCTAGAATAAAACTTGTCAAACCAGAAATAATTACTAATATTGACAATATTATGAATATCGTGTCTTTCATATTTGTTTTATAATTTGCTAGTGGTTTCGGATGTAAAAATATTATATTTTCTCCGTATGATTTGTCTTGAACACTAAAACATCGCCAAAGTAGTAATGACCCGAAGAATATGTACATTACACCAAAATACTAATTAATATGTTGTTATGTTATTATGTTAATCTAATTATGATATTATGTTATTAATCTTATTATATTAATGTCATTAAGTTATTAATTGTACAAATGCAAATTCAGAACTGGTTGTTATTTCCAACAATGTAAAATTAACTATGATTGTATTCATTAATCCCATTAATGTTCCACAAATACTCGATATTATTAAAGAAATAGTTGTGTAAATATATTTAGAAGAATTCATTTTAATAAACTATAATTATATTAATAAATTATAATAGTAAAATGGTATAAATCTTTATTAAATTAATTTATTTTTCAAATAACAGGAAAATAATTTATACAAATACAAATTGGATTATTTTTTTATATATACAAATTTATTCTTATTTATACATATTAAATCATAGTTATACATATTTTTCATATTTTTTCATA
>Ga0100378_1004619_pt1 | contig 12799 bp, 18 predicted proteins | sample CryGeymeta201502_FD_81535 | JGI IMG/M metagenome (GOLD analysis project Ga0100378, IMG submission 81535) | Groundwater microbial communities from Crystal Geyser aquifers in Utah, USA - Crystal Geyser metaG 2015-02 | ecosystem: Environmental > Aquatic > Deep subsurface > Groundwater | place: USA...
GACTAAAACAAGTTCAAAAAGCCAAAATGATTTAATAGTAGAGAACAACATGAACAACATGAACAATATGAATAATATTAATAATATGAACAACATAGTAAATAACTTAATTCCTAATTTAAGTCATATGAATATTAACAATGTAAACAGCATGACAAATGTTAATTTTGGAAACAATAACAATATTAATAATAATATAATGAATGTTGGCAGTAATGAAATTAATAACTTTCCTCGTAAGAAATTAAGTACTTACCACAATGTGAATAAAACCAAGACTACTAAAAGTAATAATAATATTTTAAAATTGGATATAACCAAGTATGATTCGAAAAATGATAAGGAGTATCAAAAGAAGAAAACGTTTAATAATGAATATAGTTAGAGTAAGATTGCATATACTTTATAATTGGAATGGTTAATATAGTTATTATGATTATTATGTAATTTGTATTATTATAACGTTGTTAGATTTATATTTGTAAATATTTAATTTATTACTATGCTTTATTAATTGATAAATAATGTTTATAATATTTATATTATTAATAATGATTAAAAAGTAAAACTATTATCTAATATATATTTATTGCTTATGTTTATGTTTTAAAAATAAATATTTTATCTAAACTATAATATCTCTTATTCATTTATTTTTTTAAAGATATACATAAAGCAACTTGTCTTTCTGGGAACTCCTTCACCTTCATTTTCACCTTCTCCTTCATTTTCTCCTTCATTTACTCCTTCACCTTCCCCTTCATTTACTTCTTGATTATTATCATCTATATCCATTTCGTCTTCTTTTTTTTCAATTTTATTTTTTATTTGAGCTTTATCCTTCCTATCTTGGAGATTTCGAGCCATTTCTTCTAGATTGTTTATATTTATTTTTTTGTCGCCTAAACTTTCTTTACTATCTTTATCAGTTTTACTTTCTTTATCAGTTTTACTTTCTTTATCAGTTTTACTTTCTTTATCTTCTTTAATTTCTTTAGTTTGTTCATTATTCTCCTTACTTTTATTTAATTCCTTAAGAACTCCTTCCATATCATATTTTTTATCCATTTTAAGCAATTTCTCTTTAATTGAATTTATTTTCTTATCCTTTTCTTTCTGTAGATCTTCTGCTTCGTCTTTTATTTTTTTCTTTTCCATTAAAGTCATGAGAAGTTTAACAAATTTACTTTTAGTTGTATCTTTTAAACTTGGAACTTTAATAACAGGTTTAGAATTTTGATGGCATTTATAAGCTAAAATTTATTCAATAAGTATTCAATAAGTATTTCATTAATTAAACAATTTTAATTACCATCAATAAAGGAACTCATAAGAACTTTTTTATCCTGTAATGCTCCTTTTATCGAATTATTTTTTGATTTTGATCTTAACGAGTTTATTAAATTAGAAAGAAAAGAAAGAGGGATTTCTCTTATCTGCATTTCATATGTATTTTTTGGAAGACTATCAAGCATTATTTTTAAACGCATCTCAGGAGCTCCGTATGTAATAACAGTATAATATTTGTATAATTTTGTTACTCTATGCATTTCTCTTAATAATTTTGAAGCAAGTTCGTTAGTATCAGCACTCTATTATGATAAATATAGTAAACATAATAAATAAAATAAACATATGTAATTTGTTAATACTAAATTTAATTACCATTAAAGCATCAAGAGTTCCTTTATCAATTACTAAATCGAAATGATTGTTGTCGTATATCATTTTAGTTGCATCCATTTCAACGACTATGTTTAAAAATTATTAGTTTAAATTAATGTTAATATACATTTCATTTTTTCATAGCGATTATTATATGTAACTTTAAGTTGATCTATTACAACATCTGAAATATCAATATTTGTTATATTTGTATAGTTAGACTTATACATTGATTCAGACAGCTCTATTTTTATAAGTTAATATATTAAACTTATTAATATTTTTAAACTTATTAAGTAAATTACTTGAATTTCCACAACCGACCATCAATATTTCATCATCGACATCACAAATGTCTGAAATGTATTCTTCTAATTCACCCCATCCGACATACCAATCAAAAAATCCTTTTGCTCTATTGATATGATTTTATTATTTTATATACTTTTCAAAACGGTTATTCCAAAATTCTTTTTTTGAGTAATAGTCTTTATTGCAAATTTCTTCCATTATTCTTATATTTATAATAAATAATAAATAAAAAGTTTAAAAAGTATATAATGTTTAAATATTAAATATAAAAAGAAGTTAATTAAATAGTTTAATATTTATAATTTTTATAAATTATTAAGTTCATATGCTATATAAATTTTAGAATGATCTTCACAGAAACTTGTCATAATTAAACTTGTGTTATCTAAATTATAAATATTTTGATTATAAAGAGTAATATATTTTTATAATTAAAATAATTACCTAAACTAAATAACTCATTATAAAGTCTATATTCTTTCATACAAATTGGATGATAATATTTATTACAATCTTTATCTGAACATTTGATTAATCTTTTTATGTTATTTGACCTTAATTTATAAGAGATTATATAATTTATTTACTTATTATTTTCGTCATTGCATATAAAACAAATAGTTTCATTACTTTTAACAATGTTTTCAATCTCGGATTTCTCTATTTCATTTATTTTATCAATAAGTTGCCTATAAGTTTAAATAAATATGAACGAGTTTGTTGAACACTTACTTATCATCATTATAATCTTTGTTATTATTGTTATTAGTTTCATCTTTATTATCATCTTCTTTAACACCATTAACATTACTAGTTTTAAAATAACTCAGCCATAAATAACAAATTTGATGTATCCAATTATGTTCAGCTATTTGTAAATATAAATGAGGATTTTTCAAATTAGTTTGACTTCTTAAACATAATTGACATTTTTTATTCTGGTCTATATTTGAATTTTGTTCTTTTACATCATTGTTGTTTATCAATAGCAATTGTTGACAATATTCACAAAGCCATTTATCATTGTAATTAACATTGTAATTATCATTGTTAGTATCATTGTTAGTATCGTTATTGTAACCATTTTCATGTTTTCTTTCCACCATCTTTTCAAAACTATCTTTATTTAAACAGCAATATTTATGAACTTTTACTTTACAACTATCACACGAATAAAGGAAGTAATTATTTTTACAAACTTCTTCTACTAAATCATTGTTATTGTTGTTATTAGAATCTTTTGATTGCTTTAACTCCTCATAGGTTATCCCAAATTTATTACAAATATCACAACGACTTTCATTAGAAAAATACTGGTTAAAGCTTAATTTTATATTTTGATTATGAGAGCGAGAACAAGAACGTCTTGGTAATATTAAATCGCAAAATAAAATATTCCAGTCAAAGCTTATTATTTTATTTGTAGTATCCTTTTTGAGTGAAAATTTAGTTAGTAAATCATTCTCATTTTTAATATTATTAAGTTGTATTGCTTGTCTACTCCCATTATTGTTAATATCGGTATGTACTTCTTTATTGTTTCTTCTTAATGGAGTCTTTCTTGGTTTAGATATTCCTGAATTTTGAATTGAATTACTATCATTTGTATTTATTTTTCTTATATCATTATTGTTGTTATGCTTATTAAACCCTAATGAGTTTAGTATTTTGTCTGAGTTTTGAAAGTTAAGCACATCTTTATTGATTTCTAATAAGATATCATTATCACTTGAATTGTTTGAAAATTTCATAAGTACGTTTTTGTTTTGAAAGTTCTATATAATGTTAAATATAGTAAGTAAGTATTGTTTGTATTGTTAGATTGTTTGTATTAAGATTGTAAAAATAATAACTCAGTAATGTTATAATAAATATTTAATAATTATATACTAAGTCATCTAAATTGCTACTACTATTATAGGATTCAAGAATTATAGAATCAATATCCATATTGTTAGTTTGATCATTCATTTTATTTATTAATTTTCTAAAATTTAATTATTAATTAAATTAATTAAATTATTTATATATTTCTTATTCAAAAATGAAAAGCTTATTAGGGGTCTTTAAAAATATAAACAATCTTGGTTTTGGAATAAATTCAATACTAACAACAAATGTTAATAAAGGAATAATGTTGAATATATCAATCGATAATCTCAAACGAAAAGATAAAAATGATCTAAAAGACGATGAAAAGATTAAAATAATACCCGAGAAAAATATACAACATAGTACTAATAATGCGAATACTGAAACTAAAACAATTAATAAAGAAACCTATAAAGATTTAAATAATCAAACAAATAATAGTAATAGTGTATTATAAATTTTAATTTATTCTTAACTTCAGGAATATAACGATAATGAAAAAAATACAGAAATTAACGAAAAAATAGAAGAAAATAAAGAAAATAAAGATACTCTTCAGCAGAATAAATTAGAAATTAATGATGAGGTAATATATTAAACCATAACTTATCTAAAGCTTTAACATACCTCATTACTTACATTTATTTTTTAGTCTTTTCTAACTAAAAGTGATAAGATTAAATTCATTGGAAAAGAATCCAAAATACCTTCTTCATCACTTTCAAGAGCATTTCAAATGGGAATGTTAGGATTTTCTATTGTATCAAGTAATTTTTCCTCTTCTGTGCAGCAAAAAGTATTTTAATTCAGTATTTATATATTTTCTAAGTTACATTTAAAAGAAAAAACCAATGATAGTTATTTTAATGAAACTAATTCTGAAAAGTTATCAAGGACATTATGTAAAATGAGAGGTGCAGCACTTAAATTTGGTCAATTATTAAGTACTTTTGAAGATGTTGTAATTCCAGCCCCACTTAAAATAGCTCTCGAAAGAGCTCGAGCCGAAGCAGATATTATGCCAAGATCACAATTATTAAAAGTATTAAATATGGAATATGGCCATGATTGGAAAAACAAATTTGAAGAGTTTGATGAACAACCATTTGCAGCTGCAAGTATAGGTCAAGTAAATAACCAAATATAATATAATATAATACAAAATTAATAATAATATACTATTAATTATAATATGACATTTACTTTAGGTTCATTTAGCAGTTTTAAAAGACGGCCGAAAAGCTGCATTAAAAATCCAATATCCAGGAGTTGCAAAATCTATTGACTCTGACTTGAATAATTTAAAAAGACTATTCAATTGTAAATAATCCTTCGTCACATAATAATTATAATCTTATTTAATAGATCTCAAAGTCTTTCCAAAAGGACTATACATTGACTCTCTTATTAAAAACATTGGTGACGAACTAAAATCTGAATGCGATTACTTCTTAGAAGCTGAAAAGCAAGACAAAGTTAAAACTTTCTTGCTCAATGATAAATTTTTTCATGTTCCCACTGTATACAAAGATTATTGTACTGATTTAATTATAGCATCAGAGTTTATTGACGGAGTAATTATATATATTTTATTATAAATCTTTTATTCTTTAGGTAAATATAGACGAAATGGAAGGTGCTTCTCAAAGTGTCAGAGACAAAATAGGAACAAAAATATTTGAATTGAGTTTAAAAGAATTATTTGAGTTTAATTTTATGCAAACTGATCCTAATCCGGCTAACTTTTATTATGATTATGTTAACAAAAGATTAAATTTAATTGATTTTGGAGCAGCTAGAAGTTACGATAAAACATTTGTGGATACTTATATGAATATAGTTTATTCTGGAGCAAATAATAATAGAGAAGGTGTTGTTAAATATTCACAAGAACTTGGTTTCCTATCAGGTTTAGAGAGTGATATAATGATTGAAGCACATGTAAATTCAGTTTCAGCTATTGCAGAGCCGTTTAATATAAATGGAGGAGACATATATGATTTTGGAAATCAAGAATTAACTAAGAGAATATATAAAAATATACCAGTAATGCTAAAACATAGATTGAAAGCCCCACCAACGGAGGTATATAGTTTACATAGAAAGTTGTCAGGTAATAGTTATTAGGTCAATTACTTAATATAACTTAATTTTACTTAATTAATCTTAACATACTTTTCTTAGGAGTTTATTTAATGTGCATTAAGTTAAAATCAAGAGTTGAGGCTAAAAAGATATTTAATGATATTTATAATAAGTATTATTTGTAATAATTATAAATGTATAAATTGATATATAATTAGAAATAAAATTAGAAATTAAATTAATTAATACAAAGATAGTAATAATTATTATAGTTTATAAATATACTCATTAATTTAATTTATATAATCAATCTTAAATCCCCATACCAATCTTATTAATCTTTTGCATCAGCTATTCCTCCTTCTGTAATACAATAAGTAGCATCTGCTTCTGCTAAAGTAGGAGATGAATACACTTTACAGACTCTAGTATCTCCTTTTCCCTTTCTAAGTGATAATCTCGTTTGTGATGCATGAGCAATAATATGTCCCCCAATAGGTTTCTTATCATTTGCTGCTCCAAATGAAGATCCATCAACACATGCTACAACTTGATTTGTTATGACAACAGCAATTTGAAACTCATCAGCAAGTTTTTGTAAATTTCTTAAAAATTTAGCTAAACTCATTTGCCTTGCCGAGAGTTCACCTCTTCCAGAATAATCTGATCTATATAAATTTGTAGCACTGTCAATGACTAAAAGGGCAAATTTACTTTCTGACATTAGTGCTGCTGCCTATCATATTAATATAATTTTATTACTTGAATCAAAAGCTTATTTTGATGATCACTTGTATATGCTCTTGCATACAAAACATTTTCTATAACTTCTTCAGGATTTAAATCAAATCTCTTTGCAATACTTTCTATTCTTTCAGGTCTGAATGTACCTTCAGTATCAATGTAAAGTGCTTTACCCATTCCTCCTCCGTCTTTTTTTGATAGCTGGCATGTTACACATAAAGTATGACATATTTGAGTTTTTCCTGTACGAAATTCTCCGAATAGCTCAGTAATAGATCCTGTTTCAATACCTCCTCCTAATAAGTTATCTAACTCTTTAGATCCTGTTTTAATAACTGTTAGGTTTTTTCTCTTAGTAAGAAATTTAGTACTAGTATCGAAACCAACTCTAAATATTTTATTAACAGCTTCTAATATTTTATCAACTTTATTTTCAGAGAGACCTTTTACATCTATAAGATGACGCCTTGTTGTGAAGCAAACACTTTCAACTGTAGTGAATCCAGCTTCTTTTAGTTTATTAATATCTCCGTTTTGAATCCCGAATTCCTAAAAGTTAATAAAAAGAAATAGAATATTATTAGGTAGGTTAAGGAAAGTTATATGTATTCATCATATTATTTACATTTAGTCTTTCGACAAGATTATATGAATTAACATCTTCGGTAACTTCTACATTTTCACCTGTTTGTTCTTCCTCTTCGCGAGGTTTGACCATCATTTCTTGATTTTTCTTCTTTTTCATTATATTTTGTTTGTTTTTGTTTATTATTTATTTTAAATTCAAATTTAAACAAATAAATGAATAAATGTTTGATAATTATATTAAAACAAATCGTTTATTATAAGTTTTATTTGTAGCCTAATTGTTTCTTATCATTTTATTTAAATTTAATAAATTTATAAATAAATCAATATATTATTCAATATATATTTAACTCTAAAATAAAGTTAATTATGTTAATTATGTTATGTTAATAAGTTAATTAAATTTCTATTAAATAATTATTTGCATTTCAAATTTCATCTTCAAATCATTTTCAATTACTTATAATGGATTTTCTTTTAAATACTCTACTAACTTAGCAAGTGATTTCGATCTATGAGAAATTTTATTTTTCTCTTCGCTTGGAATCTCAGCATATGTTTTGTCATAACCATCAGGTTCAAAAACTGGATCCCATCCAAAGTTCTCTGGGCCTCTAGGTTCAACTATTCTTCCTGGAGTTTGGCCGATAAATAATTCTCCTTTATCTCCCTTCTTTCTAACAAGTCCAAAAATACATTGAGAATAAGCAGTTTTATCTTCAAATCCATCAAGAATTTTATATAAACCTTTTGTTCCGAGTTTAGTTAAAAAGTCTTTGATATAAGGACCTGGAAGACCTTTGAAAGCATTAAAACATAATGAAGTATCTTCTACAATTAATGGTCCTTCTGTTCGTTCGATAGCCCATTGTAGTTTGGCTTGACTGATCTCTACTGGGTCACCTTGTAACTCTGGAATATCAACATCCTTTGCCATTACTAACTCAATTTCAGGATAATCTCTTTCGAATATTGCTTTAGCTTCTTCTAGTTTTTTTTTATTACCAGTAATAAATTTTAAAACTTTTTTTGTTTTCATTTTATATGAAAAATAATATATTAAACAAGCTAAAATAATAAAATTTATATAATATATAATACATTTATATTAATTTATATTATTTATTATTTTAATAGTTTATAATACAAAACAAATATTACACAACATACTCAATAAATTATATAAAATTATCAAATATTATTCTATTATTTTACTAATTACTATACATCAATAAGTTATTCATCTTGTGTAGACTAAGATTCTTTAAAATAAATTTTATATATTTCTATTATTTTTTGTTTGTGTTTTTACATTTGTACTTATAATAGAAGAATTCAAACTATTTGCGTTTGTAACATTTACTGATTTTATTCTTGCATGATTAGGTAGACGGTACTTCTTACTCATTTTATTTTCAAACTCCTCTGATTTATAAACCTTTTTCGTTAGAATAGACGATGAGTCTTTCTGGCCAATAACAGGTTTTGTTTTAATATATGACTTAATTGAAAGTTGATTAAGTAAAAAATCTTCTTTTTGCTTTATTAATTCGTTTAGGTATTTTGAGTCCTTATTAATGTTATCTATATTGTTGTTATTATTGTTATCTTGTTTGCCTGGACTTAATTTATTGGGAGTCAAATGTAATTTGCTATTTAATTGATTCTTTTGGTTGAAACTTAACTTACGTTGGTTTGTGAATTTTTTAATTATAACTGCTTTGTTAATCTTAAATATGTCTTTATTGGGAGAAGGAGAAGCATTTATTGCTGGTAAGTTTTGATTTTCTTTATTATTTTCCTTATTGTAATCTTTATTATTATTGTTTATATTTCTTATAATACTATCGACTTTATACTTTGCAATATTATCACTATATTTTTTATTAACTCCTACAATATTATCTATATTAATAATATCTTTATCTATAATATATTTATCTTTATCAATATATTTATCTTTCTCATTATCAACATTATCAACTGTTTTATCTACTATATTATTTTTTTCTTTTAAAAGTCTTTTTAATTTTATTTCTTCTAAAGCTTTGTACATTTTATTATTATCTTTCCAATTTTGAAATGTTTCATTTGTATTTAAAAATATTTCATTTTTAATCCATTTATGATTAGATATATCAAAAGTATTAATTCTTTCTTTATGATCAAACTTTAATATTAATGATAGTAAATTAAGAGCTTCAACTGACATAATATCATTTATATGTATTACTCCTTTTAGTATATTCTTCTTAAGTTCAGGTCCTTTTCCACGAAAGGCTATATCTCCTGTTAATAGTTCATAAAGAATACATCCGAGTGACCATACATCAACTGAAGGTGCAGCTTGTGTATCAAATCTTCCTAGTACTTCGGGGGCCATATAGCGCATTGAGCCTGCTTTAGATTTTTCACCTTGAACTAAACCTGCTAAGCCAAAATCAATTACCTAATGTTTAATTTGTATATTTATGTATTTTATTTACTTTTATTATTGTTTTTTCTTCGTTGAGAAAAGCTATATTTTCTAACTTAATATCTCTATGAATGATTCCTTTATTATGACAGTAAATAAGAGCATTTAGTATTTGTTTAAAAATGTGTCTTGTTTCTGAGTCAGAAAGTCTGATCTTCGTCTTTAAATAGTCTAATTATTTATAATAATTTTAGTTTATAGTAATTCTTTTATTTATAATAATTATATAATCTATTACCTCGTAGACTACCTCCACTCGCATATTCAAGTATTAGAATAATTTGATCTCCAACAACACAATAATTGAATAACTTTATAATATTTGCATGGTCTAACCTTTTTAATGCTTCGATTTCTTTATATACAAAATTTAATTTATCAGGTAGACCTAACAGTTTTAATAAGAATTTAATTAAAAATATATTTCTTACATGATTGACTTGAAATGTATTTTAAAGCAAAGAGATGATTACTAAATTTATGTTTTGCAAGAAAGACTTGCCCAAATCCACCCTATATTAAATTATTATAAAAATTACTTGTCCGAGCTTTTTTTTGATTTCGAACATTTTCAGTATAAACCTTGAATCAAAATTAACATTTTGATCTACTAAGAACAATGTATTTTCAAAGTTGTATTTTCCTTCAAAGCAATGAAGATCAGAGTCATCACATACTTCCAAGCCATAAAAATTAAACATCCTTATCTTATTTTGTTTAACTTCGAACTTTTGGGATAATTTAGATTTTAGTAGAGATATATTAAAAGTATTTAAAGTAAAATAAAGCGTTGCTTCAAAATCATAACTATCATTATTATTGCAATACATCACGTTTATTATCTAATAATATTGTTATTGTATTAATAAGTATATATTACTATTTCTTCGTTTTCAACTCTGGTATATTCTTCCAGATTTTTCATTTGATTCAATTAATATTTATTTAATATTTATTTAATAATTAAGTAATAAATCACATAAAATATTTTAATTTGTTAAAACTATAGTTATAAATATAAATGAATGTTATTTAGTTTGTGTTAATTATTAATTAAATTTAACTTTAAATAATTGTATATATAAATTATAATTAAATTTATTATTAAATGAGCTCAAATGATGATAAAATGATTGGGAATGAAAATGCAGTTGAAGAAGAACAAGTAGAAAATGATAATGATAATAACAATGTAGAAGAAGTAGCAAGCAAGAAAGAAAATATGAACATTGACAAAGAAAATGATAATACAGGAAATTTTATTGAAAGTAATATCCAAGAAGAATTGCTTATTATAAACGAAATTCAAAAAAAATTTCAAGAAAATGTTGATCATGATAACTTAGAGAAAAATGTCATCATAGAAATAAACAACAAGGAAAAGAATGTAACAGATGAAAAAGTAACAAATACAAATAAAAATTATTTTAAACACTCTAATGATGAAAAAGATAATATCAATAACAATAATAACAATGATAAGAATGTATTTAGTAATTCAAATCAAGATGATAACATTGACTTAAATTTAAATACTTTTATAAGTAAATATAGCAATAACAATAACTTTTAAAATAAATTTATGTTTATTTCATATAACAAATATATAATAGATACAACAATGAAAAATAATGAAGTTGAAGTTAATTCTAAAGAAAATAAGGAAAACAATGAAAACAATAAAAAGAATGAAAAAATTGAAAAAAATTTAATCAACATTCAATTACCAAATAAACTTAATAACGAAGAATTGAAGCTTGAAACTATAAATGAATGTTTATTTACTAATAAAACAAAAAAATATTTTAACCTCGCTGAAAATGAATTAGATAATCAAATTCCGTCTAATAATTACATTAATTCCGGGACTAATGAGAATTATGACAGTATAAGTAAAGCTAATTTAGACAATAATAAATATGATGAAAAAGACAGCCAACTCTCAAGTTAATATTTAAATTAATTTATAACAATAATTATTATTTAATATTTAGATTATTTAGAAACAATTACTAATCAAGATCTCATATTTAAAATTGATCAGCAAAATAATAGTATCGAGAACATAGAGAATTTTATGAATAATGAGGATTATTTGAAGGAAACAGAAAAGAATGAGCAAGATCAATTATTAGAAAATCTAGTAATTAATCACATAATAATTTTAATTATATTTATTAAAATAATAATCTCTAATATTTTTAGAAAAAACAGATATCAGATAGAGAGGAAGAAGAATTAAGATTAAAAAGAGAGCAAAGAGAACAGGAAAGAAAAGAGAGACTTGAAAAAGAATTACAAGAAGTAGTTTATTTAAATAATATAAATCATTTTAATTATATTTTAGAAATTATTACTACGCGAGAAGATTTTAAAGAATATGAATTTCCCTGATGAAGAGGAAGATCATGAAAATAGTAAAAATCCTATAGAAAAAACATATAATGACAATGACACTAACAATTTATCCACTAGTAAAATACAGCATAAACATTTTCCTTATAAACCTTTGAATAAAGAAAAAGAAGAAAAATTTAAGACTTTGTTATTAGAGTAAGATATAATTATAATACTTCGATTAAATTATATTAAGCTATTATACTTATAATAAAATTACTTATTATTACTTAATCCTAACAATTATTCAACAATTTAGACTTTCTAACCCAAAAGATCCAAACACAAGACCAAAAATAGTAAAAGTAAACGAGCGCGACGATGAAATCCAAAACTATTGTGTTAATATGCTAATCAATGAATTTACAAAATCATTCTCAAGTAATCGAGATAAAGCAGATATAATCCAATGTGCTTTAGAATATAATTACTTCTTAATCAAAGAATTAGTTGAGAATAAACAAGGTTATTCTAAATCAGAGTTCGACCATACACTTATATTACTATGGGAAAATCTTAAAAAGTTAGCTAAAAATGTTGATTCTCATCTCAAAATATCTAATTTAAGGAAGGATACAAAATATAATAAACTTTATAGTGACTATAAAAAGCTTGTATTAGAAAAAGAGCAGAAAGAACAAAAAGAGAAGAAAGAGAAGA